>JAEEGH010009141.1_pt1 | contig 23203 bp, 22 predicted proteins | sample 9134181 | NCBI WGS metagenome assembly JAEEGH01 (sample SAMN16246544, study PRJNA631951) | gut metagenome | biome: gut microbiome; feature: rumen; material: DP-attached | host: Bos | place: Iran: Karaj | collected 2018-10
TTTGCTCCGCCTTTCAACGAATCGGTTTCTGTTTTCTTGTCCTTTAAATGATCGATATGTCTCTATCAATATTCTTTCATTTTTATCTGCATGAAACTCCTCATCAAAAAATTCTTTTAATGTTACATCTAACCCCCGACATATCTTATCAAGTATCCTCAAATCCGGCATAGATCCTCTTTCCATCATATATTATATCTGATTTCTCTCGAGCCCTCCATCTACAGCGACACGATAGAGTGATTTTTCAACTTCATCAGCAAGCGTCTTTATTTTGCAATAAATATAGTCTGTTGCGATTTCATCCATAAAATGCCTCCTTACACGCGAAGCCTCCCTCGATATTATTTTATTTCAATACGTTTGCAGAAAAATTAACACGGGTATACGTTTTATGGATGTTTTAGTATACAACTGTATACTATTCAGGCACTGATTATTTATCGTTTCCTTATACCGTTGCTATCGCCAACCTTCGTAAATAGTTAATCGCTATTCATGCAAAAATGGAGTAGAATATTCTGAAAGATTGGAGGATATTATGATCAAACGTGATGATGCATTTGAACTATTAAAGAAATACAACAAAGATCCATTTCACATCCAACATGCTCTTACAGTAGAAGCTGTCATGAAATGGTACGCAAAAGAACTTGGTTATTCAGCTGAAGAAGAACACTGGGGAATAGTTGGATTACTTCATGATATTGATTTCGAGTTATATCCGGATGAGCATTGCCTAAAAGCTCCTGAGCTTCTCAGAGAAGGAGGCGTCAGTGATGACATTATCCACTCAGTCTGCTCTCACGGATACGGAATAACTGTCGGAAATGGCACAACTATAGACGTAGAGCCCACCTTAGAAATGGAAAAGGTACTCTTTGCTGCTGACGAACTGACCGGGCTAATCTGGGCAGTTGCCCTCATGAGGCCTTCAAAGAGTACAAAAGACATGGAACTAAAGTCCCTGAAGAAGAAATATAAAAGTAAAAGCTTTGCAGCAGGCTGTTCCAGAGAAGTTATAGAAAGAGGCGCTTCTTCCGTCTTAGCGCTTCGAAGCAATATTTTCTTATCCCCGATCATATACTCTTTTTCTTCAAAGACCATTTTCTGCACCTTTTTTATTGGCAACATATCACGCTTACAATAATCATTTTCCCTTGATCTCTATTCTGTCCAGAATGCCTTGAACTCCAACATTCTGGTGCGTCAGATACATCCTCGCCACATCTTCAACGAAAGTGCTGTCCGCTCCGGTTTTCTTCTGAATCTTTTCGAAGCTTACACCGTTATCAATATATTTCATGATTCTTGAAACCAGCTCATACCGGTCACCACTCTCTCTTGGCACTTTATTTAAAACACCCAGTTCCGCCACTTTGGCATGACCGTAATAAACCTTTTTCGGATTCAGCTTCATCAGCCTGCTCCAGCTATCCTCAATCTGTGTGCCTTTATGAAGTTCAAGTTCATACAATGGATTCAGATCTCCAACAAACAATTCCCCAGTGTCAAGATACAACGAAATGCTGTCATCGCTATGTCCCGGCGTATGAATAACCTCACCGCCAATACACATGGTCTGTAGAAACCGTCTGCTCTCTTCGATCCTGACGATCTTCACCCCGTCATCAATAATGGGAACAAAGGCAGTATTATTCTCTTTTTCAAAAACGATATCAGCTGCATGTACATAGTTCTTTTGCACATCCATAACAACTATAGTTGCTCCAAGGTCAGCGATTTCCTGTGCAATCCCCATGTGATCCGGGTGAAAGTGGGAAATCATGATGTATTTAATATCCTGAACCGGCATATGCTTCTCTCCCATGGCATTACAGAACTTATATGTGATTGCATCTGCCATTCCCATCCCCGGGATGTAACTATATCCGGACTTTCTTGCCTGTTCAATCTGCTTGCTACGCTCTACGTAATAGGTCTTGCAATCTTTTACAAACACAGCTCCTGTCTGCTTGAAGTAATTTTACACCCATGCCAGGGATTCCATATCGACATAAATGTCCCTGCACTCCTCCATAAGATCACGTTTCCAAATAAACAGTTCACTGTATATTATACTCGTTTATCACTCAGCAAACATGCATTCTTCACATGCCATCCATCTCATCTTCAAAGTCAAGCCATGCATCAAGCCTGTCGTCTTCTCTGTCTCTACGGAGCTGCTCCTGACGGCGTTCAAACTCTTTACGCTCTTTTTTGCTCATTCCACCAACAAGGTCCTTATACTGCTTATCTGTTAATCTGACGTCTTTATCTTTCTTTCCAAAAAACATATTCTTGTCCTCTTTCTTTATTAGTGCTTATCCAGTTTTTTTAGTTTCTGTTCCTGACTGCTGATTTTGTCCAGGAGTCGTTGAAAGATTTCCTGTAGAAGAATTGTCACAGTCAAAAGTATCGCCAATATTGCAGCTGTGGCCTTCAAGACTGTCCTCTTAAGCTTAATCTGATACTTCTTTTTATTCTTTAGGTAGTGTCTTACGGCAACTATTATAACGGCGAGCAGTAACTCAAAAACAAACAGCATATGCGCTTCACCTCCTCAAAGGGCACAAGGCGGGAAATGATATATGATCATCCCCCGCCCCAATAAAGTTGTTAGTCTATATCCCCATACCATCCAGGAAGTGTGTAACCATCCTCTCCCTCCGGAAGTCCTACCACATGAAGCTCATCTGCGGAATATACCCAGCCTTTTCCGGATCCTGAGTATCCTGATGAATAAGTGCCATCTACATCCCCGTAGTAGCCTGGCTTTGTATACCCGTTTGCGCCTTCCGGAAGACCAATTACGTGCAGTTCATCAGCCGAATATACCCAGCCTTTTCCAGAAGTCATACTTCCTCCGGTCTTGTAACTGCCAGAACTGCTTCCGCTTATAGATTTATGGTTAGGAACTCTGCCCTCTCCATATTTCCCTGCAGCTTCTATCGCCTCCGGCGTAAGATTTCCATCTGCCTCCAGCTCATCCAGCCATTTCTCTGTGAACTCCTTTTCCTGCTGTTCTCTCCTGGCCTTCATTCTTTCATAATGCTCTTGCAAGTCAAAGGCATTTACAGAAGTACTTGATGTTCCAAAAATTAACCCTGCCATAATGATTGTTGATAATGTTGTCACCATCCTTTTCATATTTCATCTGTCCTTTCCAAGTGCTACAACAGTTACATCCCCCAACAATCACTTCTCCACCCAGGCCTTAATCCATCACTCCGTCCCGCTTGCACATCTCGTAGTGCTCACATGACACGCAGAAATGCTTGCAGAACTTGTTGTTTCCCCTGATGCATTTACTTAACCAATACAAAAATCTCATCATCACACATTACCTCGCTATGATCGGCATAAGAAACATCATCACTATCAGAGCCATTGTCGGCAGACCCATTATTACAAATCCCAATATTTTTCCCATACGATCACCGCCCCTTCATCAAAAAGTATCTCTATTTTCTATGCTTCTATGCTTCTGTTAAAACCGTTTCTATGGTTTCTATGGTTATAGTATGCAATTTTAGGCGTCCCATAAAAATGACAGCTAGAATATGTGTTCCTGATGACAATTCTTTCCGTTTGTCCCCAAGATATAGTGTCAAATTATAAAAACGGAGCAACTTCCTTTATACTCGAAGCTGCTCCGATTATCATTTATCGTGGCTTTTAGGCGTTTTCATATCTGCTAACATAATCAGGGCGATTATCCATAAGAAGCGCAGCTATCAGATAAAGAACTGCTCCGCCACCGCCTGAAAGCACCATCAACGCCCATATAACTCTTACTATGGTAGGATCTATCCCTAAATATTCAGCAAGTCCACCACAAACACCAAATATCTTTCTTTCATTACTTCTGTATAATTTCTTTTCCATTACACCCGTCTCCTTTATAGTGCTGTTCCATCAGCATCAATTACTTCTATTCGCTCATCATCTCTTTTACCTATCGCCAACTTGCTTTTGTTTGCTGCAAGGTAAAGCACTATCGTCAGGATGTCATCAACAGGGCCTGGAACAAAATCCACCGGCGATACTACATAAACTATAAGCAGAGCAAACAAAAATCCCTTCATAAATCTGTTCATGGGCATCCTCCCTTCGTGATGTGTTTTTTTGTTTTATCATGAGTTTATTGTATATTGCGCGACAACTGGAATACATAATCATTTCAGAGCATTTTAACTGTTTATTCTCCAGTTTTGGCAAAAAAAGACTCCACCACAATCTGCAGCGAAGCCATTATCATCTGTATTCAGTTTGCTATCTGGCGAATCACGTTGCAGATCTTGTTCCGCCTCTGTTCAACGCCCTCCAAATTTAGGTAAGCGCTCAATTCTGGTATAGGCAAACCGATTTGGATGAAATCTCAGATGTTTTTTGAGTCATAGTGTCATTGACGCTAAGCTTAAGTGGATTCTTTGATGCATAGAAACGCTGAGTAAGAACCTGGTGGAGACGATAATCCTCCAACATATGGACTACTCTTAAAAGTTGCACCCTTTGCTGGGATAACGTGCCATCGTTATATTTGGTTACAAGGTTATAGGTCTTTTCAAGATAAGCCATGCCGCGTTCCATGTCGAATTCTTCGTCTCCGTACTCGGAGAGGATAAAACGGCTGATTTTTGACCATTCACGTTTATAAAACTTAATGGTTGTCGGATTGTAATTGTTTTTCTCAAGTAACGAGAACAATCCATCTGTAATCACTGTCAGAGTCATATCGGTTCCTCCTTTCATCTCTTGGTGATTACAGAATAGCTGATAAACACTGGATTTATAAGTCTGATAATAAAAAAGTATTTGCTGCATACTAAAAGGATAGGGATATTGAATTAATAAAACGCCGCGCATTTATTATGCCGAGTAATATGAGACTCAAGTCATACGAACTCTATGCCGCGAGGGACTAACTCTACATAACACAAAACTCTACATAAGGGTCTTTATGCGGATATCTCCATAATCCACCCTGAGGCACGCCGCAGGTTGTTTCATTGAATCTGCCGCACCATACTCTTCCTGCCTTCAGATATTTATGTATCAGTGAAATAACTCTGCCGTCGTCAATCTGGTCCGACAGCAGTTGGATCAGTTTGTTTTGATTTACATTGTCAAAGAATTTCTCGAGATCCATATCTACTGTCCATATATATCCGTCATTCAGATATTCAATGCATTTATTTATCGCATCATGAGCACTTCTTCCAGGTCGAAAACCGTAGCTCGTGTCACTGAACAGCGGTTCGAATATCGGTGTCAGCTTCATCGTGATTGCCTGCTGTATCGTTCTGTCGACTGCTGTGGGTATTCCCAGCTGTCTTTTCTTTCCGTTGTCCTTGGGTATCTCTACTCCACGGACTGGCTGGGGACGGTACTTCCCATCCATGATGGACTGTCGGATTACCGCACCGTTTTCCATGAAGTACTGATCCAGTTCCTGTACCGTCATTCCATCGATGCCCGCTGAGCCTTTATTCCTTTTGACCCGTTGGCGCGCCAATGCCATGTTGCTGTCTGCAGTTATTTCTTCCAGCAGTCCCATAGTCTTTTCCTCCTTTCCAGTCGTAGCCTTGATGTCGTTGTTTTCAGCCATCTTCAGCGGCTGAGCGCTTTCGGGTATCCTTCGTGTTCCGCACTATCTTTCTCCGAACAGCCACCTCTTCATAGAAGTGTTTTGTGCTCATTTCCCTCCGCCTCAGTAACATTCATTTACTGACATCGGTTGAGTTCAGGCCTTTCCCGGGCATCATAGTTTCTATGACGTATTCTTTACCGGGTTAATATGCCCTCTGCTGACTCATCTGCGGCAAGCTTTACTCCGCAGTCGGGAATATCCTCTCTGCGTCCGCAGGGCCTCCGCGGGTACTCACACAATCTTTCCCATTTATACCCATCTCATAACTACTCCTCACGTTCCGTACAGTTATCGGGCTTTGACTTGATTGGCAGTCTTACCCACGCTTTGGAGCCTCTGATGTGACAGGCCAATGTTTTGCCTCTGGCTTTCTTCGGATTCAGCGTTACCGCTGACACCCTTGCCCTCAGCTGTACCCTTCCCACTGCCGGGCGGGTTTGGGACTTTCACCCTTTAGATCGTGCGCTCACCGCGCACACTATAAAAATACCGCCGCTGCCATTGCCGGCAGTGGCGGTATTTCTATAGTCTCTTATTTGGGCTTTTTGATGGTCCCCAGTTTCTTGTTGATCTCTTTGACAAAATCCTCGGTAAACTCTTTTCGCCGGAGATTAAAGATCTTCAGCAGCGATACCGGCGCGCTCTTGGCAAACTCGAAATCCGCAGCCAAGACAGGTACTTCCTTTTCAAGCATCGCCAGCACCCTGGGATCCGCCAGCAGCTCACGCATGGGATCAAGCACAGACCAGCAGTCCGGGTCGAAGAGCTTGTCAGACGACTCCTCCTGGGTAAACCAGTTCTTCACGTTGTATTCCGGATTCGGATCTACGTAGATGTAGCTGGGCTCCGCTTCTGTCACGCCGATCAACGTAATCTCATCGATGCAGCTTCCGCTGACAGCCTTCAGCCGATTTTCTCCCAGGTGGAGCGGCACATGCTCGAAGGTGAACACCGGTGCGCAGCCGCTGAGCGTTCCCAGATCTGTCCCATCCGCAAAGAGCTGCACGCTCTTCTGATTGGAGTAAACCTTGACGCAGGTCTCCTCACCGCAGCGTCTGGCAAAGCGCCGGCCGCCGATGTGGACGAAGGCGTCCCTGCTCCAATTGGCCTTGTAATAGTAAAAGGCATCCTTTTTGATCTTTCGGTCGAAGGTGGCGAGGCCTTTGCGGTTCTGGCCCTGGCAGCCGCCCTCGTTGCGGGCAAAGGAGCCAAAATCAAACATGTTCCAAACAAAGCTGCCCCAGACAAAATCGCGGTCACGCAGCTTGGGATATACGGTCTCGTGGAACAGCGCCTGAAATTCCTCGCTGTAGTCCTTCCGCTTGGGGGCGGCGGAATGGAGGTCAGGCGAGCCGTCCACGCCGTATTCGCTCACGCACAGGGGAACCTGCGGATTCTGGCTGTGGAAGCTGTCGAGGAAGCTGTCGTAGTCCTCCATCTCATGGTGATACCAGCCGAAATACACATTGTAGCCGAGAATATCGGGGATAAAGCAGAGCTCACTGTTAAAAGGAACGGAAAAGAGGTTTGCCGCCGTGGTCGGACGGGAGGGATCCAGCGCCTTCGTGTGGGCGTTGATCTCCTCGGTTTTGCGATACATCTCCAGACTCTCGCCCAGCATGGCGATCTCGTTCTGAATGCCCCAGCAGAAAATGGATGGGTGATGCTTGCTTTGAAGAATCAACTCGGTCATCTGCTGCTTGGCGTTTTCAACGATTGCCTCGTTTCCGTCCGGCATCCCCAGCATCGGGATCTCCGCCCAGACCAGCATACCGTTTTCGTCGCACAGGTCATAGAAATAGTCCGGGTGTTGGTAATGGGACAGGCGCAGAGCATTTGCTCCCACCTCGCGAATCAGCTCCATGTCGGTGTCCAGCTGCCCTCTCGTCGGGGCGTTGCCCATCTGATCCCAGTCCTGGTGCTTGGCGACGCCGTTGAGCTTGAGGTGCTCCCCGTTCAGGAAAAAGCCCTTGTCCGCGTCCACTCTGCAATCCCGGAAGCCGCAGCGCAGGGAAACGCAGTCTTCACACACGCCGTTTACCACAAGCTCCGCGCGCAGGGTGTAGAGGTAGGGATCGTCCTTGCCGTTCCAGAGGTGGGGATTGTCAAGCTGCAGCTGCACGGCGCTTTCCTCCGGGGTCGCCTCCGCCTGCGCTGCTGTGGTCTCGCCGTCCATCAGGCGATAGATGATCTTACCCTCGCCGACGACATGGGCGTTCGCTTTCACCAGGCCGTCAGCCCGTGTTTCGATCTCAAGCCCGCTGGAGCCATAATAGAGCAGATCAAAGTGGTTTTTGCCGGTGGAGATCAGTGAGACCTCACGGTAGATACCGCCGTAATTGTTGAAGTCGCCGCCCAGCGGGCAGATATCCTGATATTTGTAATTGTCAGCTGTGACGGTGAGAAGATTATCTCCCCTATTCAAAGCCTCGGTCAGTTCAAAACGGAAGCAGCTGTATCCGCCGCGATGCTCGCCAATATACTGCCCGTTCAGCCAGACGCGACACACGCCGGCAACTGCGCAGAACTCCAGAAACACACGCTCTCCGGCAAGTTCCTCAGCACGCAAATGCCGCTGATAGACACGGCAGCCCACCTCTCCGGGGTTCTCGGCATTCCACACATGGGGAACACAGACGCTTTCCATTTTCTCCGGCAGAAGCGGCAGTTCGTTTCCCTTCGGGGCCTCAGTGACCCCATAGCGCCATCCGTCAGTCAACAGGACCTTTGTTCTCATAGCTTGCTCCTTCCTATTTTGTAAAGGCCCGCAGCACCTTGTACTGCGGGCCAAATCGGATTGTTTCCTGAAAGCTTAGCGGTTCATGAAGGCTGTGTAAGCATCCTGTACCCACTGGGTGGCATTCTCAATGCCCATTCCCTTGATGGTGTTCACATAGGTGTCCCAATCGGAATCAAGGTTGGCCTGGCCGGTAATGAACTTGATGTACATCTCCTGGATATAGGTCTGCACCTCGTTCATGATCATACGGTAATCGTTGGCATGGTCCTTGTGAACAGTCAGCTTGGGCAGGTTTGCACCCTGATCCAGGCTCTGCCACAGGCTGCGGGCGGCACCCTGCTCGGGCATATTCACAGCCAGCTGCACGTAAGCGTCGTTGTCCATGGCATTGACGAAGCCGTACATGGGCAGAGCGTAGTCGAGAACAGCCTCGGTGGGAGCCTTGCCGTCGGCAGCGTTCATAATGTTATCGGTGAAGGTTTTGGTGCCATCGGCGGCTACGGTGTAGCTCTCGCCCTCAATGCCCCAGGAGATCAGATCGCTGCCCTCATCGGAGTAGAAGAAGTCCAGAACCTGGGTAGCCAGAACGGGATCGGAGCAGCCGCTGGAGATAGCAGCCTGGACGCCCGTGTGGGCAACACCACCGGCCAGAACATAGCTGGAGGGATCGCCGGCATTCAGAACAGGCCATGCCACGCCGGTGAGCTGGAAGTCGGGATTGTTGGGGCGAACATTGTTGGTAATATTGCGGATGCCGCTGTTGATGGCCATCGTGGCAACAAGGCAGGAGCCGTCGGCGACCTTGCCGTTGAGGGCAGTGCCGTCATTGGACATAAACTCAGGATCAATCAGGCCAGCGCTGTACCACTCATTGAGCTTGGCGAGGTAGGCCTTGTAGTTATCGGTGATGGGGCCATAGACGACCTCACCGTTCTCACCCAGGCAGAACTCGGTGCGGGTGTTGTAAGCGGGCAGCAGCTCGTTGAACCAGACAGCGCCGGTGTAGCTCTTGCTGGTGGAGAGAGGATACTTGCAGGTAGGATCCTGCTCCTTGACAGCCTTCATCACTTCTTCCCACTGATCAACGGTCTCGGGGAGAGAAAGACCATACTTGTCCAGCACATCCTGGCGGAAGACCGGGCCGGAGGAAACGGGGATGCTGACGGTAAAGGTGTAAAAGGCCTGATACTTGCCGGCGTCGGAGCGCACCTCACGCGGATAAGCCTCGTTGCGCTCGAGAACCTTCAGATAGTTGGGAGCATACTGGCGGATCAGCGGATCCATATCGATAAGAATGCCCTGGTCAACCAGTTCGGAAAGACCCATGGCAGCGGTAGAGAACTCCCAGACAATGATATCGGGGTATTTGCCGGAACCGATCATGAGGTTAAACTGGTCAGCCTCGCTGCCGGTGGTGGGGTGAATGAACTCCAGTTCTACGCCGAGCTTTTCTGCGGCGGCCTTGATACCGGCCACGCGGCCATAATCGCCAATGACGCCGGCAGAATTATCGCGCATGTAGATGGTCAGCTTCTTGTTTTCGGTGGTCAGAGGATAGGTGGCCTCGACAGGCTCGACAGGCTGCGAGTCGTCAGCTGCGGTTTCGGTATTGGCGGTCGAGGTTTCCGAGGAGGAAGCCGCAGGGGCGGAGTTGCCGCAGGCGGCCAGAGCCATCACCATCAGGACGGCCAGAAGCAGGGAGAGAAGACGAGTGGCTTTTTTCATTCTGTTTGACTCCTTTTCCGCGTGATGTCACGCTTATAATGTGATGATAAACGCTTGCCGGGAGAAAGTATATCTACAGTTTTTTGGAATCCGTTGCAATTTCCCAAATTCCATATTCTGTATGATACATCATGAGGGTTTGCTTTATCCCTTAACAGAGCCGACCATGACGCCCTTGGTGAAGTACTGCTGCAGGAAGGGATACAGGCAGAGGATCGGCAGTGTGGAGACAATAATGGTGGCGTACTTGATAGCGTCGGCCATCTCCTGGGTGAGGGCAGCGCCATCGTTCATCGCGGAGGTGGCGCTGGAAAGGACGATTTCGCGGGTAATCAGCGCCAGGGGGAAGAGCTCACGGCTGTTGGGAAGATAGAGCATGGCATTCATCCACCCGTTCCAGTGGCTCACACCGTAAAACAAGGTCATGACCGCAAGAGAGGTGGCGCTGACAGGCATATAGATCTTCCAGAAAATCGTCCACTGGTTGGCACCGTCAATCTTCGCCGACTCTTCCAGTGCATCCGGGATCGACTCAAAGTGGGTGCGCATAATGATGAAGTTGAAAACGGAAACAAGGCCGGGAAGAATCACAGCAAAACGGTGATCCAGAAGACCAAGGTCGCGGATAACCAGGTAGGTGGGGATCATGCCGCCATTAAAGAACATGGTAAAACTGATCAGAAGGGTCAGAGGCTTTTTCAGCATCACGTTCTTCCTGGACAGGGCGTAGGCCAACATGGCAGTAAGAAGGACGTTAAGCGCTGTGCCGACAACGGTATAGAGAACTGTGTTTTTCAAGCCGGTCCAGATATCCGGATTGGAGAAAACGCGCCTATAGGCGTCTAAATTAAGCTTTTGGGGCCAGAACAGCACACCCTTGCATCCGGCGACGACAGTCGGATCGGAGAGCGAGGCGCAGAAAACATACCACATTGGGTAGAAACAGGCGAGAACCAAAATGGCGATGACCGCATAGGAGACGATGTCAAATATGAGGTCTTCTTTCGACGTTTTAATCGTATTTTTCTTCATTGCTGATTCACGTCCTTTCTTACCAGAGGCTGGACTCGGTCAGTTTCCGGCTGACCTTGTTCATAACAACAACCAAGATCAGGTTGATCACGCTGTTGAAGAGACCGATGGCTGCGGCGGAGCTGAAGTTTGCACCAAGAATGCCCTGCCGGTAGACAAAGGTGGAAATGATATCAGCAGTCTCATAGGTGGCCGGGCTGTAGAGGTTGAACACCTTTTCAAAACCAAGGCTCATCACATGGCCCAGGCGCATCAGAAGCATGGTGACCACTGTGGGGAGGATGCTGGGGAGAGAGATATGCCAGATGGTCTGCCAGCGGGAGGCTCCGTCGAGCTTCGCTGCCTCAAACTGTGCAAGGTCGATGCCTGCCAGTGCCGCCAGAAACACCACGCTGTCCCAGCCAAAGTTTTGCCATATCTCGGACCCGACGTAGACAGTCCGGAACCATTTGGGATCGGACATAAAAGCAATGGGCTTGCCGCCAAAGAGCTGAACAATCGTGTTGACCAAACCGTTGAGGCTGAAGAAGTTAACCACGAGGCCGCAGATGACCACGATGCTGATGAAGTGCGGCATATAAGTCACGGTCTGAGCCAGTTTTTTGAAGCCGCGGCTGCGAATTTCGTTGAGTACCAGCGCGAACAGAATGGGGATCGGGAAACCGAAGATGAGCGTCTCCAGACTAAGCACCAGGGTATTGCGGAGCAGGCGGCCAAAGTAGTAGCTGTGGAAGAAGTCCATCAGATACTTGAGGCCGACAAACTTTCCGTCGAATAGTCCTCCGGAAATTTTGAAGTCCGAGACTGCGATGTACAGGCCGGCCATTGGCGCGTAGCAGTAGACGATGAAATAGATCAGCGCCGGCAGCGCCATTAAGTACAGGATCCAGTTTCTTTTGAAGTCCAGGGCCAGTCGCTCGAAGAACGGCTTCTGCGGTTTGCCCCGGAGCGCCCTCTTGGGCTTTTTTGCCACAGCGGCAGTTTGTGTTGGCATAAGCAACCTCCTAACAGTTTGACCTCTCACGGCTGGGGTTTTGAGCTGGCTTCACTATACCAACACCTTTTTTGTTTTTCTATCTGCAGTTCATTGGATTCCGTGACAATCCCGGAGAAGCCACCCTGCAATTCTTTTTCCGAGGGTGCATTTTTTGTGAATCACTGGAATTCCCTGTGTTTTGACAACATAAAGGCATGTTTGGGCTGAAACTCTTTCGCCGCGTAGGCAACCGTTATCTACTCACCCACGCCGGGGAGCGCTATATGGAGAAAGCGTCGCAGATCCTCGCGCTCAAAGGAGATCTGGACGCAGAGATGGCCGACATCGTCAAACGCGAGGTCGGCGAAGTAAGCGTAGCCTTCGCCAGTATGCGCTGCACCTATATGCTTCCCTGCACGCTGCCGGAGTTTCATCGGACGCACCCAAACGTGAAGGTCAACGTGTTCGAGGGCAACTCCGATGAGAACGACCGGAGGCTGCTGGACGGGCAGGTGGAGGCGGCCTTTTATTCCAAGCCGAGCGAACTGAACCCGCAGATCCAATACGAGACACTGGGCAAGGATGAGCTGCTGATCTGCACCTGCGCGGGTCACCCGCTCGGCCGCTTCGCAAAGCCGAATCCCGCCAGCCGCTATCCGAAGCTGGAGCTGTCCCTGCTCAAGAACGAACAGATCATCATGATGCGGCCTCAGCAGCGCACCCGGCAGATCCTGGACGCCATTTTGAAGGAAGAAAAAATCAAATATGACAATGTGACCTGTACCGGTAATCTCCCTGCCATCATGGAGCTTGTCGCCCTGGGTTACGGCGTGTCCTTTGTCCACGAGGCCCATCTGCGGCATCGAGCCGAGACGCGGCCCATCGACTGCTACAGCTTCGGCGAGCCGCGGGTCGTGACCGATTTTGTCGCCGCCACACGCAAGGGCAGCTACGTCTCCCGCTACACCCGCGATTTTATCGACATCGTGCGGCGCCAGGTATCAAACGCCGTCGGCACGGAATAGCGCACCGACGGTGTTCGATTGGCTCACCGGAGCGCACGGCGTTCTCGCCGAGGCTCCCGGTCAGAGTCAGAACGCTTATTTAAACCGTGAAGACCACCTGCTGAGCAGGTGGTCTTTGCTGTCCGAAAACAGAATTGCCGCGGGAGGGCCCGAAGGCCCGCCCGCGGCGGAGAGAAGGGAGTGAAAAGGGCGAGAAATATCAGGTGTCAAAATGTTATGCCGAATAGTAGGCCGCGCCGTAGTGCAGGCGCTTGACCCCCAGAGAACAGCGGCCGGTCTTCTCGTCCTGGGAGAGCAGATCCAGCGCCTCCAGGGAACTCACCAGCCCAAAGGCCGTACTTTTATTGAGTCCCAGTTCTCTGGCTATGACGGACAGCCGCTCACCTCTGGGCTTTTTCGCCAGATAGTCCAGGATACTGACTACCCGCTCTACCGATTGGATGATTCTCTTGTCATTTGCCTTTCTGTCATCTTTTTGTCCTGCATTATCGTACGCCGTTCTTATCCGATCTCATTATACGACGCTCTCTTTTCTCCGGATTCAATTGTGGATTCCTGCAAGGTTTCTCTTTATGTTTTACCAAAGTTGTACATGCTCCTCAATCATCGGCTTCGGGATCGGATCTGCGCATTCTCCAAAAAGGATTTGAACGCCAAAAACGCCCTTACCCGTCGTTTATTCCACGGCAGTCGGACGATCGTTCTCCCGAATGACGCCGTCCCTGTAGGCCTCCAGAAGCAGATTCAGGTCGTCGATCCTCGCCTGGATCTCCCGCCCGATATCCGTCTCGCGGATCTTCTGCCGGGCTTCCATGCGCTCAAAGATCGTCGTCTGGGAGGCGATATCGTAGTTTTCCCGGATCGCCCGCTCACGGCCCACAAAAGGCTGGTGGGCTACGATGCGCAGGGAGCGGGAATTGCAGATCAGCGTGTAGCCCGCGATGCCCGAGGTTGGCTGATACGCCTTGCAGAAGCCGCCGTCGATGACGATCAGCTTGCCCCCGCCCTTGACCGGGCTCTCCCCCTTGCGGGCCTTGACCGGCACGTGCCCGTTGATGATGTGGCAGTGCGGCCCTTCCAAACCGAACTCCCGCAGGATCTTCTCGCAGATTTCCGGATCCTCATAGAGCGTGTAGTAGGCGTTTTTCGGCTCCGTCCAGGCTTTGGGGTCGTCGATGAGCCGTCTCTCAAAGGTGGTCATGCGGTCTCTGCCGAAAATGGGGCTGTTGCGCCCCGCCCAGAGGAACCACAGCAGATCCATCGCCAGCTTTCGCTCTGCCGAGCCGTATCTCAGGTAGTATGCCCGGCGGGCGGCCGTGTCCAGATAGTCCAGGAAATCCTTGCCGCGGCGCTCGACGCCGTCGAGCCGGAAGCACATCAGTTCTCCCGTCTCTGTCAGCGGGATGCAGCCGTGGAAGAGAAGATTCCCGTTGTAGATCTTGTAGAGGCTGCCGCTGGAGTACAGAAAGCTCACGTGCCGCTGCAGCTTCTCGCTGTGTCGGAAGGAGTCGGTGAGCCGGTCAATGACCGCGCTCTCTTCCGCGGTCAGGGTGTAGGGATCGGCGGGATCCACCGTGGGAAAGTCCGTGTCCGCCAGCGGCCACTCCACGCCGTCGATGCAGATGCTGCGGCGCTCGTAATCGATCTTATCCAACAGCAGGCGGTCATCCATGCGGTACTCCGGATGGCGCAGGATCTTCTGTCCCTCCAGCTTGAAGAGGATGACGGTGATGGCCTTGTGCATGCGCGCCGAGAGCAGCTTGTCCTTCTCGGTCGCACTTGCCTCGTCCTGCTCGTTCAGCTTGACTGCAAAGCGGCTGACGTCACACCTGGAATAGACCTCATTGGCAAACACCGACAGCGGCCGCAGAGAGATCCCGTAGCCGGTCTCCACCACCTCAAGATTGTTGTAGTGGATGGAGTTGGCCAGCACAGTGGCCACGAGGGTGCGGCTGCCGGAGGCTGCGCCCATCCACAGCACGTCATGGTTGCCCCACTGGACGTCCACACTGTGGTGCGCCAGAAGGGAGTCCATGATCACGTCCGCCCGGGGCCCGCGGTCAAAGATATCGCCTACCAGATGCAGGTGATCCACCGCCGCCCATTTGATGAGGGCGCAGACCGCCGCGATAAATTCCGGCGCCTGGTCGATCTCGATGATGGTCTGGATGATGTTTTCAAAGTAATCCCGCTTGTCGATCTCTTCCCCGTGGGTGTAGAGCAGCTCGTCGATGATATAGGCGTAATCCGGCGGCATGGCCTTGCGGACCTTGCTGCGGGAATACCGCTCGCTCATCAGGCGGCAGACCTCGATGAGCCGGTGGAGGGTGACGCGGTACCACTCGTCCGGATCCTCGATCTGCGCGCAGAGCTGCTCCAGCTTCTCCTCCGGATAGTAGATCAGGGTGGCCAGCTGCGCCCTCTCCTGCGGAGAGAGGCTGTCGACAAAAAGCAGGTCGATCCGCTCGCGCACCACGCCGGAGCAGGAGTTGAGGATGTGCAGAAAAGCTTCGTGCTCCCCGTGGACGTCGGAGATAAAATGCTCACATCCCCTGGGCAGGTTCAAAATGGCCTGCAGATTGATGATCTCCGTACCGGCGGCGCGCAGATTCGGATACATCCTGGACAGCATTTTCAACATGTGCAGTTCGTTGTCGGAATACTGACGCTGCTCCTTCACGAAGACGTCCCCTCCTTCTATTCTGCGCGGATGATCTGCTCGGCGAGCACGGAAGAATGAAGCGGTTCGACGCGGGGAACGTCCGCGTATGCGGAAGGTTCCGGCATCGGCAGAGACTGCATATACGCATGCATCGCCTCCGCCACGCGCTTGCCGTTTTCGACCGCGTGGACCACCGTGCTGGCGCCGTGGGCCACGTCGCCGGCTGCGAACACACCGGGGCGGGAGGTGTTCCCATCCTCGTCCACGGTGATAACGCCGGAGCGCTCCTTTTCAAGATCCTTTGTGGTGTTGAGGATATTGCTGCCCAGCTCCTGACTGACGGCAACGATGACGCCGGTGCAGGGGTAGAGCTTTTCCGAGCCCGGGATCGGGCGGAGTTTTCCGTTTTCGTCGTATTCGTTATCCGCGAAGACGACGCCGTCGTCCCGAATCTCCACCGGGCTCTTCATCATCTCGAACTCCACGCCCTCGAGCTTGGCGTAGCTGGACTCATAGTCGCTGGCGGCGATCTTGTCGCGGCGGTTGAAGACCGTGACGTAGTGCGCGCCGTTGCGGATCGCGGTGCGGGCGCAGTCCATGGCGGAGTTTCCCGAGCCGATGACGATCACGCGCTCCCCCAAGCGGAAGGCCTTGGGCGAAGCAAGATAATTGATCGCGAAGGCGACGTGCCCCAGGGTCTCGCCCTTGATGTGCAGCGTCTTCGGCCGCCACAGTCCCGCGCCGACGAAGACGCTCTGATAGCCGTCGCGGAACAGATCGTCCAGGTTGATCGCGCCGCCGATCGTGGTGTTGGGGCGAAAACGGATGCCCTTCAGCTCGAGATGGCGGTAGGCGAAGTCGTCCAGCACGGCGTCGGGCAGACGAAAGTCGGGGATGCCGTAGCGCATCACGCCTCCGATCTTGTCCTTGCTGTCAAAGATCGTGACCTGATAGCCGTAGCGGGCGAGGATCACCGCGATGGTGAGCCCCGAGGGCCCCGCCCCGATAATGGCGACCTTCCGCCCGTTGGAGGGGGCGGGCCCGGCCACCATCTGGTTGGCGTAGGTCGTCGAGATGTAGTTTTCGATCACGGAAAAGTGTACCGGAACGTCCTTGATGCCGCGGATGCAGTGCCCCTCGCACTGCTTTTCGTGGTTGCAGACGATAGAGCAGACCGTCGTGAGCGGGTTGTTCTCAAAGAGCATCCGGCCCGCGTCGTTGAGCCTGCCGTCTTTCAGGAGACGGATGACCTCCGGAATGTTGGTGTGGATCGGGCAACCCTCGCGGCAGCGCGGTTTTTTGCAGCCGAGACAGCGGTTGGCCTCCTCCATCACGTGCAGCGCCATATCGTTTCCCCGCCTTTACAGATTGAAATAGGTCTCCGCATTCTTGACGGAAATGCCCTCGACGATGGTGCGCAGGGCCTTGTCGTCGTTGGGATATTCGCCGTTTTCCACCCAAGAGCCGAGCAGCTCGCAGAGGATCCGGCGGAAATACTCGTGCCTTGCGTAGCTGAGGAAGCTGCGCGAATCGGTCAGCATGCCCACGAAGCCGGCGAGATAGCCGTCCGCGGCCAGGGTCGTCAGCTGCTCGATCATGCCGGTCTTGTGGTCGTTGAACCACCAGGCGCTGCCGTGCTGCACCTTGCCCACGGCCTCTCCGGTCTGAAAGGCGCCCATGACCGTCACCAGGGCAGCGTTGTCGTTGGGATTGAGAGAATACAGGATCGTTTTCGGCAGCTCGCCCGTGTCGTCCAGCGCGCCCAGGAAGGCCGCCAGGTCCTTGATGGAGGGCTGATCGCCGATGGAGTCGATGCCGGCGTCCGGCCCCAGGGCGCGGAATACCCGGTGGGAGTTGTCCCGGATGACGCCGAAGTGGAGCTGCATCACCACGCCGAGGCGGTGGTATTCGCGTCCAAGCTCCAGCAGCAGCGCGGTCTTGAACTGCTTCGCCTCACGGTCCGTGGGCAGCTCGCCCGCGAGGCGCTTTTGGAAGATCGCCTCGATCTGCTCCGCCGCGGCGGGGGCGTAGGGCACGGATTCCATGCCGTGGTCGGAGACCCGGCAGCCGTTTTCCACGAAGAAGGCCAGCCGCGCCTTGAGCACCTCCGCCAGCTGAACGAAGCTCCCGATCTCGCCCAGTCTTTTCAGGTAGTCCAGATAGTCCGCCTTTTCGATCCCCATGGCCTTGTCGGGCCGGTAGCTGGGCAGCACCTTCACGCCGAAGCTTTTGTCCTCGGCGATTTTTTTGTGCCATTCCAGCGAATCGGCCGGGTCGTCGGTCGTGCAGAGGGCTTTCACTTTGGAATTTACGATCAATTGCCGGGCGGAGAGCGTTTTCAGCTTCTTGTTGCAGAGCTGCCAGACCGTCTCGGCCGTGTCGCCGTTCAGCGCGCCTTCATAGCCGAAGTAGTTGCGCAGCTCCAGATGGCTCCAGTGGTAGAGGGGGTTGCCGACGGCAAGGCCCAGGGTCTCCGCCCACTTCTGGAACTTCTCCCGATCGCTCGCGTCGCCGGTGACGTATTTCTCGTCCACGCCGGCCGAGCGCATCAGCCGCCATTTGTAGTGGTCGCCGCCCAACCATACTTGGGTGATGTTCTCAAACTGCCGGTCCTCAAAGATCTCCTGCGGGCTGAGGTGGCAATGAAAATCGATGATGGGCATGGGCGCCGCAAAATCATGATACAGATGCCTCGCCGTCTCCGTGGAGAGCAGGAAGTCCCGATCCATAAACGCTTTCATGGCCCTGCCCTCTCAGCGCTTGACGCGGGCGCCGGCGCCGCCCATGACGGCCTCAACCTCTTTGAGGCTGGCCATCGAGGTGTCGCCCGGCGTGGTCATGGCCAGCGCGCCGTGAGCCGCGCCGTAATTGACGGCCTTTTCGGCATCACCCGTGGTCATCAGACCGTAGACCAGACCGGAGGCAAAGGAGTCCCCGCCGCCCACACGGTCCATGATCTCCAGGCCGTTATACTCCTTGGACTGGTAAATCTCCCCGTCTGCCCAGCAGATGGCCTTCCAGTCGTTGACAGTGGCGGTCTTCACGGTGCGCAGGGTGGTGGCCACGACCTTGAAGTTGGGGTAAGTCTCGGCGGCCTTGCCGATCATCTTCTTGTAGCCCTCGAGGTTCAGCTCTTTGAGGTTTTCATCGTTGCCTTCGATCTCAAAGCCCAGGCAGGCGGTGAAGTCCTCCTCGTTGCCGATCATCACGTCAACGTATTTTGCCACCTCGCGGTTGACCTCCCGGGCCTTGTCCAGTCCGCCGATGGCGCTCCACATGGAGGGACGGTAGTTGAGGTCATAGGAGATCACGGTGCCGTACTTCTTGGCGACCTTGCAGGCCTCGATCACAGTCTGGCAGCTCTGCTCAGAGAGAGCCGCGTAGATGCCTCCGGTGTGCAGCCAGCGCACGCCCAGCTTGCCGAAGATGTACTCGAAGTCAAAGTCCTCCGGCGTGGCCTGGGAGATGGCGGTATTGGCGCGGTCGGAGCAGCCCACGGCGCCCCGGATGCCGAAGCCCCGCTCGGTGAAGTTGATGCCGTTGCGGCAGATGCGCCCGATACCGTCCGTCTTCTTCCAGCAGATCAGGTCGGTGCTGACGCCGCCCTGTTCGATAAAGTCCTTCATCAGCTTGCCGACTTCGTTGTCGGCAAAGGCGGTGATGACAGCGGTGTTGAGGCCGAAGCACTTGTGCAGGCCGCGGATGACGTTATACTCGCCGCCGCCCTCCCAGGCACGGAAGGAGCGGGCGGTGCGGATCCGGCCCTCGCCGGGATCCAGGCGCAGCATGATCTCGCCCAGGCTCGCAGCATCAAAGCGGCATTCTTCTCTCGGACGTAAATTTAGTTCCATGTTAAGCCCTCGCTTCCTTGACAATTTCTCTGGACTTTTTGCAGAGCTCCGTGATCTCGTCCCACTTCTGGTTGTCGATCAGATCGGCCGTGACCATATAGCTGCCGCCGCAGGCCGCAATGACCGGGCTGGATAGATACTCTTTCAGATTCTTCAGGCTGATCCCGCCGGTGGGCATGACGCGAAACTGCGGGAAAGGCGCGGAGAGTGCCTTGATCTTGGCAAGGCCCCCGCTCTGTTCGGCGGGGAAAAACTTGATCACTTCCAGATTGTATTTGAGAGCCTGGTGATACTCGCTGGCGGTGGTGCAGCCGGGGTAGACCGGGATGCCCTTCTTCTGCGCGTATTCGACGAGTTCGGGATCAAAGCCGGGACTGACGACGAAGTCGCCGCCGACGGCGATCACCTTGTCGATCTGCTCGGTGGTGGTGACGGTGCCCGCGCCCGCGAGCATCTCCGGGCAGGTCTCCTTCATGATCCGGATGGCCTTGTCCGCACCCGCCGCGCGGAAGGTGACCTCCGCCACGGGCACGCCGCCCGCGCAGAGCGCCTTCGCAAGCCCCGCCGCGTCGCGCTCGGGGTGGTTGAGCTTGATGACCGGCACCACGCCGATCGCGGAAATCTTCTGATTGAGTTCGGTCATGTTCTTATTCCTCCGTCACATATTTGTGCAGCGTGGCGCGCACGGCGCCGACGCCCGCGGTGAGTTCCGTAAAGTACGCGCAGACCCGGTCGGCGAGCCCCGCCTCCACGAGGTCGACGCCGAAGATGGTCTTGTTTCTCAGCAGGCCCTCGAGCCTGGAGCAGTCGGGCTTTTCACCCAGCTTGAAGTCCTTGACGTACTCCTGAGCCATGCTGAGCAGCGGGTCGGGAGAGGGCTCAAAGGAATTCCCCTGATCGTCCACCGCCATCAGGTAGCGCAGCCAGCCCGCGTGGACCAGCGGGATCAGCTTGAGATCCTGCACGTTCAGCGCGGGATCGGCCAGGTAGGCCTTGATCGTCTCGCCGAAGCGGATGGGCAGCTTCTGCGAGGTGTCGGTGGCGATGCGCTGCGGGGTGTCCGGCATAAAGGGGTTCGGGATGCGGACGTTCACCACGGTGTCGATGAAGTCCTGCGGCTTGATGATGCCGGGGTCGGTCACGACGGGCAGACCCTCCCTGTAGCCGATGGTCTTCACCAGCTTGAGAAGGTCCTCGTCCTTCATCTCGTCAGAGATCTTTTTGAAGCCCAGCAGGCAGCCGTACACAGCCAGCGCCGTGTGCAGGGGGTTGAGGCAGGTGCAGACCTTCATGCGCTCGACCTTGTCGACGGTCTCACGCGCGGTGAAGAAGAAGCCGGCTTTTTCAAGCTCCGGGCGGCCGTTGGGGAAATCGTCCTCGATCACGAGGTATTCGCTCTCCTCGGCGTTGACGTAGGGGGCCTTGACCGTGCCTCTCGCGTTGCGCACCGGGGCGAAGCCCTCGAGGCCGTCGGCCTCCAGCATCGCGCCCACTGTGAGGTCGGGGCTCGGCGTGATCTTGTCGATCATCGTCCAGGGGAAGGAAACCTTTTCACCGTCCTCGATATAGGCCCTGAAGCCCTCGTCGCCCCAGGCTTCGGCAAAGGCGGTCATGGCCGCCTTGAGCTTGTCGCCGTTGTGGGAGCAGTTGTCGGTGCTCACCATGGCGATGGGGAACGCGCCCGCCTTAAAGCGCTCCAGCAGCAGGCCCGCGACCTTGCCCATGTAGCTCCTGGCCTCCTCCGGCCCGACCGTCAGATCGGCCTTCACGTCTTCGGCCGCGAGGCTGTAGCCCTTCTCGGTGATCGTGAAGGTGGCGAGCTGCAGGCTGGGATTGCGGAAGATCTCTTTCAACCGCTCCTCGCCGCCGTAGAGGTAACAGGTCTCGGCTATCGCGCCGAGGATGTTCTTCTCCACCGTGCCGTCGGCTCTCAGCGTCACGACCACGGCCAGATCATCGTACTTCTCGCCGCCGCGATCCATGCGCTCGACGGCGATGATGCCGCGATCCAGCACGCCCTCGTTCAGCAGCCGCTGGGCGGCCATGCCGTGCAGCGCCTTGAAGATGTTGCCCGCGCCGAAGTGCAGCCAGGTGGGGCTCTCTTTCGTGCGCGCGATCATGGCCTCCCGGTCATATTCCGGCAGCCGGTAGCCCTTGGCCTCCCAGGCCTCTCTGTTTTTCAGACAATCGTTATTCAGAACCATCTTGATCTCCTCTCTTAAATCCCGAATTTGTCCATATAGTCCCAGGCACCCAGCATGTACATGATGCCCAGGGCCCGGTCATAGAGGCCGTAGCCGGGACGCACGTTACCGGGCTTCTCGTCCCAGAGGTGCCGGCCGTGGTCGGGACGGATATAGCCGTCAAAGCCGCAGTCGTGGTAGGCTCGCAGGATCTCCAGAATGCCGGTGTCCCCGTCGCAGTCCCGGTGACTGGCCTCGGAGAAGTCGCCGTTTTCGAAGTGCTTTACGTTACGGATGTGGGCAAAGGCGATCCGGGCACAGTGCTTGCGGACGATGGAGGCCACGTTGTTCTCGGGATTGGCGTTGAGGGAGCCGGAGCAGAGGGTAAGGCAGTTGTAGGGATCGTCCACCATCTTGAGGAAGCGGTCGATGCTCTCCGCGTCCACCAGCAGGCGGGGCAGGCCGAAGATGTCCCAGGGGGGATCGTCCATATGCACGGCCATCTTGATGTCGCACTCGTGGCAGACGGGCATCAGCTTTTCCAGGAAATACTTGAAGTTCTCCCACAGCTTCTCCTTCGTGACCGGCTTGTACTTCTCGAACAGCTCGTCGAGCTTGGCCATGCGCTCGGGCTCCCAGCCGGGGAAGGTCATGTGGTATTTTTCGGTCAGGCCCATGACGTAGTCCGCCATCTCCTTGGGATCGTCCTGGATCATGTCCTTCTGATAGAAGAGCGCCGTAGATCCGTCGCCCACCGGATGGAACATGTCGCTGCGGGTCCAGTCAAAGATCGGCATAAAGTTGTAGCAGATCACCTTAACGCCGAACGGGGCAAGATTGCGGATCGTCTGGATGTAATTGTCGATGTACCCGTCGCGTGTCGGCAGGCCGATCTTGATGTCATCGTGGACGTTTACGGATTCCACGACATCCGCGTTGAAGCCCGCTTCCCGGATCTGGGAAACTACTTTCTCAATCTCTTCCGGCTGCCAGATCTCTCCGGGCAGCTTGTCATGCAGGGCCCAGACGATCGTACTCACGCCCGGGATCTGCCGGATATCGGAAAGGGAAATCTTGTCGTTGCCTTCGCCGTACCAGCGAAAGCCCATTTGCATTGGCATACTGTGTTCCTCCTCCTTGTTTTACTCGTCGGCCATGCCGATGAGGTCAAATTTTTCTGTGGAGACCACGATCTCAAAGTGCTCCTTTTCGGGCTTGGGGCATTTTACCAGGATGCTGCGGTCCGAGAGTTCATAGTACCAGCCGGATTCGCTCTCCTCCCAGTTGTCTCGCACGAGATAACGCGGGATCCGCTCCCCGTCTGCCGTGACCCAGAACGCACCTTTTTTCTTGCTC
>JAEEGH010009142.1_pt1 | contig 23202 bp, 22 predicted proteins | sample 9134181 | NCBI WGS metagenome assembly JAEEGH01 (sample SAMN16246544, study PRJNA631951) | gut metagenome | biome: gut microbiome; feature: rumen; material: DP-attached | host: Bos | place: Iran: Karaj | collected 2018-10
GGTCGTCAAGTTCGAGCATGTAGTAACCGTCGGCAGCGATGTCGTGCGTGGCACTCGAGAACGCCATAAGGAAGAAGAAGGCCATAGAGCCTTGGAACCAGAACGGCGCATTGAGCGTGAATGCTACGCCAGCCAACGACGAGCCTAACAGCAGCTGCATGGTAAGCACCCACCAACGCTTGGTGCGATAGAGGTCGACGAAGGGACTCCACAGGGGTTTGATGACCCACGGCAGTCCGAGCCAGCCCGTATAGAGGGCGATATCTGTATCACTAAGACCCAATTGCATGTACATGACTACAGCAACGGTCATCACAACGACGTTGGGCAATCCCTCAGCAATATACAGCGTGGGAATCCATGCCCATGGATTACGTTTATTCATTATTACCTATTTTATTATAACGTTATTTCGATGTTAATATATTCTCTTGATTTCAGCGTTACGATAATAGTGAAGCAGGATTTGGTCGTACTTGTAACCCTGCTGACCCATGACGGCGGCACCTATCTGGCACAGACCGACACCATGACCCCAACCTTTGCCGCGCAGACGGAAACCTTTTGCCGTCTTCTCGACATCGAACGCCGAGCTGTAGAGGTGGGTCTCGCTGAGGGCACGTCGTATTTCGAGTTCCTTACCAATAGTAAAGGTCTTCTTCGTTCCCACTATCTTCAACTTCCAGATACGACCACTCTTGCCCCGCTCCAAGGGGATGAGATCAACAATGCGGCCGAAGTCGTCCTTCAACTTCTCGTTGACGAGAGCGGAAATCTCGTCCACCGTGTATTCTACCGTCCAGCGATAGAAGTCGTTGGTCTCTTGGTCGTAGTCGTTAAGTACTTGCGAGAGTACGGCTTTGTCGCTGGTATTGCAGAAGGGGTCTTCTATGCTGACCAGATAGGGTTTCGGCGTATCTTCCCAACAATACTGGAACTCCTCAGTAACGCCACCACAGCACTTCGAGAAACGGGCATCACATATCTCCTCGCCGTAACAGAGAATCTGTCCGCGAGTTTCCTTCAAGGCCTTCTCGACATGCTTGCTGGTCTGCTTGGTAATACCCTGATAACGCTGGCAATGGTCATCGGCACAGACATCGAAAATGGTATGGTCTTCACGATCGTACCAACGAATCAGCTCGTCGTCCTTCTTGACAAACGAGAAGAAACCGTTCTTCTGCTCCTGATTGTCCTCACGGCGGCGCATCTGAGCCAACAGCCACGAACGGGAGATGACAGCGTGAGCCTTCAGCAGTTCGAGACCAGCCGTAGCCTTCATCTCGCTGGAGATAACCGAAGCCAGGTACTTTTCGACTGGCAACTCGTTGATAGCCGTTATCTGGTCGGACTCCACCACTAATCGCAAGGTTCCTAAGAAGGTCTGCGTCTCTTTACGTTCCCAATGGAAATTGACGCCAATGGTGACATCGAACAACGAGAACGAAGCCTCAGCACTGGAGGGCGTAAAGGTCAACTCACGGTACTGATTGCCATTCCAAAGAATGCCTCCTTCCGAGAATTCCACCGTCTGTTTGCCTTCTATGGTCTCACCCTTAGCGGTATAGGGAGCATTCAACGCGAACTCTATCTTCTGACCACTGACAATGCCCACAGAGACATTAGGCTGCTCCTTAAAACGCTGGACATTGAACAATGAACGGTGAACGTTGAGTTTTTCACTCTTGACACGTTCTACAACCTCGTTCATCTCTTCTGGTGTAAGCGACAACTCACGATAGATGTCGAGAATGAGTTCAGGCGTCAGGCGACGGAAGTCTTGTTCGCGAGGTGTAATGATAAGACCACCCATGTCAACGGCTCCAGGACTGATGATGTACTGTGCGTCACCAGTAGCCGTATAACACTCAGGACGGTGCTTCCTACGGGGTAATACCACGCTGAGAACGGCATCGCCAGACTGCCACACAATGACATTCATCATCGGTTCTTCGTCGGACATAGGCAGGCTGTCGTAAAGTCGACGGAACAAGCGTTCGCCAGCGTTCTGACTATGACTGCGAATCACGAAGGCTGCAGCAGGATAGTCGGCCAACTGCCAGATGCCATTGTCTTCGTTGTCCTTGACCACCTCGACCAAATTGCGACTTAGACGCTGCCAAGCTTGTTGTAAAGGCAAATGGCCCGTACCGACAGACTGCAGGTGAGCATGGTCGGGAGCAGAAGCACCACAACGCGGCCCATTATATAATAAGGTAACGTCCGCATTCTGTTCTGCCACCTTGAGCATTTCACCATACATAGGCAGAATACGCTGGGGCTGATGCTTCAGCGTGGGCAGGGTGAAGTGGATAGGCAGAATGGGGAACGGATTGACCAGCAACTCGTATTTACCATCTATCACACGATGCATCTGCTGCTGCGGACGATTCTTCGCACACAGGAAGCAAGGACGCTCAGCAATAGACTTCGCATCAATCTTGGCTCCCGTAGAACCGATTCGGGCAGGATTCCACTGAGCTTTTAGCGTGATGGTATCTGTCACCAGTTCACGCGTTTCAACATGTTCCAAGTCACGATAGCGCTGACGAACATCAGCCCACGTCTGCAACTGACGATTGAAGAAACGAATAATGGGAGATTCCGTCAAAGAGTCCACCCTACCCTGCTGTACTTTCTGGCGAGCCTTTAGCTCTACGGTACGCAGGCGGTCTTTATAGAGGTTGTTGGCATTGATTTTCTCGACGGAAAGGGCTGCATCCGAATTGCCTCCCCATCGGCGGCAGAGATAGAGCTCCGTAAAGATACGACCAATGCGATAATGACGTGAGAACTGCAGTCCCAAGGCATAATCCTCGCCATACGACGTATTAGGGAAGCCAATGCTACGCAACAAGGGGGTAAAGAAGGCACGAGGTGCACCCAAGCCATTGATGCGCAGAGCATTGTTAGGTCCGTTTTCGTCCGTCCATTCCTGATGGGCAATAAGTCCTGGAGGCAGGGTGTTCAATTCGAAGTCACACATGCGATAAGAGCCAATGACCATCGCAGCCTTCTGTTTGTAGAAAGCGTCCACAATGGTTTGCAGGGTCTTAGGCGACGAATAGAGGTCGTCGCTATCCAGTTGGACAGCAAACCGTCCGCAATACTCACTATATATGGCTTCGTTCCAGCATCCGCCAATACCCAAATCCATACGTTCAGGGGTGATGACGTGTAGTTTGTCGCTGTGGCACAGCAACATACCGGACAGGATGTCGGAAGTGCCATCGGTAGAATGGTTGTCCACCACGATGACATTATACTTGAACGATGCCTTTTGCGACAAAGCGCTCTCAACGGCATCCTTGATAGTCTTCGCACGATTGAAGACGGGAATAACAACAGAAGCCTCGACATCGAACTCCTGTTCGTTGAAGTCGACATCATGATACTGGGTAGTATCCACCAAAGCATTCACTTCACGGAGATGAGCCGTACAAGCCTGTTCCATTTCTATCTGCACCTCACGATTGGCAGGGTTCACGTAGTCGAACTGTTTCTCGCCAGAGGCACGGAGATCACGTTCTTCCTCAGTATAAAGATACTCATTCAAGTGGAATAACTGACCTTCACGACTCAGGAACAAACGGAAATCGTAAATTCCTGCATAACGATAGTCGGCTTCACGGTCACTCGTAGCATACTTATGCAGCAAAGAGGTTCGAACCAACAACAGCGAGCCGAAATCGAAATCATCGCGAAGTGAGCCTTCCTGATAGTCTATCACGGGATGACGCTCTAAAACACCATCTTTCACCTCATACCTGTCAGCATACACCATCGCTGCACCAGTATCACCAGCTACCGTCATCATACGCTCCAAGGCTCCGGCACCAAGTGTGACTGTCACGGGTTTTATCTGTAACAAGACATAGTCGGCAGTAGCCTTCTCAGCAACATGCATCAAGAAATCGGTACTTTGAAGCGGAATGTCTTGAAGAAAGTATATACCACTTACTAACGTACTATTGCTCAACTGGCTGGTCAATGCCCCAGTTATCTGCTCGTCAGGACAGGCTAAAAAGCAATCTGTTTTTTGTATCATTGTTCTCTGTTTCGTTAATTTTAGCTGCAAAGATAGTATTTTTCTCTTAAATTGCCAAAATTTTCAATTCTCAATTCTCAATTCTCAATTAAATATTGTACCTTTGCACCCATGATTCCACAAAAGAAACGACTTTTGGGGCTGACACCGACAGAGCTAAAGGCTGTTGTCGGAAGTCTGGGTATGCCTGCTTTTACAGCCAGGCAGATAGCTCAGTGGCTATACGAGAAGCACGTCAAGAGCATCGATGAGATGACTAACATCTCGAAACAGAACCGCGAACGGCTGAACGAAGAATACGAGATTGGGGCTATGGAGCCCATAGATTGTCAGCGTTCGAAAGACGGCACTATCAAGTACCTCTTTCCAGTATGTTGTCATGGCATGACAACAAACGGGACAGGGCTGTTCGTAGAGACGGTGTTCATTCCCGACAAAGACCGAGCCACATTGTGTGTATCATGTCAGGTAGGTTGTAAGATGAACTGCCTGTTCTGTCAGACAGGCAAACAGGGTTGGCAGGGCGACTTAACTCCTGCTGACATCCTCAACCAAATCTATGCACTGCCTGAGGTGGACCGCTTGACCAACATCGTCTTTATGGGACAAGGTGAACCCATGGACAATCTTGATGCAGTATTGAAGGTCTGCGAGATTATGACTGCCGACTGGGGCTGGCAGTGGAGTCCGAAACGCATCACTGTGAGCAGTGTCGGCGTAAAGAACAAGTTGAAGCGATTCCTCGACGAAAGCGAATGCCATGTAGCCATCTCCATGCACTCACCGCTGCACGAGCAGCGTTTGCAGCTGATGCCAGCCGAGAAAGCTATGCCTCTGACAGAAACCATTGCACTATTGAAACAATACGATTTCACTCACCAGCGCCGTTGCTCGTCCGAATACATCTGTTTTGGTGGGTTGAACGATTCACCTTTGTTTGGACGTGAAATCGTGAAATTGCTGGAGGGGCTGGAGTGTCGCGTCAATCTGATTCGATTCCACGAAATTCCCCATGTTGACTTGCCTGGCTCCGATGAGACACGTATGGAAGCACTACGCGACTATCTCACACATCACGGCATCACAACCACCATCCGAGCATCACGCGGACAAGACATCTTTGCTGCCTGCGGACTGTTATCAACAGCAAAAAAGAATAACGAAATAACGTTATAACGTAATAACGACAAAATATGGAACAAGAAAGAAAAATTCGTGTGGCTATCACACAAGGAGATACCAACGGTGTCGGTTACGAGGTGATTTTCAAGGCCTTTGCAGACCCTGCCATCCTCGAACTTTGTACACCCATCATCTATGGCTCGCCCAAGATTGCTGCCTACCACAAGAAGGCACTCAATCTGGACACGAACTTCAGCATCATCAACAAGGCTGAAGAAGCTCGTGACGGCAGGCTGAACCTGTTGTCCTGCTTCGACAACGACGTAAAAGTAGAATTTGGACAGCCTTCCAAGGAAGCTGGTGACGCAGCCCTCCATGCACTCGACAGAGCAATGACAGATTTTCGTGCTGGTCTGTACGATGTTTTAGTGACTGCTCCCATCAACAAGGCTACCATCCAGAGTCCGAGTTTCCACTTTCCTGGTCATACTGAATATATCGAAACCAGCGTAGGAGATGGCCAAAAAGCCCTCATGATTCTGATGAACGAGACGCTACGCGTAGCTCTTGTCACCACACATCTGGCTATCAAGGACGTGGCGAAAGCCATTACCAAGGATGGTATCATCGAGAAAGCGACCATCTTCCATACAGCCTTGAAACGCGATTTCCGCATTTCCAATCCCCGCATCGCCGTACTCTCACTGAATCCTCATGCTGGCGACGACGGACTGCTGGGGTCTGAAGAGAAGGAGATTATTAAGCCTGCTATCGAGGAATTGGCAGAGAAAGGCATTCAGGCTTTTGGCCCCTACCCTGCTGACGGTTTCTTTGGCTCAGGTGCCTACTATCGTTTCGATGGTGTGCTGGCTATGTATCACGACCAGGGACTGGCTCCTTTCAAAACCATTGCCTTGGAGAGCGGTGTCAACTATACCGCAGGATTGCCCATTGTACGTACATCGCCCGATCACGGAACAGCCTACGACATTGCCGGACAGGGCAAGGCAGACGAGAACTCATTGCGTCAAGCCATCTATACGGCTATCGACGTGTTCCGTAATCGCAAAGACTACGATGAACCGCTGAAGAACCCTCTTCCCAAGCTGTTCCACGAAAAACGAGAAGATGGTGACAAGGCTCGTTTTGCCGTACGTCCCAAAGAGTCAAAAGACCCTAATCGCAAGGAAACAGCGGCAGAAAGTTAAATTTCTGCCTAAAGTGTGCCATTATGTCAGATTTTCTTTGTACCTTTGCAGCCAAATTGGCTAAAATTGGCTGAATGAAGACTACAGAACTTCAGAACATCAAACAGCGTTACAACATCGTAGGCAACTGCGAGGCTCTGAATAACGCATTAGACGTTGCCCTCAAGGTGGCGCCTATAGACCTTAGTGTGCTGATTATCGGTGAGAGCGGTGTAGGTAAAGACATACTGCCACGCATCATTCACGATAACTCACCGCGACGACGCGAAAAATATTTCGCCATTAACTGCGGTGCCATCCCAGAAGGTACTATCGACTCTGAACTCTTCGGACACGTAAAAGGCTCATTTACGGGTGCTATCAACGATTCGCAGGGTTATTTCGGTGTAGCCAACAAGGGTACGCTGTTCCTCGATGAGGTGGGCGAACTGCCTATGGCTACTCAGGCCCGACTACTCAGAGTACTCGAGAATGGCGAATATATCCCTGTGGGTGGTACAGAGATTCGTAAGACGGATGTTCGAATCGTAGCAGCCACAAATGTCAACATTCAGAAAGCCATCAGTGAAGGCCGTTTCCGTGAAGACCTCTACTATCGTCTGAATCAGGTGCAGATACAGATGCCTGCCCTGCGCGATCGTGGTGAGGACATCGTATTGCTGTTCCGCCTCTTTGCCATGCAGATGGCCGAGAAATATCGTATGGACAAAGTCGTATTGAGCGAAGAGGCCAAGCAGATGCTGATGCGATACAAGTGGCCAGGCAACATCCGCCAACTGAAAAGCGTCACAGAGCAACTCTCCATTCTGAGCACAGAACGTCTGATAACACCTCAGATCCTCTCACAGTTTATTCCTCAGGATCAAGAGACCACACAGTTGGCAACTATCCACAGAGAAGGTGACCACTCGTTTGAGAACGAGCGCGAGATACTCTACAAGATTCTCTTTGAATTGCGAAGCAATGTCAACGACATGCGCCGTGAGATGAGCACGTTGAAGAAACAGATGGAGGACGTCAAGGTGGGAACGTCAGTATCCTCACCCGCCCCACTGCCAACGACACAGCTTGCCCCAACAACGTTCATTGCGACGCCACACTCTCAAAGAGAGAACGTTCAACGTTCATCGTTCAACGAATCTGAGGATGCTGTGGCCGAAGAGTATGTAGAACCAGAGCCAGAGAATCTGAACGTCAACGACTGGAGTCGTCAGGCACTTGAAAAGGCGCTGAACCGCAATGGCGGCAACCGGAAAAAAGCTGCTCAGGAAATGGGTATCAGCGACCGAACCCTGTATAGAAGACTGAAACAATATGGACTGGACAAATAAGACAACATATAAGCTATTAGCTTTTAGCTGTTGGCTGTTGGCTGTCAGCGCCTGCTCCGTGAGCTATAAGTTCAACGGTGCCAGTATCGACTATACCAAGACAAAGACCATCCAGATTGCCGACTTCCCCATTCGCTCCAGCTATGTGTGGGGACCAATGGGACCAATGTTCAACAATGAGTTGAAGGATATGTTCAGTCGTAATACGCGTCTTTCGCAGGTAAAGCGTAACGGCGACTTGAAGATAGAGGGTGAAATCACACAATACTCGCAACGCAATAAGTCAGTATCGTCTGAAGGTTACTCAGCACAGACAGAACTGACGATGACTGTCAATGTGCGTTTTACCAACAATGCCAACCACACTGAGGATTTCGAGAAGCAGTTCTCATCCTCACAGTCTTATGAGAACACCCTGTCACTTCAGTCTGTACAGGAAGAGCTGGTTACCCAGATGTGTAAGGACATTTGCGACCAGATATTCAATGCAACGGTTGCGAACTGGTAAGTAAAAAAGTAAAAAGGTAAAAAAGTAAAATGGAAATAACGGAACTCATCAATCACCCAGAACGGATGGATCGCGATACGCTCTACGAATTGCGCTCCATGCTGGCATTGCATCCGTATTTCCAGACGGCACGACTTTTGATGCTGCAGAACCTGTATCTGCTCCACGATGCTGCCTTTGATGAAGAACTGCGTCGCGCGGCTATATACATAACTGACCGTAAGACTATCTTCCAAATGGTAGAGGCTGCCCACTATCAGTTGCGCCAACAGCTGACAGCTAACAGACAAGAGGTAAAAGCCGACTATCAGTCAAGTCGCACCATCGACCTCATTGACACATTCCTCGACTCCATACCTCAGGAAGAGGGCGAAGAAAAGCAAAAACGCAAGCCTACGCCTGCTGATGCTGCTGTCGACTACGTAGCATACCTGCTGGCTTGCGAGGACGATGTCAACGAACCTAAAGACACGCCACAGATGAAGGGGCAAGACCTCATCGACACCTTCCTCGAACAGGAGAAAGGCCGTATTCTGCTGAGCGAACTGCCTGAAGAGCAGACTGACGAAGACCACGACCACGAAGAAGAAGGTGAAGAGGAATACTTCACTGAGACGCTGGCACGTATATATATCAAACAGGGACGCTATCAACGTGCACTCGACATCATTACGCGACTATCGGAACGCTATCCGAAGAAGAACGCATATTTTGCCGACCAAATTCGATTCTTAGAAAAATTAATAATAAACAGTAATAACAAAATTAAAAATTAAAACAACATGGGACTTTACACATTATTTGTAATTCTTATCGTGATTGCAGCCATACTGATGATTGGTATCGTGCTGATTCAAGAGTCTAAGGGCGGTGGCTTGTCTTCAAGCTTCGCTTCTTACAACCAGATTGGTGGTGTTCGCAAGACCACAGACTTCATCGAGAAGGCTACATGGAGCCTCGCTGCTGCTATGGTCGTTATCAGCGTTGTCTGCGCTTGGGTTGCTCCTACAGCTACTGCCGACCAGTCAGTAATGGAGAACATCGAGAACCCCGTTACCAATCCTAACAATCTTCCTGGCTTCGGTGCCAGCCAGCAGAAGGACGCTGCTGCTCCTGCTGCTACTCCCGCTGCTACCGATTCTACCAAGAAGTAATTCCCCAAAAGGATAAGCAAAAATAAAGAGGCGCCCCCAGTCGGAGCGTCTCTTTTTCTATTTCTTCAGTTGTTCCTTCAACTCTTTCAATTCCTCAATATCAATCTTGGGAATCTTAACTTTTTTCGTTACCGCCTTCCTCACCTTATCTTCATCCACAATGAAAAGCACGTGGTTGAAGACACCCAGCGTTGCAGGTACCGACATACCTTGGTAATTCATGATGCCCAATGTGAAGAACACGCAGTCGCGTACCCTTAGATGACTATCCACATAGGTATTGACTTTTCCCATCACCACCACCGATACCGCAGCGGCATATTCTTCCAACTTTAAACTGTCAGCCAATTGTCTACTTAGCTCACTTCTGGCAATGGCTTTCACCTTCGTGTAGTGCTGAATATCATCAGGCTTTGTCAGTGCCATTGCAATTAACACAACGACAAAGACCATTCCTAAAAAAACCAATACTTTTCTCATAGTTGTTTGTTGTTTGTGGGGCAAAGATACGAATTTTCTGCGAAAAATGGTATTGTTTCGCAAAAAAAAGTAAATATTACTATTTTCTCACCCTATTGCTGAGAAACATGCCAACGAGGATGAGCAGGGTACCGAGGAGGAAATAGAGCGTAATGCGCTCAGAAAGGATAACCCAGGCAAAGAGGACGGTAACGACGGGATTGAAATAAACGTAGTTGGTGACAACGACAGCACCAAGTTTCTTGATGGTCCAATTCCATAACAGGTAACACAGCATAGAAGCGATACATCCCAAAAAGAGCAGATTAAGCAGGACATCTGTACGCAACAACAAACTGAGTGATGGCCATTCAGGACAGACAATAAAATAAGGTATCATGGACAATAACCCGTAGAAGAACACCTTACGCGTAATAAACAACGAATTATAACGTTGGTTGGCAGGAATCATCAGCAACGAATAGAGTGCCCAGCAGAGACAGGCAGCGAAGGCCAGCGTATCACCAAGGGGTGACAGGTGGAGCACGAAATGACCATTGAGCACTACCACAACAACACCTATGGCAGCCATCACCGAACCCACAATCTGCAAGCCATGCAGACGTTGGGAACGATAGAACAAGGCGATGAGCAGAGCTGCAAACAGCGGACACAGACAGACTATCAGCGACGTATTGGTCGTAGTGGTATAAATCATGGCACTGTTCTCAGTCAGGAAATATAGCGAGCCGCCCGTCACGCCCAAGCCAAACATCAGCAATTCGTCTTTCCACGACGAGGCAAACAGACGGAATGACCAACGCGTTAAAGAATAGGCGAACAACAGCACGTAAGCCACTATGAAGCGCAGCACAAAAATCTGAGCAGCCGTCAGTCCTGCGATGAGCAGCAACTTGGTGAAGACAAACGTCGTGCCCCATACCGCCACTACCAAAAAGGCTATCAGATGATATACAAGTCTGTTCATATCGAGTTTAGTTGACTGCAAAAGTACGAAAAAAAACTGGGAAAACAACTTTTTTGCTAAAAAAACGCTTAAATGTTTGGCTATTCGGAAGAAAATGCGTACCTTTGCACCCGCAAAACCGACATGGTGCCCGTAGTTCAGTTGGTTAGAGCGTCAGATTGTGGTTCTGAATGTCGACGGTTCGAGTCCGTCCGGGCACCCAAGCTAATAAAACCGGGAAAACCCAATAAACAAAGGGGATTCCCATTTTTTATGCCCTAAAATTAGTTTCCATTTTCCATGACGAAAGATTACAATAATAGGCAATAGATATGAACAAAATTGTATTGATAACTGGAGCCACAAGCGGGATTGGGCTCGCCTGCGCAAGAAAGTTCGCTGATAATGGCGACAGACTGATTCTGACGGGAAGGAACGAACATCGCCTGAATGAAATCAGGAAGGAATTGTCAGAAAAGCATGTTGATGTGCTGACACTGGCTTTCGACGTGAGAGACCGTGAGAAGGCTGCGAAGTACATCCAGGAGTTGCCGACTGAATGGCAGGAGATAGACGTGTTGGTGAACAACGCCGGACTGGCTCTGGGGTTGGAGCCAGAATATGAGGGCAGCATGGATGATTGGGAGACGATGATTGACACCAACATCAAAGGTCTGCTGACAATGACACGACTCGTAGTGCCCGGTATGGTGGAACGCAATCGCGGGCACATCATCAACGTCGGTTCTGTGGCCGGCGATGCCGCTTATGCTGGCGGCAACGTCTATTGCGCCACAAAGGCTGCCGTGAAAGCACTCTCCGACGGTCTGCGTATCGATGTAGCCAACACAGCCGTACGCGTCACCAACCTGAAGCCAGGTCTTGTAGAGACCAATTTCAGCTACATCCGTTTCCACGGCGACAGCGACCGTGCCGCCACTGTCTATAAAGGCATCAAGCCTCTAACGGGTGATGACATTGCCGACGTTGCCGTCTTTGCCGCCAATGCGCCTGAACATGTACAAATTGCCGAAGTGCTTATTCTGGCCACACATCAGGCCAGCGGCAGTGTCATCGTCAGGAAATAGACAAATTCCTACTTCTGATTAATCTGTTGTATTCATTATCAATGAAGAATATTTGTGATTTTATTGCCCGTTGGATGGGCTTGATGGTACTATTGGTGGCCGCAGTGTCATTGTTGGCTCCCGCATCGTTCGTATGGATTGACACGTGGACCATCAATCCCATGTTAGGCGTCATCATGTTTGGAATGGGACTGACGCTCTCACCACACGATTTCAAGATTGTACTCAGTCGTCCTAAAGACATCCTCATTGGTTGTCTGGCACAGTTCACAATCATGCCCCTGCTGGCATTCGCGCTGGCATGGGTATTCTCGCTACCCAAGGAACTGGCATTAGGTGTCATTCTGGTGGGCTGTTGCCCTGGTGGTACAGCGTCTAACGTCATCACCTACTTAGCGAAAGGCGACTTAGCGCTGTCCGTAGGTATGACAGCTACCTCTACCCTACTGGCACCCCTGCTGACCCCACTATTGGTGTGGCTCATGGCTGGCACCATGGTCGATGTCGATACATTAGGCATGTTGCAAAGCATTGTCTATGTAGTCATTGCACCCATTGTCTGCGGACTGCTCTGTCAGCGTTTCCTGCCACAAATGACCAAACGTGTCACCCCCTATCTGCCAGCTTTCTCGTCCATAGTAATAGCGTTAGTAGTGGGCATCGTTGTATCCCATAATGCCGACCGTCTGTTGGTGGGAGGATTAGTGGTCGTATTAGCTGTGATGGCACATAATGTGCTCGGACTCTCCTTAGGCTACCTCATTGGTCGATTGTTACACCTTCCAAAGCCCAAAAGTGTGGCCCTCAGCATTGAGGTGGGTATGCAAAACTCAGGCCTGGCATCGTCGCTGGCCGTACTGCATTTTGCAGCCTACCCTCTTGCCACGATACCAGGCGCAGTGTTCAGCGTTTGGCATAACATCAGCGGTACCTTAGTCGCCAAACTGTATCAAAGATAATTCTTATCTCTCGAACACGAAGTCCTCAAGTTTGCAGAGCGACTTTTCCTTAGTGTCCGACGAGAACTTGAAGAAGAGTGCATGTTTGCCTGTGAGTTCTGACAACGCAGGCAGGTCGGCGCTCAGTTCTGTCGATTGTTGAGGCATGTCGGCCTTCAGCTGGATGGTGCCCAGTTCCTTGCCACCCTGCGATGTCCATGGACGGTCGGCCATGATGGTAATAGTGCCATCAATGCCTTCAGGAACAAGACGTAACAGCAGACGCGGGTTGCCCTTCATGTCGCTGAAGTTGAAGTATTTATAGCCCACGATAGAACCATCGGTATTGTTCACGATACGGTTGGTATTGTTCTTCAGGTCATAGGGTGCCGTGAAATTGGTCTCCGTGCCATACGATGTCTCCACATACGAGCCACTGTAAAAATGCTTGGGCCACTCGTGCTTCGCGATTGTCGGCCCCGTTATCCAACAGGCGATGCCTGCAGAATGGCGTTCCAGCGGGTTCAGGCCGTTCAGTGCAAAGCCCTCGGAGTTATACTCGCCCTCGGATATGACTACTTTGCCACCTGCGCCCTCCTCAACTTTCACATCGATGGGAGCAACCATAGCCTGACGAGCATACTCGTCGAGACCTGCCTGACGATGATAGAACACATACCACTGACCCTTGATTTCGCAGATAGAGCCGTGGGTGTTACCATCCACTACGCCAGAAGCGATGGTGTCGCCCTGTTCGTTGATTTCACGTCCACGTCCGTCGATGATGGTGCCGCCATAGGTCCAAGGGCCAAGAGGATGGTCGCTGTAGGCATAGGCCAGCGTATAGTTGCTGACAGGCAGGCCAAACTCGCCGTCTTTGGTGAAGCGGCTATAGATAAAGACATACTTATCCTTAATCTTGCGAATGCTCGAAGCCTCAAAGAAGCTGAAAATGCCTGGATCGTTACGGCCCGATATCATATTCTCGACAACCTTCGTACCAGGCTTCACCGTACACATCGTCGTGGGGTCGATTTCTGCAGCCATCGAGTGCTCAAAGCCCCAATAGCCATACACACGACCGTCGTCATCGACAAACACGGCAGGGTCGAAACCATATATGCCTGTTACCCCATTGGCATTGTCCTTGCTCCAGTTGCACACCTCAAATGGTCCATTAGGACGGTCGCTCTTGGCAATCAGCCCGTTGCGATAACCCGTCTGGTCGTTGGGGAACAGATAGTAGGTCTTCTTGCCGTTTGCGTCAGTCACCAACGTCACATCGGGGGCAAATAACACATCGGCTGTTCCTGCTGAGTCGAAGGGCTGACCATCACGGTTCTTATCGACCACAAGGATGACGCCATCGTAACGCCAGTTGTTGAGACTATCGACCGATGCCGACCAGACAACCTGATTGCGTCCGCAATAGTCGGTCTTAATGATGTCGTGTGAACCATAGATATATACGCGCTGCTTACCTGGCTGGTCAGGGTCTTCAAACACGTAAGGCTCACCATCGGGAATATGCTCCCAAAGAGGCAGATACGGATTCCCTACTGTCGTCAGCTCGCTCTTGGCAGACTGAGACGGCTGTGTACAAGAAGAATTCATCATGGCGCAACAAGCTACTACACATGACACAAAACCAATTTTACGAATCATAGGTATTTACAGATAAGATAAGTACCGACAATCTGGAACAGCATACCGGGCCAACCGATGGTGAAGTCCTGAATAGTGGCATCGAAAGAACCGGTCATAGCGAGTTCACCCAAACCACCAAGAAGGGCACTCATGAGCACGACGCCTATGAGCAAAGGGACGGTAGCCTTGCGGAAATGCTGGGCAACGAGACCAGCCACGAGGGCAAGGACAACCAGTTTCAGCGTCATGACAGGCAATACATTCATAGCAGGCATGCCGGTTACGAGATGATTGACAAGGGGTGAAACAAGTGCTGCTACAAGTGCCACACGCCAGCCCAACTTATAGGCACCGGCCATGATGACAAACGAGAGCGGTGCAAAGATGATGCCACCTTGGGGAATGAGATGGAACAATTGAGGCAACAGGAGATTGGCACCTACGAAAGCGAGAAGCCATAGATACGTACAAGCCTCATGATACGTCAATGTGTAAAGTTTTGCTGATGTTTGCATATTTTTTTACATTAAAGATTAAAGATTTAACATTAAATTTCAGTAAACATTAAAGATTAAAAAGACACGTTGATGCCCCCCATGAAAGTAGCACGTGGCATGGGGTAGCCAAGATTGATTTCATAACTCTTTGCCAACAGGTTCTCGCCACGTGCCCAAAGCGAGAGGTTACGCGTCAGAGCATAGGTAGCGGCAAGACTGATGAGGTTGAACCGTTCCTTCTGTTCGTCGTTGCCCACAGCCGTGTAGAGGTTCTGCACATACTGATAGCCAAGATTGACGGTCAACTTCTGGCAGCGATAGTCCAGTCCGAGATAACATTTCTGTTCGGGCGCACCCACCACATGATTCTTCATGTGAAGCAGCGAACCGTTGTAGGTGACACTGAGGTTGGGCAGAAGCATATAGCTCAGTTCCAGTTCCAGTCCGTAGTTCTCTATCTCGCCTGTATTGATATTACGGCCTGCAACAGTCTGAATGAGGTTGTCGGCCTTGATATAAAAGAGGTTGATGCCATAGGTGAAGTTCTCTTCTTCGAGACGATGACGCCACGACAGCTCGTAATTCCACAAGCGCTCGGCACGCAGCGAGTCGTGATTGGCTGTTCCGTAGAGATACATCTCGCGTGTAGTGGGATTGCGGAATCCCTTGCTGACCGAAGCCTTCAGCTCGGCAGTGGACAGGGCACGACAAACGACACCAAACTGTGGCACCCATTCGGCACCAGCCGTTGAGTGATGGTCGTAACGCAGGCCGGCATCGACGGTCAACCACGACGTCAGGTCCTGACGGAAGTCAACATAGCCAGCGACCTCGTTCTCATGGGCATGGGCGCTCTGCATCAGACGCTGTTTGGTAGTAACGACATCGCCTGTCTCCCGATTGGTGTACCAAGCTCGTCCATAGATGTGCTGATAGTCGACACCCACGGTGACGCGATTACCTTCGAAAAGCTGTGCACTCTGATACCAAGAAACGCCTGCAACGGCATCCTTCGAACGGAAAAGGTCGGTCTGAGGTTTGCCACCCTCGGCATTGTAACCATCGTTAATCTTATGGCGTCCGAAGTTATCGTAGACGCTCAGTCCACCGCTGGTACACTCGAAGTGGTTCTCAATGGCCATCGACACCTCGCCACGCGTAATCCACTGGTCATTCTCCAGCTTCGTCTGGGTCGTAGTACCAGGATTGGAAGCACGCCAATGGGTCAGGTTGCCACTGAGCGATGCACGCCAATGGTCGTCAATATCGTAACCTAACTTCACAAAACCGCCATACTGCTCGAAACCCATATTGGGACGGTGGTTATCAGTACGGCCATACTGACCTGCAACGGTGCTGCTGAACTTGCCCATGCGCACCTGATTGGCAGCCTCAGCCTGAACAGTACCCCAGCTGCCTGCACCAACGGTTGCGTTTGTCCGGACACTGTTGCAACCTATGGGGACCTTGCGCGTCACGATATTCATGACACCACCCATCGCATTCGAGCCGTAGAGCACGGAGGCAGGACCACGCAAGACCTCAACACGTTCGGCCATCAACGTCAGATAACTGTCAGCCAACGAGTGCCCATAGACGCCCTGATACTGCGGGTGACCATCGATTAAAACAAGCATCTGCCCTGACCCACTGGATATGCCTCGGAAATTGATGCTACCGGCAGCACCCGTTGACACGCCATAACCCATCATGCCACGTGACGTAACGAAAAGGCTGGGCACCTGTTGCACGACGGTGGGCAACACGCTGGGTTGATGCTGCTCGGTCAGCATCTGGCGGTCAATAACCGTCACCGTCATAGGCAGATGGCGTATGTCAGTAGCGTGGCGCGTACCTGTCACGACGACATCCTGCAACAGCAAGGAATCGCTCTGAGCATACGCAAATCCAGTAGCAGCTATACTCATCAAAGAAAACAGAATTCTTCGTTTCATAAGTCTAGTCAAATAAGTTTTCGCCTGCAAATATAGCAAATATTATTGAAATAAACGCTAATTTGCAGATAAAAATCATCATCGCTTTGTGAATACAACTTTTTTTCGTAACTTTGGCTTCGCCGAACTTACTTTCACTCGGAAATGAACGCTTTTGAACTGATTGCGGCATCTTTTGTGGCACCTGCCAGAAAAGTGCGTATTAGGCTACGTCCTTCTATCGAAATAATATGCTGATTTTTCTTATGTTTCGAATTATTTTTCTACCTTTGCACACATAATTCATAACAGATAGATTACCTATGGCAAAGAAGAATGAGATAATCGTTAAAGACATAGCCATTAAGACTATGACTAAAGACGGGATAGATTATATCTGCATTACTGACATAGCTCGTCAGAAAAATGTCGTTGACCCCAATGGCGTAATAGCAAATTGGATGCGCAACCGTAATACCATAGAGTTCCTTGGTATTTGGGAGACCATTCACAATCCCAGTTTTAACCCCCTCGAATTCGAGGGGTTTAGAAAGGAGGCTGGTTTGAATGCCTTCACACTTTCACCTACTCGCTGGATTGAAGCTACGAACGCTATTGGAATCATATCACAAGCTGGACGATATGGTGGAACCTTTGCCCAAACAGATATTGCGTTCGAGTTTGCATCGTGGATATCTGTTGAGTTCCGTCTTTACCTCGTCATGGAGTTCCAACGGCTAAAGGCAAAAGAGCAAGAACTACTGGGCTGGTCTGCCAAGCGTGAATTGTCGAAGATTAATTACCGCATCCATACCGATGCCATCAAGAGCCACCTTATTCCAGAAGAGGTGACACCTGCGCAGGCAAGCATCATCTATGCAGAGGAAGCCGATGTACTAAATGTGGCTATGTTTGGCATGACAGCCAAACAATGGCGAGAAGCTAATCCAGACTTGAAAGGAAACATTCGTGACTATGCCACCATCAACGAGCTTATATGTCTTTCGAATATGGAGAATATCAATGCTGTACTAATCAATGAGGGAATTCCACAGGGAGAAAGACTGGTCAAGCTCAATCAAATTGCCATTCAGCAGATGCAAGTGCTAGAAGGGAATAGTAATAGGAATTTATTGCAATAATGCTTATCGATGAGTAATCAAATAAATAAGGCGGCATTGATTGCCGCCCGGAGGGTTATGCACACACTCTCTCTTTGATAAACAACACTATTGTGCGTATATCTTCTATTCCCTATAAGATGTCTATAACTGTTAGAGCCTCGCCATACACTATACATCTTATGAATAGCTATAACAAATTTCCAAAAGAATAAACAACTTCGAGAAATACCAAGAGGACATGCCCTTTAAACATATTGTTAAGCCGGGCAATCTTATGCCCAACCTAACTAAATAATCGATTTCTTATTTTCATAATACTTTCATCTTATATAGTTCTGTCACAACCTTCTCCCTGTGACACTGGGAGGTGAAGCAGATCCATCCCCTCCACCCAGCTCTTGCACTTTTCTGCTTCAATATAGGTATTCGCACTTGCAGCATTATACACCTAAAACATTTCGCTACTATTACTACTTTGTGTGTTAAAATTGCCATCTTTCTGGAGTTGGAGTATATATGACAATATGGCATTGTCTATTTCCTGTGGTTCGTCCTTTGAGAATACTTCATCCTTGGTAAAGCCCCCTCTAATTCCATTGGGCATTTCTTTATCAGGGTTCCATCCTCTACCATAATAAAAGAATGTTTGAAAAGTTCCATTTGGAAGGTCTAATTGACATGTCTCACCAGCCCTGATATAGCTATGTGAGATAACCTTTCCCTCTGGATTGTTTCTTTTAATGATGACCACAAGATCTGATTCTTTTGGGGCGGTTACTTTGATACCAGAGCATTGATCTTTAGGACAATCATAATTCTTACCATAATAAACATCATATGGAGTAGAACCCGTTAATAACCTGTTGTCAAGATACTTTAACGATTCGTTTGCTAATGAGTTTGGCTCATTATCACTGGATGTCTTAAAAGAGGAATTCTCCCTGTCAATCTGTTCCATTTTCGTGTTATTCTCATTCCTACCACACTGCCTCACATAATATATAATAGAGGCAATGATTAAGATTAGAATGATTAATTGATCGCCTCTTTTAACTTTTAAATATGGAAATCTTATCCAACATGGCACTTTCTTTTCTTCTTCATTGCCTTCATAAAGCGTGTTAACTCTGCCCTTTATCTCCTGATATTCTATACAAGAAAGTTTCTCTTTGTTCAACTTCGTGTATAGCTCATTTGCAATTGTAACTTTTTCTGGGTTATATGGTTTCATAAATAGTTTCGGATTACACTTCCTTTTCAACGAACGGATATCGCTTTTAGTAATCAACACTATTCCTAATTCAGATTCTGCAAGTGAAGCTAATTTCAATATTTCTTCATTATCGTTGATGTTAGTTACAAGAGCTTTACTATAGATTTTATTTGCTATATCCAATAAATGTCTATTGCTATTCTTTACAAACTTTTTAGGATTACATTTAGATAGAATTCGCTGTAAAATAGTTTGATTCCCCTCTTTAACATTCTTATATACTCCCAATGCACATATAAACCCTATTATTACAAAGATCCCAATCGAAATAGTACCACATATGAGAATATTATTACGACTGTCTTTTATAAATTGTTCTTTCTTCTTTGTCACATAGTCCTTATTAAGTACAAGTTCATATATTTTTTCCCCATATGCTTTGACAAATACATAATATAAGTCATTATACATATACGTACCATAATCAGCATACATACTTATATTGGAGAGGAAAGGATGCCCTTTTTTATCTTCTTCTAAGCTATAATAAAGATTGTCGATATAGGGTTCGTTAATGAAAGATTCGACATTGGGAACCATGCTTCTTTTGAAGTCCGATTGATCATTCTCTGTATAGAATTTGTATGCATTATCCAATATTTCATCGATAGAAAAATATCTTTCTGCATGATGATTGCCTCGAAAAGAAATTGCATAAGGAGTGATGATATACTCTACTATGCGTCTCCCTTCTATTCCTCCAGACCAATTCTCCCTGACTCCTAATCCCCAACCTGTCTGCCAAAGTCCATTCTTACTTGTTCTTTTTATGCCGGTTTGTTCTCCCTCGTTATCACGATTGAATGATCTTAATTCATATTTGACACCTTCGATATCCCCCATATATCCATCCTCTAATACCGCGTGATATGTCATGGTAACATCAGAAGGCAATTTGGGTTTCGTGTATGCAGGATCCAAAAAATCCTCGAACATATGGCCTTGGGATGACTTGGCGTATCCTTTAATGAAATGTGATTCGCAACTTGAATAAATAGGGAAAACATCAGTATGCTTATGTGTAAAAATGCTGTCCACTTGTTTTTGCGCAACAGAGCGCTGTTGCTTAATCAGATTTGTGAAATAGGTATCTGTTTCTTTCTCTACTTGATTCAACATAACCACGCAGATTACTAAATCCGCAAGTATCGCAATAATCGTTAAGATAAGAATAAATTTCTTCATAAACCAGATATTACATGAGTACGTACTTTTTTATCTTGTAGGTCGCTATTATATGCACTTTGAGTTTCAGCTGCAAAGTTAGTGAAAATTTGGCAGACTTAATAACTTGTTGCTCTAAATTTGTGAAAATGAATGAAAAAAAGCAATCATTTCCGTAGCCTAATGCCCTAGAAGGGTGTAGCCTAATACGCACTTTTTTGTGGAATGCCACACAAAAGTGCTCGTCCGCTTTCTGATGAGCAAGCTCAACGAATATTAGTTTTTGGGGATTAGGTCTTTTTCCGGAATTGTTAATTATCAACAGGAAATTTACAAAGCCATGTCGTTCGGATGGTTTCATTTACCTTTGTCCGCAGATTATAAAAACTAAACAGACATGGAAATAATATCAATTGAGCGCAGTACCTACGAGGAACTGCTGACGAGCTTCAATAGCTTTGTTACAAAGATGAAGGAGATGGCCAGTAGAGGCAATGACAAAAGGCTGGGTGACTGGCTTGACAACCAAGATGTATGCCAGATGCTGAACATCAGTCCAAGAACATTACAAACGCTTCGTGACAACGGGACGTTGGCCTATTCTCAAATCAACCGCAAGGTGTACTATAAGCCTGAGGATGTGGAGCGTATTTTTTATTGCGTGGCAGACAGGGATAAGGAGAGTAAGAAGTATAACCTCAAAACGAGCAGCCTATGAATGAACTGATCATGCCTCATAACATTGGAGTAAAGAATGCGCTGGAGAACATGAAGGAAGTGCTTACCCTATACAAGAAGGTGATAGGCAATTATCGTCCGTTGCTTGATGGTGAACGCTATCTGACAGACAAAGAGGTGTCTCAGATTCTGAAGATCAGCAGACGAACGTTACAGGAATACCGTAATGATGGTGTGTTACCTTACATATTGTTAGGTGGCAAAGTGCTTTATCGTGAAAGTGATTTGGAGAGAGTTCTGGAAAGTTGCTATCATCCGGCTTATAAACGATAGGGAAAAGAAAGAGCCATTAGCGGTTCGTGTGCTGGGGATTATAACGCAGAAAGACGGATGACAGACTTCGCTAATCATTCGTCTTTCTGCTTTGATATATTTGGTTCGCTGATCTATGTCATCTTGATGTCTTTGAACGATGCGTTGAGTTTATTGCCAAGCATCGTCAGGTCGTTGTCGAGTTTCTGGCTTGTGATGCGGGCGTAAATCTGGGTGGTCACGATGTTCGTGTGTCCCAATACACGGCTAACACTCTCGATGGGCATACCCTTTGAAAGCGCCAAGGTTGCGAATGAGTGGCGGCCACAATGGTAGGATATGGCTTTCTCAATGCCGCAGGCTGTCATCACCGTTTTCAGTTTCTTGCACATTGACCAGTAGCTCATCTTGCCGAACACCAGTTTGTCTTCCTGTAGGTGCTTGTAGCGGTCGATAATCTGCAAGGGAACGTCCATCAGTTTCACTTGGAAGGGGATATTCGTCTTGTGACGCTTGCTGATAATCCACTTGTCACCGTTGATGTCTACGATGTTGCCCGTCGTCAGGTTCTTCACATCGATGAACGAGAGGGCGGTGAAGCACACGAATACAAAAATGTCACGAACAAAGGCCAGATTGTCATCCTCGAACTCATGGGTTACGACGGCCTTCAGTTCATCCTCGGTCAGAAACTCCCTTTCCTTGCAGTTGGGGCTGATGTGGAACTGTGCGAACGGGTTACGGGGAATCTTGCCGTTGTAGTGCGCTCTCATCACGACACCTTTCAGCCACATGCACCTCTGCCAGATAGTACCGTTTGCTAACCCACGCTCAGTACTGAGATAGGCGGCGAAATCCTTGATGAACTCTGGTGTTAGTTCCAACATCGACATGTCTGTGCGACGGTAGTGCGACTGAATGAACTCTGCCACATCCTTCCGCGAACGCTCCATAGCCCAAAGCGTGCTTGCAGCCCTGTCCTTGCCCACACGTTTCTTCTGGTTGGCAATGTCCTTGTCGAAAGCACTCAGCAGCGTTTCGTACTCGCTGCCGAAACCCTGATAGGAGTTGCGCACCATCTCTGCCGTAACGAAAGCCTCACGATCCGATAGGTGCTGATAATGCTTGATGATCTGCGCCTTGATATTATCCAGTTCGCGGTTAATCTGCAATGCCTCCTTGCTGCGGCCTTTGGCACAATTGCCCTTCACGTCCCACATATCAAGCGGAATCGTCTTCTTACAACTGAACTGGCTCTGAGTGCCGTTAATCGTAACCCTGCCCATCACAGGCACCACACCGTTCTTCCCCGTATTGCCTTTATTACAGGCCGAATTCTTGCTTTGGGAAGCGTTTCTTAGAAACGATTAGCGTTAATCTTCCAAAATCCATTGTTCTTTACAACCTTTTTCTGTAACTTTGCAAGCGAGTTTTAACCACTATGGATTGTGAAATGAGAATAGGTGCCCATCGTTTTCTTACCTTTATATTGCTTCTTTTGACGTTCTGTCTGAAGACGTTGGGATGTACCCTTGTGGTAGTGGCAGGTTCTGCCACTGACGACGGACGCCCATTACTTTTCAAGAACAGAGACAGTTCGAATGCCTATATGGTAGAAATGAGAATTGAACAGAACAGCGGTTTCATTTGTTTTGAATCTATAAAGAAAAAACACTGAATACAATATTATACTTATTAATTCAAATAATGAAATGAGTTAACTCGATTTGCCGATTGAGTTAACTCATTT
>JAEEGH010009144.1_pt1 | contig 23199 bp, 17 predicted proteins | sample 9134181 | NCBI WGS metagenome assembly JAEEGH01 (sample SAMN16246544, study PRJNA631951) | gut metagenome | biome: gut microbiome; feature: rumen; material: DP-attached | host: Bos | place: Iran: Karaj | collected 2018-10
CATAGGACCGATCTTTGTGCTCCAACCTGTGAATGCAGGAAGCTCAAAGGTTGCATTACCTGTGAATGCAGTCATCAGAATACCGATGAGAGCCAGTCCCATCATACTGTACAGCAGGAAGCTGGAGAGATAGTCACGGGGCTGGAGAAGAACCCATACAGGGACCAGAGATGCAATTGTGATGTATGCACCGATGAAGATGATCCATGATGTTCTGTTCATCGCGAACCCGATATTAAGGCCAAGTATAACGGCAAATACTATTCCAATAAGGCATGCTATTGTTGCAGGGAGTGTTCCCCAGCTGCACCTGTTGGTAAGGTATCCGTATGCGATAGCAAGAACTATGAACAGTAATGATATCATAGCGGTGGACTGCTGTCCTGTAGGATTGAATACAACTCCGAATCTGCCGTCTGTAGAAAGGAATGTGCTGGCAACAACGTTTACGAATGAAGCGATTACAAGAATAAGCACCAGGAGGGCAAATATAATGAACAGTTTCTTGCTTGTCTTGCCCATGGAGGATTTGATTATCTCACCTACGGATTTACCATCGTTCCGGGCAGAGGCAAACAGAGAACCGAAGTCCTGAAGACCTCCGAAGAATATACCGCCCAGCACACACCACAGGAATACTGGTACCCAACCGAATACTGCGGCCAGAATAGGGCCGTTGATAGGGCCTGCACCTGCGATTGATGAGAAATGATGTCCCATCAATACAACTGGTTTTGCAACAACATAATCCATTCCATCTGCCTTAACCTGGGCAGGGGTCTGTCTCTTGGGGTCAATTCCCCACTGCTTTGCAAGCCATGAGCCATAGAACACATAACCGATTAAAAGCAGTACAATTGCAGCAATAATGATAAGTAATGCTGTCATATTCCCTCCTTAATAGGAATTCCTTATAAAGTGCTTATGACTTTCTTAAGGCTTTTACCCGCTCTGTTGCAGGCAACACGGCCTGAAGAAACCTCATAAGCCAATAACCTGAAACTGCTCCAGCCATGCAGGCTGAACCTGTATGATTTGGAGCGTTTAATCTTGCTGACCTGTTTGAAGGCTGTCTCTTCTATATTATCTGCAATGATGATGAGTGCTACATCGGAATTCCGGTGGCCAGGTCCAGGCTGAACCCGGGAAAGTCCTTCCTTCCATGCTTCACTCTCCAGTTCTGCAAGACGGTCAGATGTAAGATTATCCTCCTCTGCAAAAAAGACATATTCATGGGAATCGATATCTGCAATATGGGCAGCGCGGGTAAGGAAGTACTGCTCTGAATGGGAATGGAACTCTGCCTCTGCCGCAAAGGGTCTGGCTGCCTCGGTTCCTGGTTCTCCTGCCTTTACATTGTAATAACGTTCGAACGAATGTAAAACGGTCTCTAAGACACCATTTTTTTCCATATTTGCTAGATAAATTCTGTGTCACTTTCTATGGGAATGTCAAGAAAAAAAACAAAAAATAACAATTTTTTAATCCTGGATTGTATTGACAACAGATTCTTTTTGGGTGTAGAAAAAAATAACAATACCTATTAAAGGCTACGAAGGGAACAAGTAGCCTCCAAGGATACTGAAAAGAGAGTTGCCGGGTGGTGAGAGGCGCACAGTTACTGGAGGTGAATACATCCCGGAGCCGCGTATCGAAACCGTAAGGGAGTAGGTTACGACGGGTGTGCCCGTTACAGCGCAAGGGTATAACCACACGTTGTGTGACGTACCTGAAGAGATTGCCACTGCGAGGTGGTGATGAATAGAGGTGGTACCGCGGAATTATCCGCCCTCTTGATCGGGGGGCGTTTTTTTTTGCCCTGACGCTGACGCCCTCCGAAATGCAGACTTTGTATGAAGGAGGAAATGTATGAATGCAAAAGTTGCAAGCGTCATTATGCTGCTGGTCTTCTTTGCCGTGATGATCGCCGTAGGCTTCATCACCAGAAAAAGAGCAGCTTCTGTGGATGGATTTGTTCTGGGAGGGCGCACAGCCGGCCCGTGGATTACGGCATTTGCCTTTGGTACCTCTTATTTCTCGGCAGTTATCTTTGTAGGATATGCAGGACAGTTCGGCTGGAACTTCGGCCTCTCCAGCACCTGGGCCGGATTGGGAAACGCCTTTATCGGCTCACTCCTGGCCTGGAACATACTGGGGCGGCGTACCCGTATAATGACCCAGCACATCGATGCCAAGACCATGCCCGATTTCTTCGGCAAGCGGTTTGACTCTGTCCCTATGAAGGTGGTGGCATCTGTCATTGTCTTCATCTTCCTTATTCCTTACACATCATCCCTGTACAATGGTCTCTCCAGCCTCTTCGGACTGGTGTTCCATATGCCATACTGGGTAGTTATAGTGATGATGGCAGCCCTCACTGGTATCTACGTTATATTCGGCGGCTACATGGCTACAGCTATCAATGACTTTATCCAGGGTATAATCATGCTCTTCGGTATCTGTGCTGTAATCGGCTCTGTACTGAGTGCTAACGGCGGTCTTCTGTCTGCTACACAGGCTCTTTCTGCTGTAGAGGCCAAAGGCTGGGCAGGTGGCGCCTTCACATCATTCCTGGGGCCGGATCCTCTTGCACTGCTCTTTGTGGTGCTCCTGACATCCCTTGGAACCTGGGGACTTCCTCAGATGGTCAATAAATTCTACGCCATCAAGAGCGAGGATGATATACAGAAGGGTACTATCATCTCCACCCTGTTTGCCATTGTTGTAGCAGGTGGCTGTTACTTCCTGGGCGGTTTCGGACGGCTCTACGCTGATAAGATAATGTACCAGAAAAATGGCGTGACTCCGCTGTTCGATACCATTGTTCCCGCAATGCTGGCAACTCTGCCTGCTCTGGTAATCGCAGTGGTGATCGTACTGGTGCTCTCTGCATCCATGTCCACACTCTCTTCTCTGGTGCTCACATCCAGCTCCACATTCACGCTGGACGTGATTGAGCCTCTCTCCAAGAACAAGATGGGGGAGAAGAAGAAAGTCTCCATCATGCGGGTTTTCATCGTGTTCTTCATAGTGATATCTGCATACATTGCAATCATCAAGGATGCACACCCTGAGATCACATTCATTGCCCAGATGATGGGTGTCTCCTGGGGTGCTCTGGCAGGATCCTTCCTGGCTCCGTTCCTCTATGGCCTGTACTGGAAGGGAACTTCCCGGGCAGCCTGCTATGTCTCCTTTGCTTTCGGCTGCGGCCTTATGATAATCCAGATGTGGGTTTCCCTGGGCGGCGTTGATATCTCAGGCTGGGCTCCTGTCTGCCGCTACCTCTTCGCCTCCTCTGTCCGCTCCGGTGTCATCGCTATGGTGGGCGGTCTGGTGATTGTGCCGGTAGTCAGCATGTTCACAAAGAAGCAGGATTCTGCACAGCTGGACAAGCTTTTCTCCTGCTACGAGGAGAAGGTTACTGTTGCCAAGAAAGAGGCATTGGACTGATTGTAAAAAAGGGGTTGTTGTTATATACTTTTCCCGTTGCACAGGGTGCAGCATTTTGAATTTTGCATAAGGGGTGTTCTTATGAGTAGAATGGTTGGAACTGTTTCTAGAGGTCTTCGTGCCCCTATTATCCGCGAAGGTGATGATCTGGTGAAGATTGTCACAGAGACTGTTCTTGAGGCTTCTAAACAGGATGGATTTGCGGTCAGGGACCGTGATGTTGTGGCTATGACCGAGGCTATTGTGGCCCGGGCACAGGGTAACTATGCTACTGTTGCTGATATTGCGGCCGATGTGAAGGCTAAGCTGGGCGGCGGTACAATTGGAGTTGTGTTCCCGATTATGAGCCGCAACCGTTTTGCAATCTGTCTCCGGGGTATTGCCTCCGGTGCCAAGAAAGTTATTGTTCAGCTTTCCTATCCTTCTGATGAGGTGGGAAACCATCTTATTGATGACGATCTGGTTGAGGCAAAGGGTGTTGATCCATATACTGACGTGCTTGATGAGAAAAAGTACCGCCAGCTTTTCGGATACACAAAGCATCAGTTCACCGGTGTTGACTACATCGATTATTATAAGCAGCTTATCAAGGAGAGCGGCGCCGAGGCAGAGGTTATCTTTGCCAACAATCCAAAGGCAATCCTCAGCTACACAAAGAATGTGATCTGCGCCGATATCCACACAAGAGCCCGGACAAAGCGCCTTGTAAAGGCAGCTGGCGGAGAGCGGGTATTCGGACTGGACGAGATTATGAACGCTCCTGTAAATGGCAGCGGATGCAACGAGAAGTACGGACTTCTGGGTTCCAACAAGGCTACAGAGGATAAGGTGAAGCTGTTCCCGAGAGCATGCCAGAACCTGGTTGAGGATATCCAGAAAGCTCTGTTCAAGGCTACCGGAAAGAATGTTGAAGTCATGGTTTATGGTGACGGCGCATTCAAGGATCCTGTAGGAAAGATCTGGGAGCTGGCAGACCCTGTGGTATCTCCGGCTCATACAGCAGGTCTTGCCGGCACACCTAATGAGCTTAAGCTCAAATACCTGGCAGACAACGACTTTGCTGCCCTTGATGGAGATGCTCTTAAAGAGGCTATCAAGGAAGAGATCCGGAAAAAGGATGGCAACCTGGTGGGCAAGATGGTTTCCGAGGGAACCACTCCACGGCAGCTTACAGACCTTCTTGGATCCCTCTGCGACCTTACTTCCGGTTCTGGTGACAAGGGAACTCCTATAGTTTACATCCAGGGTTATTTTGACAACTATACTACCGAGTAAAAAGGCCCAGCGCCTCTGCACGCGCCTGATGGCTGCCCTTGACAGCGGGGAGGAGAAGCTCCCCCTGGAGGGGGAAGGAAAGATGCTGGGCATCTTGGCCTGCGACGATGCAGAAGGAAACAGGGTAGTACTCAAAGCTTTTTCAGGGCAGGTTGGCGGCCAGTGGGTTATCCCAGGCTGGTGCGAGCCTGCCTTTTCTGTTTCTGAATATAATGCAATCCTCGAAGAGACTGACCGGCAGGTTAAGCAGCTGACCGGGGCAGGCGAGGTGAGCCGGGGCGTTTCGGCCGAGGCCATGCGGCGCCTCTTTGGCCTTTATCGGGTGCACTGCATAGACGGCTCGGTAAAGACTTATCATGAGATTTTCGGTGATGTCATGCCACCCTCCGGCACTGGGGACTGTGCCACTATAAAGCTTTTAAACTGTGCTTTCAAGAATCACCTGAAGCCAATAAGCATGGCCGAGTTCTACTACGGCGGTGCAAACCCGTCCGGAACCAAGCAGCCCTGCCGGTTCTATCCTCCCTGCGAAGAAAAGTGCAGGCCCCTTCTTAAGGAGATGCTGGGATTGGATATCCTCTACCTGGATCAGGAGATAGTTGTAGTTAACAAACCGGCAGGGCTCCTGTCGGTGCCCGGAAGGGGAGAGGACAAGCAGGACTGCGTTGTAAACCGTGTGAAAAGGCTATATCCCGACTGCATCGACAACCCTTCCGTGCACCGGCTGGATATGGATACATCCGGCATCCTGGTGCTGGCCCTGACCAAGGAGAGCCAGCGCTTTCTTTCCATGGAGTTCGAGAGCCGCAATGTCCACAAGAAGTATACAGCTCTCTTGGACGGCATACTCCGCAGCTCCTGTGGCGCACTGGCTCTCCCTTTCAGATTGGATCCGGAGAACAGGCCCTACCAGGTCTACGACCCGGTGCATGGGAGAATGTGCATAACACTCTGGAAACGGATTTCTGTATATGATGGCAAAACTCTGGTGGAGTTTACGCCCCTCACCGGCCGCACCCACCAGCTCCGGGTATCATCAGCATCTCCAAAGGGCCTGGGAATCCCCATAGTTGGTGACCGGCTCTATGGCACAAGGAAAGAGGGGCAGCGGCTTATGCTCCATGCAGGATACATAAGCTTTACCCATCCCTGGTCAAAAGAGAAAATAGAATTTAAAGTAGATGCGCCCTTTTAAATCTTGTCGATAAGAATGGAGCACTTGCCGGAAGGAATAGGCAGCCGTTTCTTCTGCCCGCCCAGGATATTGATGGTGAAGTAGTAGAGCTTCTCAGACTCCATGCGCACTTCCCAGCCCCGTCCGCTCTTGTTCACAAGTATAGTGATCATGTTCCGCTTAAGGGAGAGATCCTGAATTCCCATGATCTCAAGAAGCGGGATAATCCAGTCTACAGTTTTCCGCGGCAGGCTTATATCCAGGCCGATCACATTCTCTATCATCAGGGTGATGGTGGAGAGGGCGGCGTAGGAGAGGAAGTTCTTCCGGGGGAAGTTCTTTTTGCCCTCCCATTTTGAAGGAACTCCTGTTATAGGCGAGTAGGCCTCATACAGATCTCCAGGCTTGTTCCCGTCCGGGTTCAGGGCATCAAGCATAAAATAGAGGTGCCGGATAGCACATTCCCGGGCAAACTCGTGTCTGTCATATTTTTCAAGACCCTTTATCACCATGAAGGTCAGGTGTGGATATACAGAGCCGCAGAATCCTTTTCCATTGGGGTTATAAGCCTTTGAATCGGTGGAAAGGGATGGGAACGGGTTCTCTGTGTTGAAAGGGCCGTCCATCAGCTTCTGAACCAGGGCCTCCACCTTGTCCTCGCTTGGGATCTGGGCCAGCATAGTCCAGTAGGAAGCCAGAGTCTTCACCTTGACCTTCTCCTCGCTCCGGTTCAGGTCATAATAGAACTGATCCTTCTCGTCCCACATAAGGGAATCAATACGGGTCTTCAGAGAGTAATATTTTTTCTTATATTTGAAACTTACTTCTTTGTCATTCAGAATATCGCCTATGGCAGACATATAATAGGCGTTAAGAGCCATCTGAGAGTTGAAATCGATCAAATAAGCTGCTTTATCCCTGGGAGAATTATCCATCTGAGCCACTGACAGAGGTGTCTTGAACAGCCCGTTCTTCTGCTGGAACTTGCTTTCAATCCACTCATAATATCTCTCAAGGACAGGAATTACTTCTTTAAGTCGTTTCTTAATACCTACCTTGTGATAAATATTGAATTCTGCCCATGCGAACAGGGGAGGGAACAGACATTCCGGATTGTCCCTGGGGAACACGGCCTTTCCGTCAGCCTCGTTGTAAATACCGCGGATAGCGCCTGAGTCTTCCTGCTTGTTATAGAAATTGTCCAGCGCTGGAGCAGGTGAATAAGTTGAATTGCTGTAAACGAGGAAGAATGTGGAAAGACATGCCTCGTACTGATTTATGGTTGTACTTTCGGGATAACAGTAGTATTTGTTCTGGAACCCGTTTTTCTTATTTCCTTTTTTCCAGAAATCTCCAAGCCACAGCCATGTTTTGTTGTAAATGTCCACGAAGTCCTGATCATAGAAGTGGATAACCGGAAAACCTGTTTTAATCACTTTAACTCCCTTTTGCCACAAGAGAAACTATAATTAGTTATATGCTTTAACTATATTACACCCATTATCTTTAATCTGTCAAATTTTTTTATAATTTTTTATTGACATTTTGTTATTAACTACATAATTTGCAGATATGACTACTGCTGATTTTGCTGAGAAAGTGCTTGAAATCGACCCGGAAACCCTGAAAAAACGGAATATTTTCATCAAGTTTATCGTGGCCGATGGGAAGGTGATATTCGATCCAGAGCTTTTCATGTACTTCGAGAAGCACTATGGAGAGGAGAGCCTGTATCACAAGGATATTGCCGGTGCCCATAACATAGACCTGAGCAAGGTCCAGGGCGGTGCCTTCGTGGGAGTGGGTGATGATGAGGTGAAGGTGGCAGGCTACAGCACCCAGTTCGGCGGGGTTGAGGACTATAAGGACGTGGTCCGTTCATATTTTGAGTCCTATTTTGACTGCCCTGTGGCAGTGGAGGTCTGATTTGGAGTTCAAGGATCCGGCTGTGAAGGCCAGAGTGGAGCAGGCAGATAAGCTTACCAAAAAGATTTTCGGAAACAAGGTATATATCCGGGGAATAATAGAGTTCTCCAACTGCTGCCGCAAGAACTGCAACTACTGCGGCATACGCAGGGGCAACACCAGCGTGGTCCGCTATCAGATGAGCCCCGATGAGATTGTGGCCAAGGCAAAAGAGAACCTGAAGCATGGAATCAAGACTATAGTGCTCCAGTCTGGGGAAGACCTTTCCTACACCAAGGACGTTCTTGTAGATATTATAAAACGTATCAAGGCACTGGACCCGGAGTGTGCCATAACCCTGTCCATCGGGGAGCGGACCGAGGAAGAATACAAGGCCTTCAAAGATGCAGGAGCCGACCGGTTCCTGATGCGGTTTGAGACTGCAGATCGGGCTCTGTTCAAAAGCCTCCATCCGGACGACGACTACGACTACCGTATTGAAGCTATAAAAACTCTGCAGAGGCTGGGCTATGAGACAGGAAGCGGCTTTATGTTCGGCATTCCCGGGGAGGCCCCGGATGCAGATGACCAGAACATAGCCCTGCTCAAGGAGCTGGGGGTGGCCATGGTGGGGTGCGGCCCCTTCATCCCGGCGGAAGGAACCCCCATGGAGGGTTCCGGTATCCATGCCGACCTGGAGCGGTGCCTGGATATCTATGCCAAGATCCGGCTTGCAATGCCGGAGGTGAACATTGCGGCAGCCACCGCCCTGGACGCCATGGATAAGGGAGCGCGGAAGCTCTCCCTTTCCGCCGGTGCCAACGTAGTGATGCCGAACACCACCCCAGCTGAGTACAAAGACAATTATTCTATTTACGAGCGGAAAGGCAAGCTGGATGATGCCATCGCAGATGCCAAGAAATTAGGTGCTGAACTGGAAAAGCTGGGGTACACCCCGCTGTGGAACCAGCGGGGCGACTCCAGAGTGAAGTAGAAATTATCCGATCAAGCGGACAGCGATAACGCCTTCTGCAGCCTTGAGCTTAGTCTCTACCTCGGCCATAAGCTCGTCTGTAACTTCGCTGTCAATCTCGATGATGTTGTATGCATAGCCGTTCTTGTTCTTGTTGATGAACTCGGCGATGTTGATCTTCTCCTCAGCCATGATTGCAGTGAGCTGACCGATTACGTTAGGGATATCCTTGTTGATTACGCAGATTCTCTTCCGGCCTGTGAAAGGCATGGAGCAGTTAGGAAAGTTCACGGAGTTCTTGATGTTTCCGAACTCCAGGTAATCCTTAAGCTGCTGTGCTGCCATTGCGGCGCAGTTATCCTCGGCCTCTTCTGTGGATGCTCCAAGGTGCGGTACACAGATCACATTCTTCATTCCGATAAGTTCGGCATCTGGGAAGTCTGTCATGTAAGTGGCGATGGTACCGTTCTCGATGGCAGCCTTCAGGTCCTCGTTCTTAACCAGTCCGCCCCGGGCAAAGTTCAGAAGTACTGTTCCCTTCTTCATGATCTTGAACTTGTCTGCGTTGAACATTCCCTTGGTCCCGTCTGTCAGAGGAACATGGACTGTTATGTAGTCTGATTCTGCGATCAGGCTGTCCAGGCTTATTGCCTTCTTGATGTCTCTGGAAAGTCCCCATGCTGCATCTACGGAGATGTAGGGGTCGCTTCCGATAACTTTCATTCCCAGTGCAGATGCGCTGTTTGCAACCATTACACCGATAGCTCCCAGTCCGATTACACCCAGGGTCTTGCCCTTGATCTCGTGGCCTACGAACTGACCTTTGCCTTTCTCCACCAGCTGCGGAACCTCATCCCCTTTGTCAGCCAGTGTCTTGCACCAGTCGATGGCAGGGTTCATGTTTCTGGATGCCACAAGCATGGATGCGATAACCAGCTCCTTGACGCTGTTTGCATTTGCACCAGGTGTGTTGAATACTACAATACCTTTCTCGGTGCACTTGTCTATAGGAATATTGTTCACTCCGGCTCCTGCTCTTGCCACTGCGAGAAGGGAAGCAGGAAGCTCCATATCGTGCATCTTGAAGCTCCGCAGGATGATTCCGTCGGGATTTGTCATCTCAGAAGCGGTTTCATATTTGTCTCTCTCCAGCAGGGAAAGTCCTGCCAGGGAAATCTTGTTGAGGGTCTGAATCTTGAACATATCAGTTCTCCTTTGCGAATTTATCCATGAATTCAACCAGCTTCTTCACACCTTCCAGTGTCATTGCATTGTAGATGCTGGCTCTCATTCCGCCTACCAGTCTGTGTCCGCCAAGGTTTGCAAGCCCTGCAGCCGCAGCCTCTTTAACAAACTTCTTGTTGATGGCGTCTGCCTCTTCTCCTGTGTACTTGGTCAGGAAAGGTACGTTCATAAGGGATCTGCTTCCCTTTGCGGCTGTTGCGTGGTAGAAGTTGCTGTTGTCCAGGTAGTTGTACAGGTAGTCTGCCTTCTCCCTGTTCCGCTTTCCCATTCCCTCGGCTCCGCCGTTCTTCTCGATCCAGTTGAGCACTTTGCCTACAACATAGATTGCATAGCAAGGAGGTGTGTTGTACATGCTCTCGCCGTCCACATGGGTCTTGTATGTAAGCATGGTAGGTGTTCCTGCCAGCGGTGTCTCGGTGATAAGGTCCTCTCTGATGATGACAACTGTAACACCTGCAGGTCCCAGGTTCTTCTGTGCTCCGGCATAGAGCAGACCGAACTTTGTCACATCCAGAGGTTCGCTCAAGATGCAGGAAGAGATATCTGCCACCAGCGGAATGTCCCCTGTGTCTGGGATATACTCATAGTGGGTTCCCATGATTGTGTTGTTGAAGCAGATGTATACGTAATCGTAGTCGCCTGTAACCTTCTCAACTCTTGGGATATAGCTGAACCCCTTGTCCTCGGAAGAAGCGATCTCATCAACAGTGATGAACTTCTTTGCCTCTGCGGCAGCTTTCTTTGCCCATACTCCGGTTCTGATGTATGCGGCTTTCTTGTGCTTGAGTCCCAGGTTCAGAGGGATCATTGCAAACTGTGTGGAACCGCCACCCTGGAGGAAGAGGATCTTATAGTTGTCTGGCACATTCATCAGCTTTCTTACTTTTGCCTCTGCTTCTGTGATAATAGGCTTGAATGCGGCGCTCCGGTGGCTCATCTCCATTACAGACTGACCTGTTCCGTTGTAGTTGAGCATTTCTGCTGCACATTCCTTAAGCACTTCTTCTGGCAGGCAAGATGGACCTGCGGAAAAATTGTAAACTCTATCCATTTTTAAACTCCTTTTTCCAAATCTGGTATCATTGCTGTCAGAAACCGTAACTCTTCTGCAAAATGGACATTCCTGACCGCTATATCCTTATCCCCCAAGATAGCCGGGGAAAAGTTCAGAATTCCCTTTATGCCCCCCTCTTTCATCCGCTGCATTGTCATCTCGGCAGCCTGGGCAGGTACGGCAATTATTCCCAGGTCTATCCTCATCTCCCTTATCCTGTCTGCCATCTCATAGGCAGGGAAGAGGGGGACATCCGACTTCATCACCTCTATCTTGTTGATATTGGTGTCAAAGCCGGCCACTATTATGAACTGGCCCCCTTCCTGCACCGGATTCTTTATGAAGGAAGAACCCAGAAGGCCTATTCCAGCCACACATACCCTCAAGGGGGCTCCGAAGTTGAACAGGCCATTGATGAAGTCCAGAAGCTCCCCGGCCTTGTAGCCTGCGTTTGAGCTTTTGACCTTGCCGGCCACGCTCAGATCCTTCCGGATGGTGTGGGCCGGAATATTAACCAGCTTGCCCAGCTTTGCGGAGGAAAGCACAGTCTCCCGGTCCATTCCCAGAAGCACCCTGTATATCAAACAGAGCCTTGATACTGTCTGGACTGGCAACTGAAAACTCACCTTCAAACCTCGGTTGTGAAATTTTTCACAAGTAATAATATATTGATTTCCAGCCCCTGTGTCAATATGTTTTGAAAGAAATCTTAACATTCTTTGGAAATATGTGTTATAGTAGGGGTGATGAAGCGGTTTATCCCACTTGCATTCCTTTTATTATTACTCACCAGCCTAATTTATGCCGATGAAAGCCAGGCTAAGAACTACATGATCTCTGTGCGGCTCAAGGAAGGGCACGACAAGGTTCGCATCGATTTCACTGCCCCGGACAAGCACAGGATATATACCTACCGGGATCTGAAGAATGATATCGTGACCTTCTACACCTCATCAATCGGATTTATCCCTGCAGATATCACAGTGCAGCAGTTCGATACAGGCATGGATATGATAGAATCCATAGACAGGAAGGAGATCGTCCTGGATGGGAAGCCTTCTTTGGAGCCGCTTCCTGCCGATTTCAAGCAGATTCTTGAGAATGATCCGGCCCAGTGGCGCTATTCCGACTGGGAAGTCTACAGATGGGAAAGCTTCCCTGGAATTTTAATAATAGACTTTCAAAACTATAATATTCAGAGCCATATGCTCAAGCGGCTCTCCTATTTTGTGGAGAAGAGGGGCTACACCGGGAAGATTCACAGTTTCCTCCGCCTCTCAGGAAAGTCAGACTGGAATGCCCACAACTACAAGGCAAAGGATCTGGCCGCCTTCTTCACCGAGGCACAGCGTAGCAATGCGCTCCTTACATCTTCTGAGTCATATCTGATGGAGCTTCTTCTGGCCAACGGCATAATAGAGAGGGGCGAGGCTGGTTATACCGGCGGCGAGGATAAGGGAATAGTGTCGGTATCTCAGGAGAGCGCTCCCCATGTCCGGTCCCTGCTTCTTACCCACGAGGGGTATCATGGCCTTTTCTATGCGGCGCCGGGGCTCAAGGAGCTGGTGTATGACCTGTGGGATAAGCTGGCACCCGAGGCTCAGGAGATGTGGGTTGAGTACCTGCGTACCGCAGATGCCTGGAACTATGATTACAGGAATGGATATCTCCTGCGGAACGAGATGCTGGGTTATATGATGCAGCAGAAGGATTTTGCCGAGTATTTTGACAACATGATGTTCCCCCGGCTTTTAAAGCGGATTCCCGACAAGGCGGAACACTTCCAGGAGACCCGGGATGCTGCAAGGCAGGCATTCCTGGACACAGCTTTGAAAATAGCGGTATTCCTTCAGAACAACTATAATCTTTCCCCGGGGAACCTTTCCTACATGCGGGAAGTGCGTCCGTAACTGCAAATATCTTTAAGCAGACATTTATCACACTCAGGCTTCCGGGCATGGCAGCACTCCCTTCCATGGAGGTTGGCAGTCATGGAGAACCGGTACTGTTTCTCCTGGGGCAGTATTTTCCTTATGTCGGCCTCCACTTTGTCCGGCTCTGTGTTCTTGGTCAGCCCAAGGCGGTAAGTGACCCGCTTGAAGTGGGTGTCCACAATGACAGCAGGCTTGTCGAATACAGTGCCTACCACCACATTGGCAGTCTTGCGGCCGACACCGGGCAGCTTGACCAGCTCTTCTATACTGTTGGGGACAACCCCGCCGTAAAGCTCCAGGAGCTTCTGGGATGTGGCCTTTATATTCTTTGCTTTGGCATGGAAGAAGCCGGTGGCATGGATCAGCTTCTCCAGAACCGGGATGTCGGCCTTTGCCATCGCTTCCGGGGTAGGGAATTTGGCAAACAGGGCGGGAACAACCCGCATCACCTGCTCATCGGTGGTCTGGGCGCTGAGTATCACGGCGATTAGAAGCTCAAAGTTGTTCTGAAAGTGGAGAAACTGTATCTCCGGAGGATAGTGGGCATCTAAAATATCTGCAATCTGCACAGCTTTTGCTTTGATAGTCATATGAAAATAAAATATCATTTATATCTTGACCGTGTAAAGGTAAATCTTTATACTAGGCTTTGTATCGGAATGTGGCCCAGTGGCTAGGGCACCTGGTTTGGGACCAGGGTATCGTGAGTTCGAGTCTCACCATTCCGATATTTTTTTTTGCCACAACAACTTACAAAAAAGTTTCAAAAAATCGAAAAAAATTTTCAAAAAATTGAAGCAAAAACGCATTTTTTTCAGTTAACACAGTCGGAGGTGTTGATATGAAAAAATCTGTTTTTGCGGTTTTTATGCTTGCCTGGTGTACCTGCTTTGCTGCAGGACAGAATGACGAGCTTTTCCGCAGGGCTCTATCGGAGCAGAATGAGAACCGGTGGTACGAGATATCTGACCGGTTCGGAGGAAAGGGCGATGTGGTCTGGGAAAAAGGGTATTCCGACCGGATATGGAACCAGATATCTGAAAAGATAGTATCCCCTGACATAATGGAAGTTTCTGGCAGTCTATATAATTGGAGTTCAGAATCCCAGAAGTCTATGGACTCTTCCTATTCGCGGTGGGAATCGGAGGCGGACGCAGTTTATGAAAAGGCTGTCTGCAACCTGCCGCAAGAAGTTAGGCTTCAGGTAGCTGCCAAGTTTTACGAATACAAGAAGCGGATTCAAAAAGAGTTTGAGACTCTGCTTTTGGCCTCGCAGCGAAGATCTGCCCTTTTAACTGAAGCTTCTGCGACCGATGGGATCAAGCCTATTCTTGATAACCTGGATATGGTACTTGCCGATTTGGAGGAAAGAATTCCGGAGTCAGACGACTGGTTTACAGAGGTTGATTCTATTATCCAGTCAGGCAAGAATTCAGCTTCAGAGAAGGCGGCCGAATATTTCTCACAGCTTGAGGAAACAATAGAAAAGACCAAGGTTGCTCTGGGCGAAGAATCCCAGGCTTTTCAGGATGCTCTGGAAGCTGTGTATGACCGGTTCAGCAAGGTATTAGAACTCAAAGCCCGGGCAACTGCTAACGAAAAGGCGCTTAGGGAAGAGAAAGCCAGACAAGAGTCTTACCTGAAAAATCAGAAGACCGCGGAGTACGAAGCCGAGGCTAATTATTGGGCCGATGTTGTCAGGCAGTGCACACTGCAGGAAGAAGAGCTTTGGAACAGTCTTGAGACAATCAAGGTCAAGATACGGGAGTCGGGGGTGGAAAACTGCCAGACGGTACAAAGCATTGATCCTCAGGAGATGGTGCAGTGTCAGGATTTTGCAGAAAAAGTACAGGCCCTCTTATATCTCTCCAAGGCCGCGGAGTCGGTTCAGGAGTCATTCTGCGATTATCAGCTGAAATCAGAGCTGGCTCAGCGTAATGTTTCTGTATATATGTCCCACTTGTTTTCTGATGCAGATGATGAGGCGATAAACTTTGTTCAAAAAATGAACAACACGCTTCTTCATGATTTTTCTTTGGCGTACTATTACAGGAGTCAGGACAATCCAGGCTTCAAGATCATCGAGGTGGCGCTCTATTCTGACCAGAATTATCAGAAACTGAAAAGTTATGGCTATGCCTTCAGTCATCCTGAGGAATATGTAAATTCCAAGACCAAGGCTGCTTATAATGCCATAGCTTCAGACCCGGAAAAAAAGAGGTTGTATGAGTTTTTTGAAAGCGCAGTGAACAATGGTACGGCGCAGTTTGATATCTCTTTTATAGGAAAAGATATAAGTGAGCTTGCCCATGACTATCTCTGGGATGTGTCTGTCAAAAAGGAGAAGCATTATAAGAAACATCATAAGGTCTATAATTTCCTTACCCGTAAGTCCTCAAAAATGAAGAGTATGCGCAAAACCATGGCAGATATTGATGGCGATGCTGAGCGGGAAGATATTATGGGCATGATAGAGAATGTCCGCGCGGGGCTTGTGGCAAAGGATTTTTATGATGCGGCTGGAAAACAGGTTCTTGGCGACTCAGTTCTCTACACTTATGATTCTTTTCTGTTGAAATGCCGGGAAGTTTCTGGCGTTACCTTCAGCGGAGATTCCATTCTGCAGGATTATTTTAATTCATTGTCTGATGGGGACAGAGTAGGGTTCTGCGAGGTGCTTCAGAATCTGTCTGATCTGGTGATGTCGAGTTATTCCCTCAATTCTTTGTCAGATAACGCTGCCTCTTATACTATTGATCTCCTTTATGGAATTGATGATTTTGGAAGCTCTGCCAACCAGCTTGCAATAATGAAATTGACCGGGTCTGGACTTATAGATGTGTACAATCGGCTTTCTGCTAGTTATATAGGAAAGCTCTATGATGATATGAGACAGGATCAGTCTATGTTGGAAACTGCCATGACAGGCTGGAGTGCAGCTTTGGATCAGCGTGTATATCGGCTGCAGAAAAACTGGGAGGCTGCTCTTTCGGAAATGGAGAAAAGGAAAAACGAATGGGAACTTGAGCAGAAGCAGATGACTAAGCCCAACCGTTTTATTGAGGAGACTGATGAACGTCAGACCTATCTGGATGCCCTTAAGATTGCCTCGGAGGTGGATGCCTTTGAGAATCAGCTGCTGTGCAATATCGAGACAGCCAACAAAAAGACAGATAAAAAAATAACTGATCTCCTGGAAGGAAAGGGGTATGTGAGAAATGGCTCTTTTTTCAAGCGCAAGATTATTATTGATGAGACCATTTTGGGAGGGATAGAGTATGAGAATCAGAAAATTGAAGGCTACCGGTGGTTCAAGGCCCCTTCCTTGGAGCTTGGGGTGGATTTAAGTCCTTATTCTATAAAGGAAATAAGTCTTGAGGAGCTGCAGGATAGGATTGAGAAAGCAGAGACTGCCATTGATCAGTATTCCCAGGTGGTGTTTGGTAAGAGTGACAGTAAGGTTGCGGCAGGCTGGGAAAATTTCAGTCAGGTGATGCTTGAGTGTCTTAGACAGTCGGAGAAAGATTTCTCAGTTTCTGCACAGTATACAAAGTATTCTGATATAAAAGGTCTTTTTGCAATGCACATAGGATATGTACCGGTTATGTCCAACAGCAATCCGGAGAAAGTGGTGCAGAAAGGGTATGGGGAATATGGCCGTATTTTTGAGCTTTTCTATAAAAATGAGGCAAGGTTGGGCAGGGGGCTTGCGGCTATTGATGTCCCGTTCTACATGCAGAAGCTTTGGGATGAGGACGGCGATAATGATGGAAAGACAGATAACATACTTTTCTCTCTGCCGAGCATAAGGCAGGGCGGCGAGATTGTCTGCAATATATTCAGCTCTATCAATCCAGCTCTAGGCATGATGGTTACCGGTTTTGACAGCACCACCTTCGCTGGACTTGATATGGTGTTTGCGGGTAAGAGTCTTGAGGAGGCTGCTGGTGATGTGAACAAAAGGATGGCCGCCGCCGCTTCCAGCTGGGGTACCGGTACGCTTGCCAAAGCTGCCCAGCCGGCCGCTTCGGCCAGCACGGGGACTCGGGTTCTGCAGTCTGCTGCTGTGTCGGTAGGCAAGGAGTATGCCAACCAGGTGGCTGTTTCTGCCGCAGATGGCGAGTTGTCAGAAAAAGATCTGAAACCTGATGCCAAGAGGGAGTTTGGAAACCTGGTGCGGAACTGGATTAGCAGCAGACTTTCTGGCTATCTGGGCGAGGATCAGCTGGCGGTCGAGCAGGTTGCAAGTTTCGCAGGCACCTTGACCGATGCCGGATATGATCTTGCAACTACTGGAAAGGCTAAGTTCAATGTGCTCAATCTCTCATCCTTCTGCGATGCCCATGTGGGGCTTCTTGAAATGAATATCGGCGGGGAAGGGCCTATATTCGAGATAGGAACAGGGGGCTATGACATCAGCAGGGAAAGGGTGGAGAATGCTCTTGAATCGGCTTACATTCTGCAAGAGGACAATAGGATACGTCATAGCTCTGATTTCTCCAAGAACAACAAGATAACAATGCGGGCTCTTTTCTCAGAGGGCAAAATTCAGGAGCAGGTAGGAGAACTGTATAACCTGCTTCTTAACGATGGTGCATCAGTTAAATATGGTGATCTGGCAGGAGCGTTGGCATACACCTCGTCAGACAGCCAGGGGAGTCGTAATATTATCCTCGACCTTATTCCGTCCAACAAAGTGACAGATCAACTGAAGACAGCAGTAATTCTGGCTCACGAGGCGTACCGGAACGGTAAGGATGACGGCATCCTCCAGATTTTTGAGACAGCAGATGCAGTTGTAGGGCATGCGAAGATGGCTTATGATATCCTTTCTTCTGGCTTCAGTTATCCAGATTTTGCTCTCATTAAAGAAGAGGTGAAATCAATAATCGGCGGTAATATAAAGGACCTGATTGTGAATGCAATCTGCAACTATGCTTCTGGAGGAGACTATTGGCGTATCATTGGAGATGGCAAGGTGGCTTGGGATGGAAACCTGAACCTGTATCAGGAAAATGGAGATCTTCTTTACAATTATCAGAAACTGCGGGAAGCTTTGCAATCTGGCGTTGAGTCTGTTTCAGGGGTTTCGCAGGATAGGCTCTTGGATATTGTATGGAAAAATACACTGCTGGAAATGGCCGGGACAAGAGTTGATGGCTCATATACATCCCAGGCAGCAGAAGCACTCTTGGGTGACGGATATATGAGTTATGACGAGGCTATGAATGCTCTTTCTGATACTGCCAGCAAGACCTTTGCAGTTCCAGATGTATTCCAGCACTACAGCGCTAGGATTGTAGCAAATGATACAACTCTGCTTGAAAAGATTTTTGCCTCACCCGAGATGCTTAATAATTGGAGTGACAGAAGTCAGCCTGTGCAGTATCTGAATGGGGTAAAAGCAACATTGCTTCCTGATAGTAAGTCTGTTTTCCATATCTCCCCAGAGGATAAAGCCACTTATAAATGGGTGCTGGATGACGGCAGGGAACTGGTGATAGGCGAGAGGAAAGACGGGACAAAATATGTGCAGACCGATGATCATTATCTTGGGACTTACAACATGGCTAACCCGGATAATCCATTGGAGCATGCGGTCAAGGACGTTTTCCCTTATGCTTTATTAGGGAACACTCCCGATGACAGCTCTATTGCGAATTTCCTCTTTTCTTTGTAAAATTAATAGGAAGGTGGACTATGAAGATACTGGAAAAAGGCGTTGTGATTTCCAACTTGGAATTGGCTAAAAACCTCCATTTCATGGAGATCAGGGTGCCAAAGATATCGGCTCAGATTAAGCCAGGTAACTTTGTCAGCCTGCTTCCGCCTGTTTCTTCCGGCACCTTCCTCCGCCGTCCTTTCTCTGTGGCTGGAGTGCATGATGACGTACTTAAGTTTGTAATCCGCGATATCGGTAAGGCGACAAATGCAATCACTGGATTGCAGAAAGATGAAGCCATAGAGGTGTTGGGACCGCTGGGAAACAGTTATCCGATTTTTGAGCCTGATAAGAAGCTATGGCTTTTAGGTGGCGGCACTGGGATTGCATCCCTTCTTTTTGTGCAGAAAGTGCATGATAATCCGAATGACAGAATATTGTGGGGCGGGAAGAAAAGTTGCGAGCTACCCGAGATGTCCCAGACTCCTTGTGGTTGCACATTGGCAACCGATGATGGTTCCTGCGGTGAATGTGGCAACGTGGTCGAGGTGACCCGGCGCTGGCTTGCTTCTGACAGGCCCGATTATATTGCGGCATGTGGTCCAAGGGGACTTTTGAAGGGTGTACAGCAGCTGGCTGCTGAATATAATATTCCAGCCTGGATTTCCTGCGAGGAGTTCATGGCTTGTGGAATGGGAGCCTGCGCCGGGTGCGTGGTGCCGCTTGCAGCAGGAGGTTATGCCCGGGTATGTGCTGATGGGCCAGTGTTTGCTGCTGGGGAGGTGCTGTTATGAGCTTGTTGACAAAAGTAGGAAGCCTTGAGCTTGCCAATCCGTTTATAGCTGCAAGTGGCACATATGGTTATGGCACTGAGTACGGTGATCTTTCTCCAGCGAAGGAGTGGGGTGCAGTAATCCTTAAATCGGTATCCAAGAATCCGCGGCCAGGCAATGTGCCACCCAGGTGCTGCGAGACAGACAGCGGTATGATTAACTCCATTGGTCTTGCCAATGTTGGCCTTGAAAAGTTCATGGCCGAGAAGCTTCCGTCCTTTGCTTCGGCAAACCCGGATGCAACCTGCATAGTCAGCCTGGCGGGAGAGACTCTGGATGAGTTCCTGTACCTGGCCGAGAAGCTTTCAATAGTAGATACAATAAAAGCGTTTGAGCTGAACATATCATGTCCTAATGTGGCCAAAGGGGGAATGCACTTCGGTGCCGACTGCAACGCCTCCCGCCAGCTGGTGGAGGAGATGAAGAAAATAAGCAAGGTGCCTGTGTGGGTAAAGGTTACCCCCTCCACCACCGACCCGGTAGGTGTGGCAACCATGTGCGCCGAAGCAGGGGCTGATGCCGTGGTGGCAACCAACACTATCCCCGCCATGAAAATCGATATCAACCAGTGCCGCCCAGTGCTGGGCAACACCGTCGGCGGCCTGTCTGGCCCTGCCATTTTCCCCGCATCGCTCCGTATTGCCTACTTAATTCACCGCGCCCTGCCGGAGTTGCCCCTCGTGGGTTGTGGCGGCGTGGACTGCGGGGAAAAGGCAGTCCAGTACATCCTTTCAGGATGCAGTGCCGTAGAGATCGGCACTGCCACATTCCGCCGGCCCGATATCTTGGTCGAGATAAAAAAGTTCCTCGCAGACTACATGGATAAGATGGGCTTTAAGACTATCGAGGATTTCAGAGGGATAGCTCAGCTTTAAGGCTGTGGCTTTTTGCTTGCGCGCTAGTCTTTTTTACTGTATCATTATAGATGGAGGCAATCTGTGGATAAACTAGTTACCCTTCTTAAAGAATCAAAGTACTGCGTAGTTTTTACCGGCGCAGGGGTCTCGACTTTGGCAGGAATCAAGGATTTCCGGGGCAAGGACGGCTTGTACAAGACCGCTGGCGAGGATGCTGAGAAAATTTTTGACATTGACTATTTCCATAAAAAGCCATCCTTCTATTATAAAGCAGCCAAGGACTTCATATACAACCTGGACCAGAAGGAACCTGCTATTGTCCACACTGAGTTGGCAAGGCTTGAGAAGATGGGTATTGTGAAGGCTGTAATCACCCAGAATATAGACCTGCTCCATCAGAAGGCTGGTTCCAAGAAAGTTATCGAGGTTCACGGATCTCCCGAAATCCACAGGTGTCTTGCCTGCGGAAAAACCTATAAGTTTGACGAGATTGCCAAAATAGTTCAGGAGGGCAAAGTGCCCCAGTGCAGCTGCGGGGGCATCATAAAGCCGGATATCACCTTCTTCGGCGAATCCTTGCCAGCCTTGGCTGTGGAAGAGGCTATCTCAGAGGCCTCAAAGGCCGATCTGATGCTGGTTCTTGGCTCAACCCTGGTAGTGTACCCCGCAGCATCTTTCCCACTGTATACAGTACGGGCCGGTGGCAAGCTGGTTATTGTGAACAACATGGAGACACCGCTGGATTACATGGCGGTTGCCAAGTATGACGACCTGGAGAAGGTCTTCACCTATATTTCTGAACATCTGAAGTGATATGGATACATATAAGCGCATCTATGTACTAGGTTCCGGTTTCTCAAAATCCATCTCGAAGAATATGCCTGCAATGAGCGGTCTTTCCCAGGAGCTCAGGATGGCAGAAGATGACAAATACCCTGAGCTTATGGAGTTCATGAGAACCCTGAATGAAAAAACCAACGGCACCCGGGAGTTTACTTCCCTTGAGGCAGTCTGCTCCCTGATTCTGGGGCGTGATATATTCTACAACAGCTCTGTCTACCTTCATTACCAGATTCTACAGAATCAGCTGGTGCACTGGCTTTATGAAAAGATAGATAAAGCGGCCAAGGCAGTGGATCCAGAGAAGTAGGAGGGGCTCAAGCAGTTCATCCTGCAGTGTGTACAACCCAAAGATGGCAAGAAGTCTCTGGTCATAACCTTCAACTACGACCTTTTGATTGAACGGCTCTTTGCCAGCGTTAAAGACTTTCCCTGCAGGCTGGATTATATTGTCAGGCTCAACAGTTATTTTGACGAGAAGAGGCCGTCGGCAGGCAAGCATATTTTCCCATATCTGAAGCTGCATGGTTCTTTCAACTGGTTCCGATCGCCAGGCAGCATTATCTGTGACACCAACAATGTGTATCTCCTGGACGAGGATGGATACAGCCGCAACCTGGTACATCATAATGATATTCCTGTGTTTGTCCCTATGACATTCTCGAAGCAGAGCTACCTGGGGGGAAGCTTCTTCAATGTGCTTTGGAACATTGCCCAGAGGTATCTGGAGATGGCAGAGGAGATTACTTTCATAGGATATGGATTCCCTCTTACCGACCTTATCAATCTGGCTTTCTTCCTGAACTACAAGGATAAGATAAAGCATGTGGTGATAATGGGAGAGGAAGAGCGCAAAAAAGCCCGTCTCGAAGCTCTCTTCGGAAAAGAGAGAATTGTAGACAAGGATGCAGTGGACTATCTTTCCCAGATTTCCTGATTGATAAAATCTCCCATATAAATTGCAAGATTCTTATTTGATGCGGCGTCGAAATGGATGCCGTCGGTGCCGTCGCAGGTGGCATATTTGCCTGCTTCTATAAAAGTGCATCCTTTTCTCTCCGCCACCTCTTTCACCGCTCCGGCCAACCGCTGGGATTTATTCACCTGGCTCTCGAAGAATGAGGCAAAAAGATTATCCTCGTCGCACTTGGTGGAGATAGGGACTGCAGAGGCAAGGAACACTCTTGCCTTTGGATTGGAAGCCCAGACAATGTCTGCCATGCTCCCCATTCCCTCAGCAATTTTGGTTATAGAGATGTCACGGACTGCCATGATATCGTTGTTCCCCAGCAGGATTATAACGCCGTCAAAGCGCTCCTGACTCACAGCCCTCTCCAGAGACTGCTTCCCGTTGGTAGGACTTTTCATGGGTAGGTAATTGAACACTGTGCGACCGTTTACTCCATTCTCGGTTATCTCAAAGCAGTCAGGTATATACTTTTTAACCACGCATGGCCAGCGGGTCTCCTCATCCAGCCGGCTGCCATCGTGCCAGTCATAACCCCAGGTGCTGGAACTGCCGAAGCACAGTATCTTTTTCTTCTTATCAAATATCTGGAGCCGACTGCCAGTCATGGAGTCGCCGTCAAAGGTAAAGAACCCCGAGAAGCATTTGCCGTCCAAAAGAGCTGGAATCCAAAGCTTGTCATCCTCCCACATCTGGTCATAAGGCATCTTATCAACAGGGCACCAGAATGGATCAGCCTCCTCGGTGGAACGGAGTTCGCCGAAGAATTCATCTGCAGTAAATACATAACCTTTAAGATAGAGGCCATCGGTGAAAGGAAAGTCCAGCACTCCCTTAAGGACAGGATTTACGGGTACAATTCCGGTTTCCTCCATGCATTCACGAACGGCAGCCTGCACAGGGGTTTCGCAAGGCTCAATATGACCGCCTGGGGCATTCACCTTGCCGGCTCCATGTCCAGTCTTCTTGTGGATAAGCAGGACCTCGTCCCCCGACCGTATATATGTTATGACCGCCCTTTCTTCCA
>JAEEGH010009145.1_pt1 | contig 23199 bp, 11 predicted proteins | sample 9134181 | NCBI WGS metagenome assembly JAEEGH01 (sample SAMN16246544, study PRJNA631951) | gut metagenome | biome: gut microbiome; feature: rumen; material: DP-attached | host: Bos | place: Iran: Karaj | collected 2018-10
GTCAACAAGGCCCAGCTTCTTGCTAAGGCGGAAGATGACTTCGCGCTGTACTTCCTTCTCAGGACAGACGGTCACAATTTGCTCGACAGTGTCGCGCACCGTAGTACCCGTAAAGAGGGATGTCAGTGCTTCGCGCTGGCGGTCAATCTGGGCAATCATCAGTCGTAGCTGGTTCTCGTCCTGTGGCATGTCGTCAGCCTCACCGGTAATGAGTTGTTGGCGATGCTCTTGTAGTTCGGCAATCTGCAGCGCAGTGAGTTCTGCCTTGCGTGCCATACTGCCAGCCTGCATCACTTCCGAACTGAGTAGCAGTATGGGCTCACTCACCGGCTGACGGGGAGCAGGGATAAAGGGCTGTGGCTGGCTGACAACCATCGGAGTGTCGTTAACTGCCAGCAGGACGCCGTCTTCGCTGCGATGTATCTCTGATGTGGCACTTTTGCCTTTGAGGTTGACAATAAAACATTTTGAGGTGTCACGAACACCTGCCAGACTTAGTTGGAAGTTCAGGAGCCGATGACTGATAGCCTTCTCTCTGGCCACGTCGTTACGCAGCAAATAGCGCTCGGCATAGTCGCAGAAGATACCTGGGGTGTAGACTTTCTTTTCGACAAGAAGATGGAAATGAACAGCGGTTTTGGGTAAGTAGTAAACTGTTCCTTCCGGCATTTTCTCTGATTCAAGAAGGGAAACGGAAATAGGCTGCGCCAGCAATGTCATGGGACAAAGCAATAGGGCAACATATATAAGGATAATCAGTCGTTTCATGAATGCTTACTCTTTCAATCGCTTGAAGGCGCGTGACAGATAGCGGATAATATCTTCAGCAATCAGACTCTCTTCGCCTAAGTCGCGGGCAGCCAAATCACCAGCCAATCCATGCAGATAGACTCCTACGATACAGGCTTCTTTCTGATGGTATCCACGTGCCAGAAGTGCTGTGATAATACCTGTCAGTACGTCACCGCTTCCAGCTGTTGCCATACCGGCATTGCCAGTGGAATTGAAAACAACATGGCCGTCGGGCATGCAGATGGCGGTATAGTGCCCTTTGATAATGACATACCCTTGTATTCTCTCTGCCAAATGGCGGGCTTTGGTGAGCCGCTCGTAAGAGTCGGCAGAAGGACCTTCCATGCGGTCGAACTCCTTGACATGGGGCGTCAGGATGATACCTTTAGGCAATTGCTGCTGCCAAGCGCGATGGGAACCCAGAATATTGATGGCGTCAGCATCGGCCACAATAGGACAGGTAGCCCGACGCAACTGCGTTATCATTGGAATCGCCGTTGTCTCGCTTTGTCCGATGCCAGGACCGATACCCAGTGCCTGGAAATCCTCAGTATCAACGGCTTCCGAGAAAATGGTTTCCTCTGGGTCAAACTGAAGCACGGCTTCTGGAACAGCTATCTGTAAGATTTCACGGTTTTTCTTAGGGGGATGTATGGTTACCTTTCCCACGCCGGAACGTAAACAGGCTCGAGCTGACAGGATGGCTGCACCGGCCATTCCATAGCTGCCTGCTACCAAGAGGGCATGTCCCATCTGTCCTTTGTGAGAAAAGGGGTCGCGACCAAGGAGCATGGAGCGCACCTCAGCTTCCTCAACCACTGTGTAATTGGCCTCTATTTTGTTGATGCCTTCCTGACTGAGGCGGATGTCAAGCACTCGCAATTGTCCTATGAAAGGTTGGTTCTCTTGGAAATAGAACGATAGCTTGGGCTGTTGGAGTGTCAGGGTAAGCGTCGCCTTAATAATGTTCGCGCGTACATTATATGTATTGTCCTCAGTCATTAGGCCGGAAGGAACGTCAATGGATACGATGTCGGCAGCAGAGGCGTTGATGTATTTAACCAATGAGGCAAAGCCGCCGGCTAAGGGTTTGTTAAGTCCTGAACCGAACAGTCCGTCAACCACCAGCATACCTTTCTCCAAGCGTGGAGGGTCGAATTCCTGAGAGACCTCGGTAAAATCTTTTACATGTTTCGATTCTACCAATCTGCGTTTGTTCGCAGCACATTCTTCGGCAAGATGCCCGGAAATATTGAAAAGATAAACACTGACCTGATAACCTTGGTCGCCCAACATACGTGCTACTGCCAAAGCATCACCACCATTATTGCCAGGTCCGGCAAAGACCACTACGGGTATAGCATTATTCCATACTTCAGTGATGGCTCGTGTCAGCGCTTTTGCTGCACGCTCCATCAAATCGATGCTGGGTATAGGCTCGTTTTCAATGGTAAATCTATCGAGCTCTTTAATCTGAGCACTAGTGAATATCTTCATAACAACTGCAAAAATAAGAAAAATAAACCAATTGTTAGCCATTCTTTGGTAAAAAATTTGTATTTTTGTACCAAATTTAAGACTTTTGAGCTATGAGTATTGTGAAAATCAAGGACAAAACGTTCAAAACTTCTATTCCTGAGCAGGAGATAAAGGAACGAGTTAAGAAGTTGGCTTTGCAGATGAGCAAGGACTACGAGGGAAAGAATCCATTGTTCCTCGCTGTGCTGAATGGTTCATTTATCTTTGCAGCTGACTTGATGCGAGAGATGACAATACCATGTGAGATCTCGTTTGTGAAGTTGGCGTCTTATCAAGGTACAACGTCAACAGGTAAAGTGAAGGAGGTAATCGGTATCAACGAAGACCTTACCGGACGCGCAGTCGTTATCGTGGAAGATATCGTAGAGAGTGGACATACCATGAAGCGGATGATAGAGACGCTGGGTACTCGTAATCCTGCATCGGTTGACATCTGCACGCTCTTTGTGAAGCCCGAGAAACTGGCGGTGGATCTCGATATAAAATATGCGGCATTCTCCATTCCTAATGCTTTTATCGTAGGCTATGGCTTGGACTACGATCAGCAAGGCAGATGTCTGAAGGATGTATGTTCACTAGTTGAGAGTTGAGAGTTTAGTGTTATGAGAGAGGTTAAACTGCCACATTTACCAAGTGATGTGGAGGCACGTCAGAGTGACCTTCTGCAAGATTTATGGTATAAGGGAAAAGAGGCACAAGTTAAACAAGACGAACAAGAAAAAATTATACAAATGAAGAATATCGTAATTTTTGGCGCTCCTGGTTCTGGAAAGGGAACTCAGAGCGAGTTGTTGATAAAGCACTATGGGTTGGGACATATCTCGACTGGTGATGTGCTGCGTGATGAAATAAAGAAGGGAACCGAGCTTGGAAAGACTGCCCAGCAGTTTATCGACAAGGGTCAACTGATTCCCGACGAGTTGATGATCAGTATTTTAGCTTCCGTTTACGATTCGTTTGGAAGGGGTCATAAGGGTGTTATCTTCGATGGCTTCCCCCGTACCATTCCACAGGCGGAGGCTCTAAAGAAAATGCTTGACGAACGTGGCGACAAGGTGGCTGCTATGATTGAACTCGACGTTCCCGAGGAAGAACTGATGAAGCGTCTCATTCTGCGTGGACAGCAGAGCGGTCGCGCTGATGACAACGAGGAAACCATCAAAAAACGTCTGGTTGTTTATCATTCACAGACACAACCGCTCATTGAGTGGTATAAACAGGAGGGGCTTCACCACCATATCAATGGTTCGGGCACACTGGAGCGTATCTTCGAGGATATTTGTGAGGTGATAGATGGAATCTAATTTCGTTGACTACGTCAAGATATATTGCCGTTCGGGCAAAGGCGGACGAGGATCTATGCATCTTCGTCATGTGAAGTATAACCCTAACGGTGGACCTGATGGCGGTGACGGTGGCAAGGGTGGCAGTATTATCCTGAGGGGAAACCATAATTACTGGACATTGCTGCACCTTAAGTTTGAGCGTCATATCTTTGCAGAGCATGGAGGTAATGGCGGACGCGATAAATGTCATGGTACCGACGGAAAGGATGTGTATATCGACGTGCCTTGCGGGACGGTGGTCTATAATGCGGAAACAGGCAAATACGTCTGTGATGTCACTTACGACGGACAGGAGGTTGTGCTGCTGAAAGGAGGTAGGGGAGGACTGGGTAATTTCCAGTTCCGCTCAGCCACCAATCAGGCACCTCGCTATGCGCAGCCTGGAGAACCGATGCAGGAGATGACCATTATATTGGAGTTGAAACTTCTGGCTGATGTCGGACTGGTTGGCTTTCCCAATGCAGGGAAATCGACTTTGGTGTCTTCTCTGTCGAATGCCCGTCCGAAAATAGCGAATTATCCGTTTACCACTATGGAGCCTTCGTTGGGCATTGTGGGCTATCGCGATGGGAAATCGTTCGTGATGGCTGATATCCCGGGTATTATTGAAGGCGCCAGTGAAGGTAAGGGTTTAGGTCTGCGATTCCTCCGTCATATCGAACGTAATTCGTTGTTGCTATTTATGGTCCCGGGTGATACCGATGATATCAATCGCGAATATCATATTCTGCTCAACGAATTGGCGCAGTTCAATCCCGAACTGTTGGATAAGCATAGGGTGCTGGCAGTGACCAAATGCGACCTGCTGGATGCCGAACTCATCGAAATGTTGCGTGAGACACTGCCTGATGACCTCCCGGTGGTCTTTATCTCTGCAGTAGCCAATATGGGGCTGGACGAACTGAAGGATGTGTTGTGGCGAGAGCTCAATGCGGAGAGCAACAAACTGGCTTCAGCGATGGCAGAGGATACCTTGGTACATCGCGATAAGGATATGTCGCGCTTTGCCCAGGAACTGGCTGATGAGGGCGAAGATGAGGAGATAGAAGTGATTGATATAGACGATCTGGATGAACTAGAAGATGTGGAGTATCTAGACGACTTGGAAGATCTGGAATAAATGAGAATCCCCCAACTGCTATATTATCCACTCGCTGAAGAGGTCATTGCTTTCAGCTCCACCCGTCATGGTGGCGTCAGTGAGGGCAACTATGGCGAATTCAATATAAATGCCTATTGTGGCGACAATCCTCAACACATTGCCGAAAACTGCCGTGCGTTAAGTGCCCTGCTCGGTATCTCCGAGGAGAGTATCATTATGCCCCATCAGGTTCATGGAACGGAGGTCCGACGTATTGATGCCCCTCCGTCGGAGGTTATCGAGGGCGTGGATGCCGTGATGACGGATGTCCCCGGTTTGTGTATTGGCGTATCTACGGCAGACTGTATTCCCATATTGCTTTACGACGCTCGTCATCATGCAGCCTGTGCCGTGCATGCGGGATGGCGGGGAACTGTGAAGCGGATTCTCCATCGGGCCGTTGCGGCAATGACTGATGCCTATGGTTGTGTTCCTTCTGAAATGAAGGCTGTGATAGGTCCAGGTATATCGTTGGAAAGTTTCGAAGTAGGCGATGAGGTTTATGAGCAGTTTGCCGATGCCGGATTTGAAATGGAGGTGCTGGCTCGTAAATATTCCAAATGGCACATTGATCTTCCCTTGTGCAATCGTCTCCAGTTGGAAACGTTGGGTGTAAAAGATATTATGACATCAACTATCTGCACATATAAAGATTTTTCTCATTATTTCTCCGCACGTCGGTTGGGTGTGCAGTCTGGACGCGTGTTCTCAGGCATAATGCTTAGATATTAACTTAAATTACGTTAATCGCGTTAATTATAGTTAACACCCACCCCCTAATAATAGGGGGTTTAAATATAATTATGTATCTTTGTCCAAAGTTGTCCAACACGTCAATGTTAAAGAAAGTATTGTATTAATGACCATAATGTTAAAAAACAGATTGTATACAAGCCTTCTACTGTCAACACTTTTGTTGTTGACTATTCCTGTGAAGGCACAGCAAGTAACCATCAGTAACAACTTGCTATATGATGCTACGCTGACGCCCAACCTGAGGGTAGGGCTGCGGTTGGCACCCCATTGGTCAATGGGTGTGACGGCAGGTTACAGACCTTGGCCTACTGATGATCACAAAGAGAAAAAGTGGAAGCATTTGCTGGTTTCTCCCGATGTGCGTTATTGGACTGATTCCGTGAATGTACATCATTTCTTTGGAGTGAACCTCATCTACGCTCATTTTAACATTGCCAATGTGAAATTCCCATTCGGGCTTTATAAGGGATTCCGCAATGAGCGTCGCCAGGGCGACCTTGGCGCTTTGGGCGCATATTACGGATACTCCTGGCCATTAGGACGCCACTGGAATATCGAGGCGTTGATAGGTGCAGCTGTGGGCTATACCAAATACAACCGTTATGAGTGCGGACAATGCGGCTCGAAGATTGGCGAAAGCAGAAAGTGGTTTGTCATTCCTCAGGCAGCGTTGAATATTGTGTTCAATATCTCCGGACGTCCAAAGAAGGTTGTTACACCTGTTGAACCTTTCCAACCTGTCGTCCAGACGGAACCTGCATTGCCTACAGAGCCCGAACTGCCAGTTGTTGAGGAAACGGTGAAGGAGCGTCCTATCGACGTGTTGGTTCGCGAGAATCCTGTTTTGTCTCATATCTCAGAGTATAAGGCATACGACCGAAGTCAGGTCGTACGTCGCGATCCACATGCCATGTTCGTGTACTTCAAGCAGTCGGAGGTGAAGATACGTCCGGAGTGGCATAATAACCAGCAGGTTCTTGACCGCATTATTGAGGTCATCCAGAAGATGCAGGCTGACGGCGAGGGTCAAATCTGCAAGATACAGATTGTTGGTATGGCTTCGTTCGACGGTCCTGAGAAACTCAATGAAAGTATTGCCAAACAACGTGCATGGGCGCTCAAGCGCCATGTACAGGAAATATTGCCCATTGGCGACGACCAGTTTGATATGGCCTATGGCGGCGAGGGTTGGACAGACTTCCGCGACCAGTTGGAGGAGGTTATTGCCGGTGGTGATGAGAAGTCTGCTGAACTGCGTCAGGTGATTGACATCATCGACAATGAGCCAAATCTGACGCGTCGTGAGCAAAAAATCAAGAAGCTCAACAGCGGGCGAACTTATAAGTATATACGCGACCACCATCTGGGTGAACAGCGTAACTCCGGTTATCTCAGAGTATATTTTGATTTCGTGAATGATCATAAATAAAGGAAAATAAAAGCATATCGATATGAAGAAAATCAAGATTTTAGCTTATGCGAGTGTTTGTGCACTGCTAAGTTTAGTAGGATTCTCGGCCTGTTCATCAGGAGACTCGGCAGCTGAACCAGTTACGCCAAGCCCTAACTACAATCCTGTGTCAGACGAGGTGGTAGCCCAGTTCGTTTTCAATCTGTCGCTGGGAAATACCCCGTCAATGCGTATGACATCGGCTGCAACCCAGGCAGTCAATACGGAAACCTTCCGTGGTATCGACAAGGCAGGGCTCTTCTCTTATAAGCAGAGTGCCGATGGTAAGCATCTGGCTACTCCGGAAAATGCGGATAAGCGCTTTGATATTGCCCGTATTCTCGGACGAGCTACTATCACCAAGGATAAGTCACATCGCGTGATTGAGACATCTTTGCCGCTGAATACCAATACGCTTTTGTTCTACGGAAAAGCCATTCGTGGAACAATGACTCCGGAACAAGAGGAGGAAACCGGTCTGACAGCTAAGGATGTTTACGGCTGGTTAGAGAAATACACCTTGGCAAATGGCGATGGTGACCAGGATTTGAAATTGTCGGATACTACCTTCGATCTTCAGTCGCGTATTGAAGATCACAAAGAAGCTTTCGAGAGGATTGAGTCTTTGTTGGCAGGTATTATGACTTGTATCATGAATACCAATCTGGCAGGTGCAAACCATGTTAAATTGCCAAAAGACGAATGTGGATGGTCTGAGGATATAGATGTTAACAAATATCCGAACGTGTATTGGGCAGACTTTAACTCAGCAAATGGAATGAGTCCGATTGAGACAACCCACGTGCTCTATGCTTTGGAGGTGAAGATGGCAGATGCCTATCGTGAGATGACGACTATTAAACAGGCTCAAGGTGAGTTGCGTGCTGGCTATGGCACAGCCATCCTCAGTACTATCCAGAACCTTTGGTCCGTTGTCAACGAGGTTCGTTGCGCTACTCCGTTCAGTGTGCCTGAAGCCGTGGCTAAATATATGGCAGAACGTATTCATGAGCGAATCAAGCAATATTTCAATGGAACTGTACCAAGTAACGGTATGAACGTGACAGAAGTGTCTTACGAAACGATGACAAACTTGATCACACACTTCACTTCCGACACGGCATGGCCTACTACGGCAGACGCAAGACCTGATGCAGCTTATTATGAATCAATTAAGGGTACAAAGTTGGTTGACTTCCCCCAGAAGAGTTATCGTGTTCCTGTTGGTTCTACTCACTATCTGTTCGATAAAGACAAGAAGCAGTTCTACTATGTCAAGAACTACAATACCAGTGCTGTGGGTGACGGTACAGGATTTACAGTAGAGAGTTACTATTATCCTCCCGAACTGCTTTATTTCGGTAACAGCCCTCTTCGTATCTCCAATCAGGAACATAAGCCTGAAGGTTATCCTGATGGTGTAGCCAACTGGGATGATGATAAAAACTGGGATACTTCCTCTTGGACAAAGAATAGCCATGTCACCTCAGCCACACAGAGTGTCGCTATGGTGAACGATATCAACTATGGAACATCCTTGCTGAAGACCACTGTCAGCTTTGGTTCTTCTATTTTGAGAGACAACAACCACGCTATCCAGAAGGCCAAGGATCCCACTATTACTGAAGAAGATGAGCCCGACAAGAGAATTACTGCCGATGCAGGCCTCTTCCAGTTGAATGGCGTTCTCATCGGTGGCCAGTGGAAACAGGTAGGATGGAACTTCCTTCCAAAAGGCGACAAGCAGGGTTATGTTTACGACTGCGATATTGCTAATCCTGATATTCCTACACCGGCATCAACACCTAACTACACATTGGTGTTTGATAACTACAATGCCCTGCTGGAAAAACAGGACAAGGTGTATGTTGCGCTGGAGTTAATCAATAACGGTGAAATGTTCTTCGGCGAGCACGGAATGATTCCAAATGGTGGAATTTTCTATCTGATTGGTGAACTTGACCCGAACAAGGCAGGACTGGAGAAGCCGACATGGCCCCAACACCATCCTCTGCCTCCGTATAATGCCGATGGCTCATCGATTGAAATAGCTCGTGTGTTTATGCAAGACTATATGACTACTGCCAATTTCGTGATTGGCGAGAACTCCCTGAAACATGCCTATATGACAGTGCCCGACCTCCGTTATAGCGCCCTGACACTGGGTATGTCGGTGGATATCAACTGGTCGACAGGTATCGACTTCGGTGATGTCATCTTAGGAGGCGACGACGCTAATAATACAGGAAACTAATTATATAGAATGAATTTGAGAAGATATATCTACGGAATAGGACTGTTGCTTTTAGTCAGTCTGCTGACAGGTTGTTCAAAGTTTATTGACGACGACCTGAGCGACTGTCCTCCTGGCCCTAATCCACCAGTGCCGCCGGTAGAGGATGAGTATGAGTTGAATTATGAACTTCGATTGGTGACGAACATCACCACGGAAATTAATACTCAGCTCGACACGGAGACGGAAGCCTACGTGGCTGATGCCTTGCGTTCTCATCTGAGTACAATCTTCACAGACTATGCCCGTGATGTGGACCTCTCCTTCTATGATACAGATAACGACAAAGAGCGTCTGTACCATGAGAATCCGACGATGAATGCCAGCGAGAAGAGCTATACTATCAATTTGCCGAAACGTGAGTATTTGCATCTTGCCGCAGCTAACCTCAAGGATAATAAAGTGGTGGCACTGACGGGCGATGAGCGTAGCCTGACATCCCAACTCGCGACAGTCTCTACCGACGAGGAAACTATCGATTCTCATACCACAGGACTCTTCACGGCTCGTCAGTCGATGAGGGTGCTGGAGAATGTGGATCAGACTTTCCATGTCAAGCTTTATATGGCCAACTGTGCGGAAGCCCTTGTGATAGAACCGCGCGGACATACCGTCAAGGACATCAAGGTATTTGCCACAGGCTTTGCCAGCCAGTTCCATATTAGCGACAGCGTCTATACATTTGCAGAGAAATCGCCTGTTGTCCGTAGCGTGAAAGTGGAGACAGGAGGCGAAGACCTGTGTTTCTGTGCTGTCAACTTCCCTTCAAAGGACGAAGAGGGCATGCGTACAGTCATTGAGACCGATTTCGATGAGACAGAGTTGGACGAGCCATGCTGGCAGTTCATTGTCTATGTGACGTGTGAAGACGGTACTATCACGCAGACCATATTAAGTATCCCAGAACCTCTGAATGCCGGACAGTTCAGGATTATCAAGGGTTACATCGGTGACCAAGGTGAAATCAAGACAAATGACCAAATGGTCGGTGTGAGTGTGAAAATCGATTGGAACGATGGAGGCACCCACAATGTTGATCTATAATAAATAAGGTATTATGAAGAAGTATTACATCATCCTCCTGTTGACAAGTTTGTACGCGATATTGACTTCGTGTACTAGCCATGATGAGGTAATCGCAGAACCAGAAGACGGCGTCTATCAGTTCGACTTGGTGATCAGTGTTGCTCGTCAGAATGGGATGCGTATGACCAACGAGGTGATACAGGCAGAGAATCAACCGTTTAGAGGCTTGCAAAGTCTGACGGCTATTCCTTATATTACCAATGGTCCTGTAACGGCTAATGACGAAGCGAAGACATCAACTTTCACCAGAGCCGTTATCAATAGGATTGATATAGATGGCGGCTATCACTATTATCTCGTGGTCAACTGTTCCTTTGCCAAGCATACCAATCACTTGTTGGTCTATGCACAGGCTTCAACAGTGCCTGGGATGGCGACAGATACCCAGAATGGAAAATTGGTAGCAACGTTGTCAGAGACGGCAGATCAGAAGCCTTCGGCTTTCTCCTTCAGTCTGCAGTCCATTCGTGAAACAGAAGAATCGCACGCAGAAGCTCAGGCACTGGCTCACTATATGACGACTATTGCCAACACTCCTGGTTGGAGCACTACGACGAATTCCGTATTGCGTGCGTATTATTCGAGCTTTATCCATGCTAATGCAGATGGTAATGGCTTGATGGCGGGTTCTGCAGCTAATGTGAAGGCATACGTGGCAGCCCTTAAGACACAGCTACAAACGGTTAGCGATCCTCTGAGTACGGCGATTATTGCCAATATTGATAACCAAAGCAGTATTGCGGATAATACCTACCCGTCATCGTTGGGACTTCCTGACGGTTCTACTGCTCTTCGCTGGAATGACGGCGCTTTCACGGTTCGTACAACGACTACCCCGCTGGACAATATCAATAATGTTACCCGCTATACCTATCCCGCTGAATTATGGTATTATGCCAATAGTGCTATCCGTACATCCAGGGATGAAGTGTCAAAGACCACTTACGAGAGTACGTACTGGGACGAATTGTTGAGTCATTATTATACAACGGGATCTGAAGTGACCAGTGAGACGAAGTCGGTTGCCATAGCCGATCCGTTGCAATATGGAGTAGGGCGTTTACAGGTATCCTTGAGCCCTATTACGGGAACTTTGAACGACTCGAAGGGAGCTGTGGTTAATTATGGTGATGCCTCGAAGTTGCCCCTGACAGCAGTGCTTATCGGAGGTCAGCATACCGTGGGCTTCGATTTCAAGCCTGTTGGAGAACCGAGTGATGTGGATGCCCGTTTCATTTACGATCCCATTGTGGGAAGTGCTGATGCCAGTGGCGTTTATACCGTGAACACCTTGGTGCTCCAGTCGTACGACAACGAGAAGGTACCTGTCATCCTGGAGTTCCAGAACAATTCCGGACAGCAGTTCGCTGGCAAGGATGGTATCGTCTATCCTGGTACGAAATTCTACCTGATAGCACAAATAGATCCTGCAGGTAAGGGCGAAGGTGTTTACGCCAATCGCGTGTTTACCCAAGACTATACCACGAAGATGACGATGAAGGTCACTTCGTTGGAGAATGCTTACTCCTGTATGCCCGACCTGTTGCAGCCTCGTCTGGAAGTCGGAGTGGAAGTACAGACACAGTGGATCCAGTCAACTACGACGATAGTGAAGCTGTGAGAAATGAAAAAAGAAAATTGAGAATTGAGAATGAGATTGAGAATACATATACGCGGTTTGCTGTTGGCCATCAGCTGTTGGCTATTAGCTGTAGGTTGTAGTTCTTCCGATGAAACGGGAGGAAAGCAGTCCACCGTTCTGACAGTCTATGTGTACTCACCGGCCCGTCCGATGCTCATCCGTTCATCCGTAGGTCCTGTTGATGCTTCCGCAGCAGAAACAGAAATCAATAAAATACAGATATGGATCTTCGAGAGCAGTAGTGGGCGCAAGGTCGGTTATTTATATACGGATGAGACCTCTCTCTTGAATACAAGCGAGGGTGCGACATATCAGATGATTGTTGACGACGACTTCGCCCAGCATAAACCCGATGTGGATGTCTATGTATTGGCCAATGTCGGCCCAGGCAACTGTGGCGTTTCTTCATTCAATAAAAATAGTACGCGTGATGCATTGAGAGATAATGCCAAGATAACAGAAACTCATTTCGGATTGTCTCCTCTTATGACAGAAATTCCCACTGAGGGAATTCCTATGGTTGGCGTACTGAGAAACCAACCCGTTATCGGAGATGCCCCTGTGCTGCGTATTGGTACCCAGACCAGCATGGCCAATGTGAGGTTGGAACGTGCTGTGTCGAAAATGCGTTTTGTCTTTGCCAACACCACTGGCGACGACAATCTGGTCATCAAGGATATCACGTTGAATGCCGGCATGATGCCTACCGAGGAATATCTCATACCGCAACAAGGCAAGACATTGACCTATAACACTGCTGCTGCTTCGTTATTACCGAATGAAATCAAAGCGCAGATTAATCCGGTAAATCAAGTGGCTAATCCCACCATTTATATCTATGACGGGCAGAATGCACAGACGTATGAAACATTGATTAACAATGCCAATCTGACCACTGTTGGTCCTTATTACCTGCGTGAGTCAGACAAACAGTTGGAAGGAACCATCACCTATGCGATTGGCAACGGTGCTGATCAAGTGGGGACATTTAAAATGGATGTTGCAGGTGACTTTATGCGAAACCGCACATGGATAGTCTATGCTTACCATGCCGGAGGCGGTTTCCTGCAGATGAATACCTTATATATTAAAGACTGGACAACAAAGACGGAAGATCATGAAGTATATAACTGGTGATGAATGGTTAAGGGTTAAGGGTTATTGGTTAATGGTCATAGGCCTGATGCTGATAGCTGGTTGTTCGTCGGATAGTTCTGGTGAACAACAGCGGTCTGCAGGTAGTCCTTTGCAGATAGTGCCTTATATTGCCGCTTACCAGGGTAACGACGCTTTGTCGCGTCGGGCGGTTTCTGAGGGTTATTCGCCCTATACCCCCAATCAGGACATTTCTATAGGTCTGTTCATCTTGCCGACATATACAGACGCTCAGTTGGTGCGCTATAGCAATGGCGATTGGCATTCTCAGGTAATTGTTGAAGGTAACCATAATTATACCATCTATGGTTATATGCCCAAGTCCATCACGTCGAGCATCTCGCAAAGTGGTGAAAATACAACGTTGACGCTGACAGGTATTCCTGCCGTCAGTGCCGATGATATCTGCTTTGTTACAGGTGTTAAGGATGGCAAGATAGGGGATGCCGGTGACTTGCTGCAAGGTAGGTTTGGTTATGCGGGTAAGACCACCAATAACTACCTGTGTCTGCTGTTTGATCACCTCTTCGCCGCTGTCAATCTCCATTTTACCGTCGATCCGGAATATGCTGCCCTGCGTAGCATCAAACTCAAGAAGATGGAGCTGACTACAACGAAGTCGGCAATAAATGCAACGATAACATTGACCCCCAATACAACAGGTGCTGATCCTGTTACCTCCATCAGTTATTCTACTACAGATGGTACTTCAACTGCTACATTCTTCGAGAATGCTGCGGGTATCGAGCTAAAAGAAGATAATGCTGCCACTATCGGCAATTATTTTGCTTGTTTTGCTCCAGACTTGGACAATGATCTCACCCTTGTCTGCACCTATGATGTGTATGACAGATATGGAAATAAAATAGCTGAGCGCACGACACCTAATAAACTGCGCAATCTGAATACAGTACGTGGTCAGCGAGTGACGCTCAATCTGAACATTGCCCCAACTTATCTGGGTGTACTGTCAGAACCTGATTTGGATAATCCAACGATTAAAATTCAGTAATTGAATAATGACTAATATATATAATATAATAAGGTGTAAGCATTGGAAGAGATTGCTGCTGATGGTGGCAATGCTCTATGTTCAATGTTCAATCTTCAATGTCTATGCTCAGATTGTCATTGCCGGACATGTCTATGGCGGCGGTAATGCAGGAGAGACGGGTGGTAATACCTCTGTCACGATAAGAGAAGGCGACCTGAACAGAGTATTTGGTGGCGCCCGTATGGCGGATGTCAAAGGTAGAGCGTTCATGAATATCGATGGCGCTAACGCTTCCAGCTATATTGTTATTAACCGTCTCTATGGTGGTAATGATATAGCAGGAACCATTGGTACATCTGATGAAGATTTGCCTGAAGTTATCAAATCCCATGCTGATATCAATCACGTTGACAAGACATGGAATGCCCTCTTGCTCATTTCGTCTAAGATGAATGACACTCAAGTGGCTGCAGATAACCAGAAGATATATATTGGTCAACTCTTTGGCGGAGGTGATGGCGAATATGTATATGGTTCAAGGATAGTAGGCTCCAATACTGTTTATTATGCTGTGGAGAATGGTGTGGAAGTGGCTACCAGTAATCATGAACTTACCCCACCTCATATAGGCAAGACATTCCTTGATATTCATGGTGGTTCCATTGTCTATGCGTATGGTGGTGGTAACAATGCCACTGTCACCGAAAAGACCGTCATCAGCTTGGACAACCCAAGTGAGGTGGTTAATAGCATCAAAGATACCCGTATCACAACTGAAAATGATGGAGAGCTGTTGACTAACGATCGCTTTGAGAATCAGATGGATATCAACACTGCCTTCTCTTATCCAAGTAGTGATGAATATCAGATAGGCCGTTTGTTTGGTGGTAACAACAAGGCTGATATGGCCATTCGTCCTCTGTGGAACCTGCAAAGAGGTAAAGTCCGTAACCTCTATGGTGGTGGTAACGAAGGCCGTATGACCAGTCAGGAAGGTCTTCTTATGCAGATTGAAGGCGAGGGAATGGTGGTTGATAATGTCTTCGGTGGTTGTCGTAAGGCAGATGTGCGTCCACTCTATGCTGATGGAACCCCTGTTGCTGAAGCAGATATCAAGTTGGATCCCAACCCGAACAATATTCCAGCTGGCTACGCTGCTCGTGTCAGAGTGTTGGCAGGCGATGTTAACAATGTCTATGGTGGTAACGATATCTCAGGAAATGTTTATGGTGGTAACACCGTAGGTATCTTCACCAATATTCGTGGCGACGTCTATGGTGGCGGCAACGGCTCGTATGCTTATACCGATAACGAAAAGCTGAAAACAGATCGCAGATGGGGTGACTTCTACTATAGTCCAAAGGATATTCTGAGGTTGAATGGTGACACATTTACAGGTATGGAGTCTGCTGAGGCTCTTAACAACTTCCGTCCCAATGCTGAGAAGGTGTCTATCCTCGTGAGAGGTACGGAAGACAACCCCGTCATCGTGGATGGTGGTCTGTTTGTAGGTGGCAACAGTGCTTCACTGCGCGATCAGTCCAATAGCACCAACACTAACACGCGTCAAACCCATATTAAGATTGGTTCTTATGTAACCATCGACAACGTGTTCCTCGGCAACAACGGCGCCAACATGATTAAATACGATGGTGTCGATGATTTTGTCAGAGGTGAAGGTGTGTTGCGCACTTTTACCAGAACGTTTAAGGATCCAGATAATAATGATGCCAAATTCAGCCAGATGAATCTGACCGATGCAGAAGTCTTTGCCAAATACATGGAAGGCTGTGCCATGAAGGTAAAGCCTACTGTTGTGTTTGAGAGCACGGCAAATGGAGATGGTACCGACTATATTGCATACACCACCAAATTCGGATCGTTCTACTGCGGCGGTAATGTGGGAAGCATGATAGTTCCAGGCAAGATAACTGTCGATTTCGATGACAAGGTAATTATCTACAATAAGGTGGTAGGTGGCTGTAATAATGCCAATGTATATGCTGCCACAGGATTTAATGCAGAATACTTAGGCGGTTTGTTGGGCAATCCCGATCCCGCTCCAACAGGTTCGCCTGAAAATGCTATCGGTGACAAATTGGAACTGAACCTGTCAGGTTTGAAGATTCAGCCTAAGCGTTGGAAGGACGAAACTGATAAATCAAAAGGACTGGAGTGGAATACCTATATTGATGACACCCCTGTCCAGATTGCTGATAATGCTCCTATAGGCGAATCTTCTACCGATGACTTGAAGCGTAGATTCAAGGGTGGTAATATCTATGGTGGTTGTTATAACTCAGGTCATGTGAACGGCAATGTGGTCATCAACATCAACAGCTCTATTGTTGACCGTAAGGGGCCTGATGCCATCTTCGACCAGGTTTATCAGAATGAAGGCGAAGCTATTCTTTATGGTAACGATAACTATGAAATCACCGCGCGTCGCTCAGGTGTTATCCTTGACGAGCAGGGTATGGACGTGTTAGGTAAGGCGCTTAACGTATTTGGTGGTGGTTATGGTGCAGAGTCTGAGATATGGGGTAGTACCACTGTCAATCTTAACAAAGGCTATGTATTCCAGGTCTTTGGTGGTGGTGAGAATGGTGCGATTGGTAAGGGCACCTATAATTCAGGGAAACTGGAATACACCTACGACCCAAGATATAGCTGTCACGTCAATCTGAAAGGTAGTCAGGAGGGTGTTTACAGGGGTCATGCGGACGATAGTGATGATATGGCAGATACCGAGTTTATCTATGGCGGTTCCTTCGAAGCACCTATCGCCGGTAACACCATCATCAACTTAGGTAACGGACGTATTTTTAACTCATTTGCCGGCAGCTGTAATGCTGACATTTTGGGACATACTGAGACCTACATCGGTCGTCAGAAGAAGGAGGATGGCACTTACGAAGATGGCGGCGGTTTCCCATGGATTCGTGACCATGTCTATGGCGGTAACGACCTTGGTGGACAGATTCTTAATAGCGCAAGCTTCAAAGACCGTGTCAGCTCTGATTTGCAAGCCAAGCTATACAATCCCGGAAACGCAGAGAATCCGGATGTGGTCAACGCTTCTGCCTATATGGAGTATATTCAGGGTCGTGTGGTCAATATCTTTGGTGGTTGCTATGGTGACTACGACTATACTGACCCTCATTATAGCAAATACACCAATGATGATGGTACGGACAAGCCCGGATTTACCAAGCCTCGTTTGGACAATGCTTTCGTTAACCTTCGTCCTAACAACCACACTCGCAATGAGTTGGAAAAGGTATTCGGTGCCGGTCAGGGCAAGTCAAGGGGTGTCGAGGTGGATATTATGCAGAACCGCAGCTATATCTTGATAGATATTCCTCAGAACAGCAGGAAATACCAGAATGTGGAAGTGTTTGGTGCTGGTGCCAACTGCGGTCTTGGCATGGCAGTGAAACAAACCGCAGACGCAACACCTGACGGAAAATCTATAGCAGAGAATCCGGATAATGCCTCAACCATCGTTGACCTGATGCGCGGTCAGATTAGTGCAGCATATGGTGGCAGCTTCCAGGAAGGTACCACGCGCCGCACAGTGGTCAATGTTCCTAACGGCTCTACTATCAGTCTGAACAACATCTTCGGTGGTGCCTATGGTGCTGATCCCTTATATCCTTGCGACGTCTATGAGGCACAGGTGAACTACCATAGCGAGGATGCCAGGGTGAAGACGATTTATGGAGGAAACAATTCTGCCGACCGTACGTTCTACGGGCAAGTCAACATTAGTGCACCTGTCTGGCAGAACAAGGAGAGTGGCTATTTGGCAACGGTCTTTGGTGCCGGCTATGGTGCTGACACATGGTCGCAGTACACCGAAATAAACCTCAACAGTGGTGCAAGGGTTTACGAAGTCTATGGTGGCGGTAACAGCGGAAAGGTATTAAATCTTGAGTCTTTGCGTAAATGGCGATACGATAAAGGCGCATCTCTCGACCTCAGTATCCCCGGATACGAGACGAGTACTACCTATACGGATAAGGATGGAAAAGAGTTCCATCTGGACGCAGGATTAGAGAGCCCTCTGGCCCATGCGGTAAGTTTGGATGGCAAGAAATACAATACCAACGTTCATATCCATCAAGGCGCAACGGTTGTTAACTACGCCTATGGTGGTGGTCTGGGTACTGATGCTGTTGTCAGTGGTACGACATATATTGACCTGCTGGGTGGTACAGTGAATAAGGATATTTATGCTGGTGGTACCAGTGGTGCCGTGGATGATTATTACAAAGTTGGTGCTAAAAGCGACTCGAATCCTTATGGTTTTACCGCCACTACTACAGCCTATATAGAAGGTGGTATGGTGCGTAACGTCTATGGCGGTGGCTGGGAAGGCGACGTAGGCTATCATGATAAGTCGACAACTGAAACTACGAACGATATTCTCGGTAAGACCAATGTGGTCATCGGTATCCGTCAGGATCAGGCTTCACTGCCCGACGGCTATGGTTACCTGAAGGGTGTTCCTGCCATTCAGCGTAATGCCTATGCCGGTGGTGAGGGTGGTAGCATCTTCGGTGAGGCCCACGTGACGGTGAACAACGGCTACATCGGCTATACCTATAATACGGAAACGAAGGAATATGTAGCGAAGGTCGATGACGAAACCTGGAGTGACCACATCGGTAAGGACCGTTTGTCGGACTGTGGTAACGTCTTCGGCGGTGGTTATGACGATAACAGTAGTGTCGACGAGAGCTTCGTCACCGTCTGGGGTGGTGTCATTCGTAACAGCGTCTTCGGTGGTGGTGAGATTGCTACCATCGGTCGTGGTAAGGTTACTGAGAGTGGCGATGATAATAAGACACGCGTTGTGAGTGCCATCCACAAGTTTGGTGGAACGAACATCAAGATCTATAATGGTCATGTGAGACGTAATGTCTTCGGTGGCGGTAAGGGTTACAACATCCTTGGTTATGGCGGTATTCATGGTTTCTATACCGACGGTTATGTCTTCGGTCAGACCAAAGTATTCATCCATGGCGGCGAGATAGGTACTGCAGAAGGACTGGCCAGCGGCTATGGTAATGTCTTCGGTGGTGGTGATGTAGGCTTTGTCTATGGTAAGGGCTATGGCACCACAAAAACGAAAGCAGCAGAAAGCACGGGTTCACCAGGCCATATCTACTATTATGACGAGGCCGGAAACCTGACGGAGGACTGTGAGGTGGTGATATCTCCCATGCTTCAGATTAAGGAGAATGGTACACCAGTCGAATTCGGCGGCAAAACCTATGGTCCTTACGACTATGTGCCTACGGAATACTTGAACACCCTGCCAGCAGACAAGAATGATTCCAGGTGGAAAAATCTCTATATGGGCGACAAACAGTCTGATGACGATCAGGAAGAACGCGGTGTACATATCCGCAATGCCGTGTTTGCAGGTGGTAACGTGTCGTCAAATAGTGAGAGCTATGCTAATGCCACAACGGTGTTCGGTAATACCACAGCCACACTGTATGATGTTTACCACCACGACTTCATCACCGTAGGTACTGAGCATACTGGTGGACTTTATGGCGGTGGTAACCTGTCGGTAGTAGGTGGTTATCGTGAGTTGAACATTACCAACTATGGTACCGACTACTACGGTCTTGACCAGCAGATTACCCTTGAAGAATATCAGAAACTGACCAACCGTGAGCGTGCTTACTTCAAGTTGGAGTATCTGTGTCAGCAGGATGTCACCATTGGTAGCAAGAACTATAAGAAAGACGAGCGTATCAGTGAGGACGAGTATAATGCACTGCCTGCTGCATATAAGAGCGAGGCCTATTGGATACAGTATGGCTTCTGTTCGATCTATGCCGGTCGTCTGCTGAACACCATCCAGCGTGCCGACTTCTGCGGCGTATTCGGAAGCCGTCTGGTGTTGCAGGGCGCCAAGGACCGTGTGGCTGATGTAGCCGATGCTACGGAATACACCATCAACCGTATCGGTGAGCTGTCGCTGAACCAACAACGCTCGGTGGCTGGCGATACGGAGGAGTCGAAGAAGCAGCATGGCAACTATTTCGGTATTTATAGTGTGGTGAACTATCTGGGTAGTCTCACCAGCGACGTTCGCTTTGACGACAAGCGCAGATACGTCGAGAAAGGTGTCACGCATGAGGATACGAATACCTATTACGATTGGAAGGTCTCTCATCTGGAAAAGCGCGATCGTAACAACGGTACTTCGTGGAACCAGGTAGCTTTGGCTTCAGGTGTGTTCCTGGAATTGACCTCAGAGCTGAGCACGCCCAGCAACAAGATATATGGTGATATTACCGGTGTCGTTGAGCTCGACCTGATCAATGTGAAGAAAGATATCGAGGGCGGTGGCTATGTCTATGCCCGCAATGAACATGGTAAGCGTACGGAGATTTCTCACGAAAACATCCTCCTTTGTGAATATAATATGAAGGATGGTGACGAAGCACGAACCAAAAAGTTTTATGCCTATAGTGATACAGACCTTAAGGCTTGGCAGACCTCGGGTAACTTCATCCATAAGTCGAAGCGTATCGTCGACGACTGCTATCCCAACAACGGTATCTATAACGACGGCTATACAAAGTCGCCGGCCCACTATTGGTACATCAAGGGTGAGGTGTATATCTACGACCAGGTGGTATCGGCATACGCCGGTTCTGCTTCGGCCTACTCGAAGGAGGTTCGTATCCCGCTGACCATTACTGCCGGTTCTAACGGCCGCCTGAAACTGTTGAATGTCCAACCGAGCCTCTATGCATACTATGCTGATGAGTCGCGTAGTGAAAGCAACAAGATTGGTGAGGATGGTGTGAAGGTCGATAATGAGAGTACGACCTACCACCTGAACGATGTCATCTCTTGGTGGGATTGGAACCAGCTGTCCGACAACGAGCAGAAGTACTTCGTCAAGGAGACCTTCGTCAATGTCGATACCTGTTATGTAGGTGCTATTGCTGAAGGAAACTTGTATCCGTCAGGAACCTACGTTCTGGAGAACGACCTGTCGGCCCATGCTTCTGAGATTGAGCCGAAGACAGCTTATCAGCGATTCATGGAACTCCATCCGAACATCTACGACAAGAATGGAAAGCCGGTAGAGGACTTGAAGACGCTGTTCCATCCGTCGAACAATATCGGTCATGAGACTGGCTATGTGCTGACGCTCGACATGAACAGTCCGAAGGATTGGGATGACTGGTACAGTCCTGTCTATGCCAACGACAACCTTCAGAAGATCAGGAAGGACGAATATAACGATCCTGGTACCGATAAGACGAAGTTCCGTGAGGGTCCGACCTATGCCCTGACCGGTGAGTCCGGACTCTATGGACAGCGCGAATATGGCAAGGGCGAGATAATCTCGAAGGAGGTCTATGATGACTACACGACGACGGTAGGACGTATGCATATCCAGCCTCAGGGTCAGGCCAGTGCCGAGCCGGCTTATGTCGCTCTGGCAGACTACGGTACCACGCAGGCGGGTAATGCCATCTCGCAGACGGAATACAATGCGTTGAGTGACAAGTCGAACTTCGACCCGGCAATGGTTTGTATCAATTCCATCCAGTTGAGTGATGAGGAGTATGTGCTCCTGGGTGAACTCGTATCTGGCGACAATACCAAACTGACGGCTCTGGCCCAGAAGTACAAGGAGTATAACAACAGTAAGGTCAATGCCGACAAGGTTACCGACGATGAGGCATTGGCTTACATCCATGCGAACCTGTCGAACGCCTACTATATCACCAAGGATGGTCTCTATGGCGGACAGTACTTCGAGGCAGGTGAGAACTACGGCGCCATCAAGTCGTGGTGCTCGCTGACTGATGCCCGCGACAAGTTCAACTACAACTACGATGCTCTCGACCTGTTGGTTGACCCGCAGTATCGTGGCGAGGGTTATATCGAGGATTCGTACCATAGCCCATACAGCGATGTGAAGTCGGTAGAGTATGAGGCCGTATATGGTGGTACAGGTACATTGACCTACTTTGATAATGACGGTACCCAGCATACGATCAATAGTGGTAACAGCATTGACCGCGAGGACTATGAGAAGGTACGCAACGACCAGATGCACTACACCCGTATCCAGGTGGCTGCAGGTTCTGACGAGCAGACGGTATATATCGTGAAGGAGAACATCATCAACAACGGTACGCCGTATGCCAAGGGTCAGGACATCAGCGAGAAGGACTACCGCTCGCTGTCGGCTATCAATAAGGATAAGGTAGACATCGTTACCCTGCAAAAGGGTGCGGCAGCCGCTGTCAAGTACTACTGCTATGAGGCTTACAAGCCAATGAGTTCGTTCAATACGGAGATTGGCGTTCCTGGTAAAGCTGGTTCAATCATTTCCGAGACAGTCTTCAACACCCAGATCCCGAACGATCAGAAGTACTTCTCTATCCAGGGTAGTGAGCCTACGGAGACGACGACGCTGTATGTTTCTCGTGAGTCGAATGCCAAGGATGTGACGTCTGAGAAGGTCATCAGCGTTGTCTATCAGTACACCTACTATGAGTCTGACGACGAGGGTGAGGGTGTCAGCCTTGTCAATGAGTTGCATGTCCTGAATATCCACCTGCAGTTGGAGAGCGGTGCTCCTGAGATTGGTCTCTTGAACGCACCTCCTGCTGTGCTGCCTGGTAATTCGGTGGGTCTGAAGGCTCCAACGGTTAATCCTGGTCTTTACGAAGTCCTGACCAGTGGCTGGGAGATGTTCTTCTCTGAGGAGGATGCCCAGCTCCACCGCAATGGTGTTCCGTTCACCAATAACGGTACGCCGCTCTACTGGTATCAGAACCAGAAGGTATTCCTGGCCTTCTACTCAAAGACCTATCTGGGTAAGACCTATTCGAACTACGTGCCGTTGACTGTTGCCAACTATCACGACCTCGATGCCATCATGAAGGATAAGGAGCACCACCTGTATGTGGACCATCCCGGTGTGGATCGCTACTCGAAGATATATATCGACA
>JAEEGH010009146.1_pt1 | contig 23198 bp, 26 predicted proteins | sample 9134181 | NCBI WGS metagenome assembly JAEEGH01 (sample SAMN16246544, study PRJNA631951) | gut metagenome | biome: gut microbiome; feature: rumen; material: DP-attached | host: Bos | place: Iran: Karaj | collected 2018-10
CTACTACTCCCCAATGTGTATGGCAGGATGTTAACTTTATTAACCCGCTCAATATAGGCAATCATCCTGCGTGTGCTTTCCCAATCTGCGGTTTCATCAAACTTGCTAAAGAAACCTGCAAGAGCCCTATATGGAACCATATTGGTTAGTTGTTCTTTTTCTGATTTTAATTCTGCATCATGCTCCTTAATTGCGTTCTTAATTTCAAGCTTAGATGCATTAGCCGGAAGTCCGCTTATATCACTGAGTTTTTTTACTGCCCTTTCCAAACCATCCTTTATTTCGCCGCCCACAATACCGCTAACCCCTATGGTCTATACATCCTTTTCCTGAACTCTGTCATATCATCTACTTATATAAGCCTCCCAAAGGATCTTACATTATAATTACTCCTGGGCCGGTTATTATTTATTCTTAACTGATCCTCAACACTGTTTTCCCCTTAGACCCACCTGATGCTACCTTCTTTAAAGCTTTATTGACATCATCGAGAGAAAATACTTCATCGACTGACGCTTCAATCGGGGTACCTTTAAATATTTCAGAAATCCTGCTTAATCCCGCTCCGTCTTCATGAACAAATATAAAGAAATACTTCTGGTTCTTTTGACCTGCCATCCTGTCATACTTGCTACCAGCAATTTTAAACAGACACCGTTTGATAAGGGACATATTGCTTCTTGCAGCAAACTCACCGTTAGGCAAGCCTCTGAGCGATACCAGGCTGCCTTCATCCTTAAGAATCTTAAATTCATTCGGAAGCTCACGATCTCCCAATGTATCAAGTACATAATCCACATTAGAAAGAATGTCCGCATAGTTTTCTTTTTTATAGTCTATGAAACGATCTGCTCCAAGCTTTAATACCCGGTCCCTGCTTTCGCCATTACCATTTGTGATAACTGTAAGACCAAAGCTTTTTGCCACCGGAATGGCCATAGCTCCCAGACTTCCTGTTCCTCCGGAAATAAATACAGTTTCGCCTTTCTTGGGATTCATGAGTTCGAATGCCTGAAGAGCTGTAAGTGCAGTTAGTGGAACACAGGCTGCTTCCTCATCGGAAAGGTACTCAGGTACTTTTGCAATAGCGTTCTGATTTACGGCAACATATTCTGCAAACGCTCCAATATTCTTCAGCGGCATTCTGCCATATACGCGGTCTCCAACCTTGAAATCTCTGACCGTGCCTCCTGTTTTCTCTATAATACCGACAAACTCATTGCCCATGATCAAAGGAAAGCTGTATTGAACTATAAGCTTCACCTCGCCATGAATGATCATGTTGTCCAGGGGATTTACACCGGCAGTATGTACTTTTACAAGCACCTCTTCACCGGAAATAGCCGGTACCGGTATATCTTTTACCACAAGGTCACATCCGTTTTTATTATAGCCTTCAAGTACAGCTGCTTTCATCTCCTATTGCTCCTTTCCATCTCTTTGCGCATCTTATCCATTACATCCTTTAAAGTTGCATTCTTAAGTTCAAGCTCGGCTTTTTCCTCTATTGTTCTGAACATGTCAGTCATAACCGGTCTGATGTGCCTGCCTACAACACATTCATCATTGGGATTTTGATGAATGTCGAATATATGGATCTCATCACTTTCTACAATTGCCTGATAAACCATATACAAAGTAAGCTCTCCCGGCGGTATCAAAAGTTTAAAGCCTCTGGCTCCCTGACGGCTTTCTATGATGTTCTTCTTTTTTAAAAGACCTGTGATCTTCCTTATGTAGCTTGGATTTGTCCCGACACTTACTGCTATGTCTTCAGAAGTCATAGGATCTTCTGCTTCAGAGATCAAAATAAGTGTATGTATTGCAGATGAGAATCTTGTATCCATTACGCTTTCCTCTCATAGGTTACGATATAGGCCATCTTATCAGGTACAGCGATCCCTGGATCATTAAACACAAATGTGCCCTCATAACCATTTTCTTCCATTGTCATATCAAAGTGCGCCAGGGCCGCTCCTACATCAACTTTTTGAATATCACCAAGCTCACTTTCTTTTAATGTCTGATACTCATAAAAGTGAACTTTATTTCCGGAAATAACAGCCCTCCATGGCTGTCTGTTCGTAGCAGAAGGAGCAAGCATGAGCATCTCAAGTGCTTCCCTGAAATCACCTGCACTGTCCTTTGTAATCGCCCTGTCAAAAGATCCATCATAAAACAGTTCTTCAAAAGGCATACGCTCATCTGCTTTCAGCCCTTTTCTCATTAGGCTGTCACGTACAGATCTTTTATCAGCAGGATATCCTATCGGGCTTGCTGTAGGAAGAACCTCGTCCTCCTGAAGATCCATTGCTTTCTCAAAATTCTTTCTATCCAGTGAAGCCGCAAGCATCACCGTTCCAATATTTAAGGAAAGTGCATAAAGACATGCCTTTTCAAAACTATATCCGTAAGCAATTTCAAAATGCCCTTCTTTTTTCACTTTAGCAGCAAGATAGGCTTTTTCTCCAACTATCACCGGACTTGAAAGTTTATATGTTTTGGCATCAAGCAGGCGAAAAGTAATGTCTGCATCAAATGGATTCTTAAGCGTGTCTATATATTCCTGAAGCTTTTTTAAGTCTTCATCAGAAATTGCTATGTTGTTAAAAGTTCGCACACTTTTTCTATTTTTAATCAGTTCTTTAATTGATGGTGTCATTGCAAACCTCCTTTTGTACTTGTATCAGTTACAGATACATATTAAATTATTATTTTTTGTTCGTCAACCGGTAAATTATGCTCCTAATATGTGAACTTCCTAGAAAACTAACTCTCGATGAGCCATGTCTCACTCTTTTCGGAGAAAAGCCATGATCTCATCATAGGATTTGCTGCTTGTTGCAATGGCATCCAGGATCTCTTTGTTTCGGATCTCGTCACGCTTTTTCATGAGCTTTTCGAGTTCTTCCAGCGCCGCCTCATATTTGTCCTTGGCTTTGGATACGACTTCCTTCTGCTGTTGGATCTTCTCCTCGATGGAGATGCTTCTTCTTGCCATGGTCAGGCCTCCTTCCTGGAGATATGCTGCAGATCGTTGTTGATCCCGATCGCCTGCTCGCGGATGTTAGATGGGGAATTATTAAGACAGAAATGTACGCAATGTATAAAATAACTGATGAAGCATCACTTAGAGATGCAATAGAAAGTTATCTCCACTTCTGTACATATGAACGTCCACAGGAAAGATTTAATGGGAAGACACCCGCTGAAGTACGGCAGGAAGCTCTGCTCACAGGCACGCCAAAGGATTATCCAATCGCTGAAAACAAGCGCATCCAAAAGTATAAGGCAAAGTGGGCTGCATGATTATTTATCAAAAACGCAACCAGAGTCTGACGACTCTGCCCTTGAATAAAGTGCGCTAAGGTGCACAAATATCCTTGATCTGCTTGACTATAGAATAACTGACAGTTATTTCCTGGCAGTTATAGTAGTCAACAAGCAGACCAAGGATAAATATGATGGATACAACCATCGACAAAGTAAAAAGGTGATCACTGTTTATGTGAACACCTTTTCGTTTGATGTTATTTTGTTTGTTTTGCCTGTCTACTTGACAGACCCCAGATCATGTTGCGACAGCCCCCTGGCTTCCCTGCATCTTACCAGATCGTGATCCTGTCTTCCGGCGCCAGATACATTCCGTCGCCTTCCTTTACATCATAGGTCTCCATGAATTCATCGAACTGCTGCACGACTACGTTGGTTCTCAGATAGTCCAGGGGATGACTGTCGTCACCAAGGATGGACAGGTCTCTCTTGTAGCTGGAATAGAAAGCATGCGCCTCTGCGTAAGTGCGGAAGAACTTGTCATAGTCAAAGCCTTCCTTGGTCTTTGCCAGCTCCATGATCGCCTGCACGCCGGTGATATCTGCCGTCGCCTCCGCTGAGATGACTTTTCCCTGTACGTTCACACCTTCGAAAACCGTGATGTTGTCATAGTAGTCGATCAGCTTCTGAAGTCTTGCCTCAAACTCTTCCTTGTCTTCCGCCGTCCACCAGTCGTTCATTTTTCCGTCTTTATCAATCTTGGAGCCGTTTTCGTCAAAACAGTGACTCATCTCGTGTGCAAGCACATAGCCGATGATTCCGTACATTTCCTCCATGCTCATGTCTGAGCTGTATCCGCTGCTCTTCGTGATCCCGATGGAGAACATAAAGGCGTTGATCATAGGTAAGCTCTTGGCATTGTCCGCAAGCGTCGGCATCTGTTCAAAGGCATAGATATCCGGCACTATTTCTTCCGTGCTCTGCTTGATTTCCATCTGTTCATTGAACCTGTCCAGTGCCATCCGGATTTCCACCATGCTCTTTCCCGCAAAATCGAGGCCGCTGAAATCCTTAAAGTGGTCCGGATAGAGCGCGTACAGCTTCATTCCGTTCAGTTTCTCGATCGCCTTTTCCCTGGTCGCATCGGAAAGCCAGTCCTCCTTTTCCAGCATCCCGCGGTAGACCGCTCGGATCTCCTCAAAGAAATCCAGCATTTCCTGCCTTTCTTTCGACATGTCATGCCTTCCGATATATGCCTGTGTCAGGGCATCGCCCATATCAAGCACCATTTGGCCGAAGACAGCGGCATAATCCTCATCCCTCTCATATCTGTCGGGCTCGGCCGCATAAAAAGCCTGATCCGCGAGCAGGAAGGTTTCCTCGTCGCAGTATCGGTCGTAGTTCTTCAGGAAGCTGACCATGTGGTAATTCTTAAGGAGTTCCAGATTCTCCTCCTTGTAGAAGTCTCCGACCGCCTTCATATAGGCTTCATTTTGATGGAAATACGCGGTCGCCGTGCTTCCCCGGGAAGAAAGAATATCCGAGATCGGATACGCCTGCATCCACTCCTGGATCTCAGAAATGTCCGAGGTTGCCGACGGAATTTCCTTTCCCTGCATCACATCCATCAAGGAATCGAGCGTCGGCGCAAGAGCAGCTTCTACTGCATAAAAGTCATCATAAGCTTTTCCGGCGTCTTCCTCGCTCCATCCCAGTGCCGTGAGGTCGTGAATGATCACCTTCTTTTGGGCTTCTATTTGAAGCCTGACGTCCTCATCCGGATTCTCGTACTGGTGGGGATCCATAAGAGAGAGTTCTCCGAAGCCGCGGAAATACAGCGACGGCACATACCTGGTCGGATCCTCCTCATCATAATATTTCATGAACCGCAGCATCTGCGGGACACTTCCGCTGCGGTCAGGGTCTTTTAAGAACGCGGAGAGCTCATCCAGAGAAGAAATACCGCGGATATCCTCCACCACCGGGCGAAGCGGCTCAAGTCCCGCCGCGTTTCTGGCGTCCCAGTCGGTGTAGGCCTTGTAATAGTCCTGTACGATTTCCTCTACGTGATTGTTCGCGACGCTGTCCTCTAAGATCTCTTTGACCTCCTGAAGAAGGACATTCTTGGAAGCGTCATACTTCTCACCTTTTTTTCTGCGCATCATATAATCGTAATTGACATAGAGGTGGAAATCATCCTTAGGTGAAAGCGGCATGCCTTCGTAGATGTTCTCCTTGGCCTGCGAGTTGATCCAGGGATGACCCCCGGCCGCCTTTTTCGCGATTTCCGCCTCCTCAGCCGCAGTCATCGCTGTATCGCCTTCTCCGGCGTCCGCTTCCTGCGCTTCTGTCTCCTGCGATGCAGGAGCCGTGTCTTCCGCCGCTGTTTCCTCCTGCCCCTCGGCCGCCTGTTCCGGTGTCTGTGTCTGCGCAGGCGGCCTTGACGCTGCCCCCTGCCCGCATCCTGTAAGCAGTACGGTAATAAGAATCATGGCTGTGATTGCTTGCGTTTTTCTCTTCTTCATTACGCTCTCCTTTTTAACAACAACGAACACTGCTATCGAGAGAGATCCTTTTCTCCCAGTTTAAGTATAGCACTAATAATGTGAACTTCCTAGAAAATTAACTCTCGATGAGCCATGTCTCACTCTTTTCGGAGAAAAGCCATGATCTCATCATAGGATTTGCTGCTTGTTGCAATGGCATCCAGGATCTCTTTGTTTCGGATCTCGTCCAGATGGTAACCGGAAATGATACGGCGGAGAATCAGCCATGTGCCGATCCTGAGGCAGCCACTCCGACAGGTACCCTCTTTCTCTTCCGGAAGTTCTGTTTCCGGAAAGAATCGGATATAGTTCGTATTCGGATACATCATATCCGGATCGTCCTCAGCACACTTACCGATGGAAGTGTTCTTCGGGACAGAGAACTTTTTGCCGGAGTCATAACTGCGGTTGTAAGTATAATAGATATATGTTACGCCTTTTATGGTTTTTCTGGTGATCCCGCTTGTGGAATCGGGTATTTTTACCTTGAAATCCAGATACATTTCGCCCTCTTATCGTTGGATTATAGAGAGTTAATTACTTCTCTATAATCCAACCATATGTGGGTTTATGAAGCAAGGAGAACCGCTATTTTGTGGCTTAAAACCAAGGGTTTTCAACAATGCTGAAAGAAAACCGCTGATCGAGAGTTAATTACGAAAGAAGTTCACATTAAAAGGATGTACTGACTGCTTTCTCGCAATCAGATACATCCTTATATTCTTAGTCTTCCTCTTCAACCAGACCTTCTTCTCTGGCCTGTTCCCAGGTTATCCCATATGGAGCACCGCCTGATGTATATCCGGCAATAAAGTAGAAATACTCATCCTGATCTGGGTTGATATACTCCTTTGGCTTTCTTCTTTCCTGGTGTTTATGCTTCTTAGCAGCAAGCTGGTCTTCATAAGATTTCTGTTTCTCAGGGCTAAGCACATGAAGCATGCAGAGTTCACGCATGGCGCAATCTTTATCGACGTTAAACTTCTTTCTGTATGCTTTTACTATATGTGAATCTTCTGTAAAGCCCTGCTCAGGAAACCATTCCTTTGCTTTACGAAGCCTGTTCTGCGTCGCTTTTGACATATTAGTATCCTTACTTTAGTTTTAACCCGTCCTTAAATGCCTCTCCAACTCTGCCATTGACCTTGTAGTACCCATGTGTATATGGGTCAAAAGAGATCGCTTCAATAGAATCAATATCCACTTTTCCATCCTTCATTTTTGTTTCTTCAACAGATGTTCTTACGACCTTTCCAATAACTCCAAGTCCAGTCTCATCACTCTGATACTCTATAAATTCACATTCCATAGCAATTGGAAATTCATTGATAATTGGAGCATCCACCAGATCTGACTTTGTATAGGTCATTCCGCTTTTTGCAAACTTATCCTTCTCAGCATTTCCACTTACAACGCCAAAATAATCTGCTTCTACTACATGCTTTGCATCAGCGATGTGAACCACAAACCCATTCCTCGCCTTAATGTTCTCAACTGTCTTGTGGGTCTCCGTAAGGTTAAGAGCAACCTTATCTCTGTCGAGCATTGTTCCCCAAGCAGCGTTCATGACATCAACGCTGCCGTCTTCGTTGAATGTCGATATCATAAGTACTGGCATTGGGAATATTGCTTCTGTTGTCTTGATTTCCTGTTTCATTGCTTCTGTCCTCCTATGTTTATTTTTTTATAAAATTGATTTTGTTTTGTTTATAATGTTATCCCTACAAACCACCGATTTGTCGTTCTGCATTGTTTTCCGGGAGAACTTGCTAACACTTCAGCCAGACCAATCTCATTTGTCACAAGTAGTTTACTCATGTATTTCCAAAGGAAGCCCGTCCGGGTCACGGAAAAACGTCATTTTTTCACCCGTGAAAGCATCCCGTCGTATCGGTTCACAAGGGATACCCATAGACTCCAATTCTGCGACGGTCTCATCTACACTATCTACACGGAAAGCAAGATGACGCAATCCGTAAGCTTCGGGAGAAGGACGGAGTGGATGATCCTTCATAATAAAAAGTTCAATTTCGCTGTCATCGAGCTTAAGGTCAATCTTCCAATCATCCCGTTCCGGTCTATAGTTCTCTCGCAGAATTCGAAAGCCAAGCTTATTATGGTAAAAGTTCAGAGCAGTGTCTTTGTCGGAACAAATCACCGCAATATGATGAATGCGATTTAATTTCATGAGGCGCCTCCTGTTTTAACCAGAAAAACCGATTTGTAGTTTTTTGGATTATCCTGAAATATTATACTACCATCAGCAATGTTCCGACTCCAATCAAGATACATCCTAAGATTGATTTTACTGTAAACTGTTCATGCAGGAACACGAATGCAAGCACCAGCGTAATCACCACACTGAGCTTGTCTATAGGCACTACTTTGGAAGCTTCTCCCATCTGCAATGCTTTGTAATAACATAACCACGAAGCACCCGTAGCTAAACCTGAAAGAATAAGAAATATCCAGCTTCTTTTACCGATCGTTGATAAACCGTTCTGTGCATGAGTTATAAAAACCATAATCCAAGCCATTCCGACCACTACCACGGTTCGGATAGCCGTAGCCAGATTAGAACCTAAAGTCCCGTCATTTTATACCAAGGATTATGTTGGGACAGGTACATTCATAAGCTCATAGAGCTTACGTTGTTTATTAATTATCTCTGACAGATGATGGGCCTTGCCAGGATGCTGATAGTATTCAATAACATCCAGCTCATCAAGCAGTGACTGCATGGTGTAGTCGCTGAACAGGCCGTTTTCATCCATCTGTTTTTTGATATAAGACATCAGCTGCAGTGCTATGAACTGTACGAAGAGCTTACCTTCAAAGTTTTCCTCGGATGCGACAGACATCCTGCGCATAGAGAGACGCTCTTTAAGGTTGCCAAAGGACTTCTCAATAAGATCTTTGAGCCTGTATATACGCAGTGCTTCAACAGGATCCTTTATGCCATTAGTCATGAGCGCGAAGTAACCATAGTTACGCTCTGCCTTGCGAATAGCATCCTCGTTGAAGGAATAAACCTTTCCTCTGACTGGTGTCTCATGTATTGTAAAGTACTTCTGATACAGCTTTGCATCTTCCGGATCAGGAGTGCCGTTTACCAGGTTGTTTTCAAGGCGGTCAAGCATGGCATTGAACCTGACCTTGTCATCAGTAGCTTTCTGGTCATTATAGTAGAAGTGATCCAAGGCTCTCTATGTATGTTTCTAATTTTTTCAGCTTATTTAAAAGCTCTTCATTTAAATCGTCTTTGTTTAATTTCATTCTTATCTCCAATTTACGTTCTATATACACAAACCAAGGAGTCATAATCCTATATAAGAATTATGACTGCCCAGCGTCCCTCATTCATCTATTTCATTTTCAAGCCGCAGATGCTTCTTTTGATTCAGACACTTTTTCTGCAACCTTTCCATTATATACTTCATGATCAAGAAGTCCTTCTGTCTCAGCTGTAAGCACAGTTGCTGTTGCTGCACCAACTACATTTGTTGCAGTTCTTGCCATATCTACGATTGATGAGATAGGTGAGAAAAGAACTATCAGCTCAACCGGAAGTCCTGCTGCTGCGAAAAGAGCTGTTGCTGTGATTGTAGCTGTTCCTGGAACTCCTACGGTTCCGATTGAAAAAAGAAGTGTAAGTGCGATAAGCTCAAATTATCTCTCCAAAATAACCTTTTTATTCGATGACACCGGTTCTTTTCAATACTTCCTCAACGGTTTTAACGGGGATTATCTGAAGGTTCTCTTTTACCTCATCCGCAACGTCTACCAGATCCTGCTCATTCTCATAAGGAATAAAAGCTGTCTTAACACCGCTTCTAAGGGCTGCCATGAGCTTCTCAGGAAGGCCGCCGATAGGCATTACAAGGCCTCGCAGGGACACCTCACCGGTCATAGCGATCCTTGGGTCAACATCATTGCCTGTAAGAAGTGATGCTATTGCTGTAGTCATGGTTATTCCGGCAGATGGGCCATCCTTGGGCACTGCCCCGTCCGGAACATGGATGTGAAGGTCATTTTCCTCGAACATTTTGGCTTTTTCCGGGAAAAGAGATTTCACAAGGCTCACAGCAATCTGCGCTGACTCCTTCATCACATCTCCCAGCTTACCGGTGATTATGATATTTCCTTTGCCTCTGGTAAACAGTGTCTCGATGTAAAGGATTTCTCCGCCGACGCTTGTCCAGGCCATTCCTGTCACAACGCCTGCTTTCTGCTTATCAGGAACGTTTTCTCTTCGAACCGGTCTCATGTCAAGGTCTGTTCTTAGCTGATCCTTTGTTATGGAGAGCTTGTCCTGACCGCCCTTTGATATGAGTACGGCAGCGCCTCTGCAGAGGGAATCAATTCTTTTCCTGAGTCCTCTGACGCCGGCTTCTCTCGTATATTCCTCAATTATGGTCTCAAGCACTTCATCAGACACCTCAAGTTTATCTGATGATATGCCCATAGATGCCATGGATTTTGGCAAAAGATGCTTTCTCGCGATCTTGAGCTTCTCATCAGGAGTGTAGCCTGTGAAGTTGATGACTTCCATTCTGTTTAAAAGCGGCTCAGGGATTGTATCCACGCTGTTGGCGGTGCAGATGAACATTACGTCTGAAAGGTCGTAGGGCACATTCATGTAATGATCGGTAAAAGTGTTGTTCTGCTCCGGATCAAGTACCTCCAAAAGCGCGCTTGCGGGATCTCCGTTATAGGACTGGGAAAGCTTGTCGATCTCATCAAGTACCATAACAGGATTGCTTACTCCGCTCTTGTTTATGGCATCCATGATTCTTCCGGGCATGGCACCGATATATGTGCGGCGGTGTCCTCTGATATCAGCCTCGTCCCTGATTCCTCCAAGGCTTACACGAACGTACTCTCTTCCAAGGCTCTTTGAAATGCTCTTGCCGATACTGGTCTTGCCTGTTCCGGGAGCGCCCACAAACAAAAGGATTGAGCCTGACTGCTGTTTTTTAAGATTCATAACAGCTATCTGCTGAACAATACGCTTTTTTACCTTATCAAGACCGTAATGATCCTCATCCAGAATTCTCTCAGCTTCCGAGAGGTCTATGAACTCAGCCTCCTGCTTCTTCCAGGAAAGACCTGTCACAAAATCAAGATAGTCATACAGCATGCCGGTTTCAGGGCTGTTCTTGCCCTCCTGCTTAAGCCTGTCCAGAACCTTTCTGGCTTCTTTCTCTGCATCTTCATTCATACCGGCTTCATTTATCTTTTCCTCGAACTTCTGAACATCTGTCTGATTCTCGGGATGCATCTCATCCAGCTCTTTCTGCAGATATTCCATCTGTTTCTTGATGGCGGACTCACGGTACATGTCCTTATATTCCTGCTCCTGCGCTGTGGCCGCATCTGTGGTGACCTTGGCCACTTCCACGAACTCAACAACAGCTTTTTCCATGAGCTCAAGACGGGTGGCAGCGCTGTCTTCCGCTAGAATCCTGTACTTGTCGTCATTACTGTTCTTCATCCAATATGAAACCGCCGCAGTCAGCTCACCTACAGTATTCATGTTGTCTATCATCATATTGAAAAAGCCCACATACTGGAATCTTGAAGACAATTCCTTGACTTCTTCCTTGAGTCTTCGCAATACCTCCATCTCTTTTTCCGGGTTGGCAGGCTCCGTATCCGGCCTTCTTGAAATGCTAAGCTCAATGTTGTGCCTCTGATCAATGGCAATCTCATCGATATTCACACGGTTATTTACCTTGACAACAATGTATCCGTCCGGACTGATGGTACTCAGAATTCCCGATGCGCCGATAGGATAAAAATTATCCTCCGTCATCTCGTTTCTCTTCTGAAAGCTCTTATTCTGCAAAAGAACTACCTTCTCACCCTGAACCGCTCTTCCGCCAAGGTTCTTGAACTCATCAGTCTGAAAATAAAGGTTTCCCTCTGAAATAAGCTGTTTATTGTATACAGGAACTACTATCATAATTAACCTCCTTTTGTTAGCACTCTTATGAGATGAGTGCTAATCCTTTGGTAAAAAAATAAAGCAGATCATCATTGAACGCTTTACAAAACATTTACACTTGTCTAAGATATTTACATGATAATAGCACTAACATTGACAAGTGTCAACGTTAAGTTTTTCGTGACTCACGAAACGCCCCCAATGACTCACTCAAACAATGTAACTCTCAGAGGAAAAGATTATGTACCAGGGATGCAATAAAACAGCTCTTTGTTCACAGAACACCATCGCAGAGGGCTTCTATGATTTATTAAAAGAAAAAGAATACTCCAAAATTACCGCCAGTGAAATATGCAAGAAATCCGGTGTTTCCAGGCAGACTTTCTATTCTCTGTTCTCGTCAAAAGAGAATATTGTCGCCTTCATTTTGTCCAAGGAATACGCTTTTAACCCGGAAAAAGAGTGTAATTGCTGCGGAACACCAACTCTTTCTGAGCTCAGTAAAGGATTTTCATCCTTTATTGTTCAAAAGGGCGATTTCATCGAGCTTCTTGAAAAGAATAACATAACCTATCTCCTGCAGGAGACTCTTTTTTGCGGTTTTAAGCATTACACTGATTCAGAGGTCAGCAATGATGACGCCGGTGAGATTCCCCGGGATCTTGCCCTGGATTTCATTGCTTCGGGACTTACTACTATTGCCAAGCATTATGTAAAGAACAGAAATGCCATCACTTGTGAACGGCTTGAGGGGATAATTTATTCACTGTTTAGTGGGGCGTTTTGAGTGAGTGGGTGAGTCAATCTGAAACGTCCCCAATGACTCACCCCCACTCACTTTTTTTATCATTTTTTTATCATTTATTTGTTGACTATTAAAGGTATATATTGTACTTTAATTGTGCTCAATCTAATTAGCATGTTTAGTCACTACAGCACAGATGAAAGGATGGTAAAAATATGGCTAATTTTGATTATGATGTTCTATATATCGGTACCGGTCATGCTGCATGGCATGGCGCTCTTATTCTTGCAGGAGCCGGGAAAAAGATTGCTTTTGCAGAAAGGGATTTGACAGGCGGAACATGTACCAACTATGGATGCGATGCCAAGGCTCTCCTGGATGGACCGGCTGAGCTGGTCTCCGCTCTTGAAAGATACAAGGATCTTGGACTCAGTGCCGATGTTAAGATGGACTGGCCCAAATTTATGGGATATAAGCACATGGTAATCGATCCTCTTGCAAATGCCATGACAGGCCTGCTCACAAATGCCGGTTTTACCATCATCAGAGGAAGTGCTGAGTTTGTTGATCAGCATACGGTAAAAGTTGGAGACAAGACTGTTACTGCAGAAAATATCGTTGTCTGCACAGGCCAGAATGACTTCAAGCTTGATATTCCGGGAAAAGAGTATATGCATACAAGCCGCGAGATATTGGATCTTCCACAGCTGCCTGAGCATATTACTTTCATTGGAGCAGGTATTATTTCGATGGAGTTTGCTTCGCTCCTTACACAGTTCGGCGTTAAAGCAACCGTAATTGAATTTGCGGACAGAGCTCTTTTAGCATATAGCGAGGAATATTCTGCAAGAGTTGTGGATAAGCTTAAGGCTGCAGGTGTTGATTTCCACTTTGGTGAGTCTTTAGCTTCTGTAGAAAAAGACGGTGAGAAATATATCGCCAAGACCGCTTCCGGCCTGACAGTTACAACGGACTACATCCTTGCTGCTACAGGAAGAAGAGCTAATGTCGAAGGACTTGGCCTTGAGAATGCCGGAATCGAGTACAGCCCAAGAGGCATCAAGGTTGACGACCATATGCGCACCACAGCACCTAACGTATATGCCAGCGGTGACGTGGTTGATAAGATGATTCCAAGGCTCACTCCTACTGCAACCTTCGAGTCAAATTACATCGCTCTCGCTATTCTTGGCGCACCACAGCCTATCCAGTACCCGGCTGTTCCAAATGTAGTATTTACGCTTCCAAGAATTGCTGCTGCCGGTGTTACAGTAAATCAGGCCCTGAAGGAACCTGATAAATATACCGTTGCCAAGGTGGAATACGGAAAACTTCTTGCCTTTGAATATAGAAATGAGACTGACGCCGAAGCTACCGTTATTCTCGACAAGAATAAATACCTTGTCGGAGCCGAGCTCTACGGTGACCAGGCCGGCGAAATGATCAACATCATTACAATGATCATCAATGGCAGAATGACTATGGAAATGATCATGGGTACGATCTGGGCATTCCCGACACAGACAGACGGTCTTGTAGAGATGCTCGCACCTATGCTCCACAGCGCAAGGGATGACGCGTGAATAATTGATTATTTTGACACTATTGTCATTTAATAAATTTGGCAGACTACATTGCCCATAAAAAGCAATATAGTCTGCCAAAAAAATCTATATCTCATAATCCTACCTGATTTTCTCTCTTATGAAAAGATATTTTCATTTTCTTGCCTGATCTATCACATCTTCCATTATTTCTTTTGTCATGCTACCGGGGATGTAGCCAAGGACATAGCCTTCCGGATTTATTATAAATGTAGTCGGATATGCTGTGATGTAATAAGGAAGCTGCAGTGTTGCGCCCTCATCCATAACAACAGGATAAGTGTAGCCGTTTTCTTCCAGGAATTTACTGATTCCGTCTATGCTGGTCTCTTTTCCCATATTTGGAAATGCAACACCTAATATTGCCACATCAGAGTCCGGCTGAGAGTATTTTTCATAAAGCTCCTGTATGTAAGGCATCTCGGCTCTGCAAGGCGGGCACCAGGTAGCCCAGAAATTTAAAAAGACAATCTTTCCTTTGTAGTCTGACAGAGTATGAGTTTCACCGTACTGGTCAACCAGCGTAAAATCAGGCGCCGCAATAAGATTCTGTTCCTGAGCAGAATCCGCATTTTCGGTTTCAGGTGTGCCGACCTCATTATCATTATCTGTCGCATTAGCTGTAACAGTGTCTATAGCGTTATCTGCAACATTTCCTGTAACATTATCTGCAGTATTATCTGTCGTATTATCCTGTGCGCTTGCAACAGTAAACTGTGAGAGATAGCTGGAGATACTGTTGAGTTTCCCTGTAAACATAAGGATTCCCATAAGTACCATGAGCACAGCACCGATCTTAACTGTATACTTCACAACGCTCCTGTGCTTTCCAAAGAACTCCAAAAGTGTCGTGGTAAAAAGTCCCACCAGCAAAAATGGAATCACGTAGCCTAAGGTATATATTCCAATCAGCAAAAAGCCCATGGATGCTGAATCCGCTGAAGCTGCCATGATAAGCACTGATGAAAGCACCGGTCCAATGCAGGGACTCCAGGCAAAGCTTATAACAAAGCCCATAAAAAGAGCTGTCAGGGGAGACATTGTGAGCTTGCCCAAATCTAAAGGAAGTCGCACTTCACGGCTCAGCAGCCTGCTGCTGCCAAATACTCCCAGCTGATAAAGGCCGAACAAGATTATAATGATACCGCCGATTCTCACAAAGAGAATCTGATTCCCACTAAAAAATCTTCCAAGGACACTGAGCCCCATTCCCAGAAGGAAAAAGGCAAAGCTAATGCCAATCACAAAAAACAAGGTATTGACCATGACCTTGGCTCTGTCATAGTGTTTTGTGCCATCACTATCTTCTTTTAACGTCCCACCGGAAAGGTACCCCATGTACACAGGTAAAAGCGGTAACACACATGGTGAGAAAAAACTCAATATACCCTGCAAAAAAACTGTAAAAAACGAAATATTCATATTAGAAACCTTTATTCAACATATTTCTTATAGTCGCCGTATAAGCGCAAGTAATGACAGCACCGCGGCTGTTTTTTTAGAAAAAAAATGATTTCCCATGGACACCTCCATAAGCTATCCGGCAGAATCTAAACAAAGATGAGTCAGGAGATAAAAGTCTCTTGACCCATCTAAAAATAGCTATCAGAATTCTACTTTTTTATCAAAGCAAAGATGTAATGCAAGCCTCAACATCTTTTACATCAGCTGTAGGCTCAAATCTTGCAACAACGTTTCCCTCACGGTCAATAATGAACTTAGTGAAGTTCCACTTAATGTCAGGCTTCTTATCCCATTCAGGATCTGCTTCAGCAAACATCTTCTCAAGAAGCGCCTTGAACTCATGCTCCTGGAATCCCTCAAATCCCTTCTGAGATTTAAGATATGTATAAAGAGGAAGCTCGTTCTCACCATTTACATCAGCCTTTGCCATCTGAGGGAAGGTTGTGTTGTAATGAAGTGTGCAGAACTCATGGATCTCGTCATCTGTTCCGGGAGCCTGTCCTCCAAACTGGTTACAGGGAACATCAACTATCTCAAGACCTTTCTCGTGGTACTTGGTATACATCTGCTCAATAGGTGCATACTGAGGTGTAAAGCCACATCCTGTAGCTGTGTTGACCACCATAACTACCTTTCCCTTGTAATCAGCAAGATTAAGCTCTTCGCCGGTTCCGGTCTTAAGTGTGTAATCGTAGATCATTGTTTCATTCTCCTTTTCTTTTTAATTAATCTGCTCATTATTTGTTCGAATGCAATATTGCATTTCGCAATATTTAATTGTGTACAATTTTAATTATAATAATATATCGTCAAAAATCAAGCCCCGACAGTTTATTAATCGGAAATTTGCTGGCTGACAGGTCCTATCTTTCTCCATTTTCCATATCTGTACAGCACAATACTCATGATCGCACCAATGATCCAGGCTATAAGAAGTGACCAATAGATCATGTCGCGATCGCCAAGTGGATTAGCCGCGGAACGTGTCATATATACCATAATGTAGGCCAGCGGCATTCTGAGGAAAAAGGTCTCGATGATAGATATCCACATAGGTGTCACTGTATCTCCCGCACCACGCATTACACCGGTAAGGGACTGAATGATAGCCATTAACAGATAACCGCCTGCCAGAATCCTCATAAGGTGCATGCTAAGATCAACGAGTTCCTCTGTATCTGTAAATATTCCCATCAGGCTCCTGCCAAACGTAAGGATGACTGCCACTATCGCTACAGAAAAGATCAGCGACAGCAAAAGGCCCTGTCTTGAACCCTGTTCAACTCTTTCCTTATTTCCCGCACCGATATTCTGACCTGCATAAGTTGTCAGAGCCGATCCGAAAGAGAAAATAGGAAGCACTGCAAATCCATCCACACGCTGTATGATCACACTTGCAGTGATAAGCTGCTCACCAAAGGTATTAGTAAGAGACTGCACCAGGACAATAGACATGGAAAAGATAGCCTGCGTGATTCCGGAAGGGAATCCAAGTCTTATTATCTGTCCCGCATAGTTTCCCTGCCATTTAAAAAACTTTATTCCAAAATCAAATACATCGCCCATTTTTCTCAGACGATTGATACATAATATGGCAGAAAATGCCTGCGCGATTATCGTAGCAAGAGCAACACCGGACACGCCCATGTTGAATCTCGCCACAAAAAGAATATCCAATACAATGTTGATCACGCTTGAAATGATAAGATAAACCAGCGCAGAAACCGAATCTCCAAGTCCCCTCAGGACACCACTTAAGATATTATAAAAGCCCAGTCCGATCGAACCGAGAAACAGTATCCTAAGATAACTTGCACTCCAGTCAATAATGCTCTCAGGTGTTCTAAGTAACGATAACATCGGTCTTGCTATGATGACTCCGATCACAGTCATTGAAACTGACGCAATAAAGATAAGAGTGAAACAGTTTCCTATTGTCCAGGACAGAGCATCTCTGTTTTTGGCTCCCAGATATTGAGCAACCATTATCGTCGCACCAATACTTACACCTATAAACATAACCAACAGAAGATTAAGAATAGGAGCCGCACTTCCAACTGCAGCCAAAGCATTATCGCCAACGTATCTTCCAACAATAATGCTGTCTACAGTGCTGTATAGCTGCTGGGCAACATTTCCAAGCAGCATAGGTATAGTAAATTTAAGTATCTGCTTCCATGGCGCCCCCACAGTCATATCAACAGCTTTAAAAGATTTATATTTCATATCGTGCCATCCTTATTCCTTACAATTACCAGTTCACGATCTCATCAGCGCTATGTATAAGCTTTGCCTCTACAGATGCAGCCCCCTTAACGTACTCCTCAAGTCTTTCTGCAGTCTTTCCTATTCCGCTTCCGCCTGATGTTGCAAAGGCATATACTTTCTTGCCTTCCCAGTTATATCCCTTGCAGAAAGTGTAGACTACTCTTGGTGCTGCAGCATACCAGATAGGGAAACCGACATATACGGTGTCGTACTTATCGAAGTCCTGAACCTTTCCTTTAACGGGGACATCTTTTTTCCCAATCTGCTCTTTATTGCATCTTGAAAGGGGATTCATATAGTTGATATCAGCCTTTGTGTACAGTTCCTCAGGCACAATCTCAAAGATATCTGCATTTATCTTCTGAGCAAACTCCTCTGCCACTTTTTTGGTTGTTCCTTCTGCGCTAAAAAATGTAACTAATGTACTCATCTTTGTTTCCTCCTATCTGTTCGATCATTTTATTTGTTATCAAAGTGAATTTATAAATCCAAAAACTTTTGTAAAGTACTTGTCAGGGTCCATATACAGTGCCTGTCCGTGACCGGCTCCTTCGACCACATAGAGGTCTTTCTGAGAGTTACAAGCATCATATAAGCTGTAGACCATTCTTGTATTTACAAAGTTATCCTCTTCGCCATGTATAAAGAATATGGGGATCGAGGTGTTTTTGACCTGCTCTAGAGCAGAGGCTTCCTGGAAAGTATATCCTGCCCTTATCTTGGAAATAGCACTGGCAGTATAAAGGATCGGGAACTGCGAGATATTGAAAAGATATCTGGCCTCATCAGTAAACTCATCCCATACTGAAGTGTATCCGCAGTCATCGATTATTGCCTTTACATTATGCGGAAGATCCTCTCCTGATGTCATCATAACAGTTGCGCCTCCCATGGATACTCCATGGAGAATTATCTGCGCATCAGGATCGATGCCAAGTACATGATCGATCCAGAGTTTTACATCTTCCTTGTCGAGCCATCCCATTCCAATGAATTTACCTTCACTGTCTCCATGGGATCGCATATCCGGGGTAAGAACATTGTAGCCCTGCTCAGCATAATATCTTGCATAGGAATACATCTGCTGACGCTTACCTGTGTAACCATGTATTGCAATGACCCAGTTATGGCTGTTAGCATCGGTGGTAAAAACATCACCGACCAGATTTAAGCCGTCAGAAGAACTGATAGAGACAACCTCTTTTGCTGAACTGTCGACCCAGTTGTTAGTTAACTCGCTTATCTCCTTCCATACCCGGTCAACCGTGTTCTTCGTATCGTCAGAAGTCGTTGGAGTCGGTGCAACAGCTATTCCGGATGCTGTAGAACGTGAAATTGCAAATGTAACAAGGTAGTTGCCTGCAAAAATATCAAGTGCCACAAAAGCAATGAGCACAATGGCTACTACCCACTTTATTATTTTTGATACTTTATTCTTCTTATTCATGTGATCGTAATATCCTCCAGTTATCCTGCGTGCAAAGCCTTATCCGGTGCACTCACGAATTGAAACTGTTTTCTGTTACGGTATTATCATATCACATTTTAAATTAAATGCAATTAAATTGATTGCAATTTATGTTTTTTAGTGTCCGGGCTTACAATGGGGGCGTTTTATTGGTGGATTTCGGGGAATGTTTTATTGAATCATCTCAGCAAACAGCATCTCTGCGGATCACAGAGACATGAGTGATCTTATTTGCCTCGTCGGGATACTCTTTTTCAAAATGCATTCCTATTGCTTCTGCTGTCTTATAAGATGCCTCGTTAGTATACTTACAGTAATTTATTTTTTTCACAAATGATATTTATTGATAAGAGTGTTATAAAGGCGATCCATGGTAATGGTCACCACAGACCGCCTCCGCCGAGTACTATCTATTTTCAACTGGACTGATTACCGGCTTACCTTCCCTGTCCAGTAAAGGGGTAAGTCCTCCGGAATATCCGCTGACATGATACAAGTAGTTTACGCCTGTATCCTTATCAACCCAGATTTCAGTAACATTAACTGCTCCTTGAGTGTAAACTTTTTCAAATCTTGTATTCTTTGCCATAACTTTGTTCTCTTTCTCAACCGTGCTCTTTATAAATATCTGGTTGATGATATCATTATATTTGAGACGATAATGCGAATATACATCAAAGTACGTGCCTGGAAAGATCGTATTCCACCATTTTAGCGAATTATGTTGGCCATACAGATGCCAAGCAACGAAAGGACTACAATCATGAGCGAAAACAATACAGAAAACAACAAAAATAATAAGAGCAGCATTTCTGCAGGAGCAACTGCACTGATATCAGTACTTGCTGTACCAGTTACACTGCTTGCAGGGCTACTCTTATCTAATCGTAAGAAGAAATAGATCTAATTCCTCTTATAACCTCTATCTTGACATAAAGCCAAACAAGTTATTATCTTACCATTTTTTTAGGAACAAACTCTATTTTTAAAGTACTGTCCATAGCTTCAGCAAGGCGTTTAAGAAGCGCAATGCTAGGATTTCTTGTACCCTTCTCCAATCTGCTTATGTCCGCTTGACTTATACCGCTCTTCTCTGACAGCTCCAGCTGAGTCATTCCCGCATGGATTCTTGCATCAAGTATCGCTCTTGTAATATCCATTTCTGGCTGAAGTGCCTCATATTCTTTTTTAAACTCAGGATCCTGCATAAGTTCATTTGTTAATTCCTGAAGATCACTCATATGTTCCTGCCTCCTTCCTACTATGGTAGTCGGTTCTTCTCTGCTTAGCTAAATCTATTTCACCTCTAGGCGTCTTCTGTTGTTTTTTAACAAAACCATTAGTGGCAATTATGATTTGTCCCTTATCAAAGAAATACAATATCCTGACTATGTTATTACCTTCTCCACTTCGTAATTCAAATATTCCATCCTCTAGCTTCTAAATCAGCAAAAATAATTATGCTTCTTCAAACTTCCGGGTTGCAGTATCCACAATATACAACTTCCGGTTACCATACGGATCCCCATTTGAGTATGCTGAAAAAAGATCCAGCGTCAGTACTCCTCCAAGGTCAAGTGGTTCCTCTACAGGTGTATGTCCCACAACCTGGTAAAAGAGATCATCCCTGAACATTCGGTAGAAATCAGCCTGAGGTCTTGCCCAAATCGGTGAATTATCCCTCCACAGTTCCTGCTTACCCATACGGTTAATCCTTGCAAGGATATCATCAATCTCTTTCATATGATATCCACACGTCTGAAAGACAAAACTTTCCGTAAGACCGGCATGACTGAACAGCACATCATCAATTTTATGGACAAATCTATAACGTTCTTCAATAACACGCTCCAGTCTGGTAATGCCTTCAATAGCAGTTATCCTTGCCTGGACAGAATACCCCGATTCCATGGCATCCCAAAGATAGGATACATCGTGGTTGCCATAGCACCAAAATGAATGGTCATGCTCTTTTCCAAATTCAGCAGCCCTGTCCAAAGTCTCGTTATATGCGTCTAAATCATTTCCCTTTCCCCAATCATCTACCAGATCTCCGAGAATTACAATGTCATCGTAGCTGTTCTCATTAACTCTATCAGCCATATCAAAAATCCATGGCTTTAAATGTACATCAGGAATCACAAGTACTCTGCTCATTTCAAAACTCCGATTATTCCAAACTGATTCATTGCTTCACTAAGATGGTTTGTAAACCACACCTCACCCTCATACGAATTTAGCCTGTGATTCTTATTGTCATCTAAAAGATTAGTTCTGCTCCATTCCACATTCTTCTTCGAAGCTTTTTTCTCCATTCTATATGGAGTCTCGTTGCGAGCAAGCCTGGTCTCAAGATCCGCACTGAGCTCCGCAAAGTAGAAGTCCCCACCGCTCTTTGTAAATAAGTCATGAAGACTTGTAAGATAATCTCTTTCCTCCTGCAATTCGAATGCTGTAACGTATGTAAAGATAAGGTCAACATCATACTTTACAGCCAATTCGAATACCTTTTCACGAAAGAAAGCGTTGAATTCCTTCTGCGCAGGCGTCGCAAACCCGAATATCTTGTCAGAAATCTCGATACTGTCATGATTGATCATCAGATTGTATTTCAATTTATCCCTAAGGCTCTCTGCCACCACCATCTTGCCAACAGCCTGAGGGCCGCACACTACTATAAGATTTGCCATTCTTACCACCACCCTTAGTTATAATCTCTCAAAACATCAAGTCCAAGCAACAATGCTTTCTCATGGGACCCTGTACCAAATGACCTGGCATCATACTCATGCACATTAGCCAATGAATCAGCAGTGAACAGGAACTGTCCAAACTTCGCTCCACGTTTCCTGCAACATGCTGCAAGGGCTGCACATTCCATTTCCACCACAGAACAGCCTTCCTCAAGGCGGTATCTCACCATATCCTTGGTCTCTCTGAAAAAGCCATCTGTTGTCCAGGTTGTACAGGTTACAAACGGAAGATCATGTTTATTAAATGAGCTTTCGATAGCTGCTATCGGTTCCTGATCAAGTTCAATATATCTGGATGCTGGAAGATAGTGATATGAAGTACCTTCAGCTCTCAACGCCTTTACCGGAACAATAAAAGCATCCTCCGGAAGATCCGCAAGAACTCCACAAGAACCAACTGCAATTATCTTCGTACATCCACAGTTAACAAGTGTATCAAGAACCTGCGTTGCTGATGCCGAGCCTATAGGTGACTGCACCAGACATATATCTTCTTTTTCCTCATGTAGCACATATATCTTTATATTGTGAGAGACTGTAATAAGCTCTTCTACCATAGCTGCATTATTCTCTTTGGCGTATTTATGGACTACATCTCCAAGGAATGCAAATAAACACTTCTCCGGCAATCTCTCAGCTGTCCAGTCATGATCAGGAGCTATAACTTCCGATGAACTGTCATCATATTCCAATAATGGTATTTCATTTTTTATTATCATAATTGTCTCCTCCTGAATGTAAAAAAATAGACCTTATCAAAACTATTTTAGCTTGATAAGGTCTTAATACACTTGTTTAATGAATCAAAAAGTTTACAGATTCATCATATAGCACGGCCTCATCTCGCATGGTAATCTAAGCCCCTGAATATTTTCCACGGACATATAATTGACCACCATTCTATTGACGAGACGTGTATTTGTCATATAACTGGCATTCCTCCAAGATTATTAGTTGTAAGTATAGACATAGCCCTGTTAGCTGTCAATAACTTTTTGCCCCTCTTTAAATCTCTTTAAAGTCAGTGGTTATACCCCAGGCTGCGTTCATAGCATTCGGTACTCCATTCTCATCATATGTTGCAATGATAAGAACCGGCTGCGGGTACATAAGTGGTTTTGCTCCAAAAT
>JAEEGH010009148.1_pt1 | contig 23194 bp, 26 predicted proteins | sample 9134181 | NCBI WGS metagenome assembly JAEEGH01 (sample SAMN16246544, study PRJNA631951) | gut metagenome | biome: gut microbiome; feature: rumen; material: DP-attached | host: Bos | place: Iran: Karaj | collected 2018-10
AGCTGCAATGTTCGCAGCAGCAAAGAAGCTCGATAACCTTTGCGTAATCGTAGACAACAATGGTCTTCAGATTGATGGACGTATCGAGGATGTAAACAGCCCATATCCAATCCCAGACAAATTCAGAGCATTCAACTTCCATGTAGTAGAAGTTGCTGATGGTAATGATTTTGATCAGCTTCGCGCTGCTTTCAAAGAGGCAAGAGAAACAAAAGGACAGCCTACAGCTATCGTTATGAAGACTGTAAAGGGCAAGGGTGTTTCATTTATGGAGAACCAGGTAGGATGGCACGGAAAGGCTCCTAACGACGAGGAGTATGCTATCGCTATGGAAGAATTAAAGAAAGCAGGTGAAGAGTAATGGCAGATGTTAAGAAAATCGCAACTCGTGAGAGCTACGGTAACGCTCTCGTTGCTTTAGGTGAGAAATATGACAATTTAGTAGTTCTTGATGCTGACCTTGCAGCGGCTACAAAGACAGGTATTTTTAAGAAGGCATTTCCTGAGCGTCATATTGACTGTGGTATTGCAGAGTCAAACATGGTTGGTATTGCGGCAGGTCTTGCAAGCACAGGAAAGGTTCCATTCTGCTCATCATTTGCAATGTTTGCAGCGGGACGTGCTTTCGAGCAGGTGCGTAACTCAGTTGGTTACCCACACCTCAATGTAAAGATTGGTGCAACTCATGCAGGTATTTCAGTAGGTGAGGATGGCGCTACACATCAGTGTAACGAGGATATCGCTCTAATGCGTACAATCCCAGGCATGACAATCATCAATCCTTCTGATGATGTTGAAGCAAAAGCTGCTGTAGAGGCTGCTTACAAGATGGATGGTCCAGTTTACCTTCGTTTTGGACGTCTTGCAGTACCTGTAATCAACGACAGACCAGATTATAAGTTTGAAATTGGTAAGGGTGTTGTTCTTAAAGAGGGCAAGGATCTTACAATCATCGCTACAGGTCTTGAAGTTAATGAGTCACTTGAAGCTGCAAAGAAGCTTGCTGAGGATGGAATTGATGCTGAGGTTATCAACATCCACACAATCAAGCCTATCGATGCTGACCTTATCGTAAAGAGCGCATCAAAGACAGGCAAGGTTGTAACAGTAGAAGAGCATTCAATTATTGGTGGTCTTGGTGGAGCTGTTGCAGAAGTTCTTTCAGAAAAGTGCCCTACAAAGATGCTTCGCATCGGAGTAAAAGACACATTCGGAGAGTCAGGCCCAGCTGTTAAGCTTCTCGCTAAGTATGAGCTCGACGCAGAAGGAATTTACAAGCAGATTAAAGCATTTGTATAATCAAGTATAACTAAAGCCAATTAGTTACAGCTACAAGCCTGAGAGTTACTCCGCTCGACAACATGTCTCGCTTGAGTAACCTCAGAGCTTGATGCCTACTAATTGGCTATTTTTATGTTCTGTATTAACTTAAATGATAATTCTTATTTACCTACTGCGAATGTAGTTGTAGAGCATCAGCGATAGCTTCACCGTAATTGCATCACTGAATTTTCTTACGTCATATCCAGTCAAATCGGCGAATTTATCGAGACGATATATTAAAGTATTACGATGAATAAACATTTTGCGGGAAGTCTCGGCAAGCGATAAATCATTTTCGAAAAATGCCTCTAAAAGGTTCAAAGTCTCCACGTCAAGCTGCGCTAAAATGTCGATATTTATATGATTGTTTAGATATGTTTCAACTTCTTCCACTGGAATATTGTAAAGCAATCGACCAAGTCCCATAGTGCTGTATGAATATACGTGGTCGGAACTTCTAAATATATTTCCAATATGCATAGCCAAAACAATATCTTTATATGAGTTAGGTAGCTCAGTAAATTTGCTTATAGGTAAATCGTATGAAACCTTAAAGCTCAAAAAGGCCTCTGACTCCAGCATATCCAAAAATTCATTGCAGTACTGAAGGATATCTTCATCAGTTGGAATGGAATCAAAGTGAACGATAATCGCAATGTGCTTTGCATCTATTTGAACTAAAGCATCCTGAGAATCAGGAAGCAAACTTTTCAGCAATGACACCGCTTCCTTCGGATAGTCAACCTGACTTTCCAAATAGAAAAGCATACGTATGGCGTTTTCATCAATATGAAAGCGATGAATATAAGCGGCAGCATCAGAGTAGGAAAGTTCTCTGGTTAGATAAGCTCTATAGAAAGAGCTCTTTGAGTCCAGCACATTAAAGCGGACAACCATTTCTTTTAATTTGTTGACGGTTTCCTCATCTGATAGTTCTGAATCAGTAATTTGAAAACTAATTCCAGTAGCCTTTGATAATTGTTCTAGTAATTTTTCCTTTTTATCATCAAAATTCATAAAAAAAGAGGTACCTTTCAAAAAGATACCTCCATTTTAAATCATCAACTTTGACTTATCAATTAATTATCGATTTAGTTTGCAATTGTAAGCTCTGTGTCCTTATCGAAGAAGTGTGCCTTCTCCATATCAAGAGCAAACTTAACTGTGTCGCCACCTCTAGCTGTTGTACGTGGGTCAACTCTAGCTGTAACCTGAGTTCCAGCATAATCGAAGTATAAGTAAACCTCTGCACCAAGAAGCTCGTATACAGAAATCTTAGCTTCGATAACTGAAGCAGACTGTGTATCAACGTAAATCTGAGAATCGTGAATATCCTCTGGACGGATACCAAGGATTACTTCCTTACCACCGTAGTTCTTCTCTGAAAGAGCCTTTGTCTTTGCTGGTGGAATCTGGATTGTAGCACCGTTAACCTGGATAGCTGTGCAATCAGCGTTAAGTGTACCATTGAGGAAGTTCATCTGTGGTGAACCAATGAATCCAGCAACGAAGAGGTTGCATGGCTTCTGGTAAAGGTTTGCTGGTGTATCGATCTGCTGAACAACACCGTCCTTCATAACTACGATTCTTGTACCAAGTGTCATAGCCTCTGTCTGATCATGTGTAACATAGATCATTGTTGCTCCAAGTGAATCATGAAGCTTAGAAATCTCTGTTCTCATCTGAACACGAAGCTTTGCATCAAGGTTTGAAAGAGGCTCATCCATAAGGAATACCTTAGGATTACGAACGATTGCACGACCCATAGCAACACGCTGTCTCTGACCACCTGAAAGAGCCTTTGGCTTTCTGTCAAGAAGCTTCTCAAGGTCAAGAATCTTAGCAGCCTCACGAACCTTCTTATCGATTTCATCCTTTGGTACTTTTCTAAGCTTAAGACCAAATGCCATGTTATCGTAAACTGTCATGTGTGGATAAAGAGCGTAGTTCTGGAATACCATTGCGATATCTCTATCCTTTGGCTCTACGTCGTTCATACGCTTGCCATCGATGAGAAGGTCACCTGAAGAAATCTCCTCAAGACCAGCGATCATACGAAGTGTTGTAGATTTACCACAACCTGAAGGACCTACGAAGATGATGAACTCCTGATCCTTAATGTCAAGATTGAAATCCTTAACAGCGTGGAAGCCGTTAGGATACTTTTTGTTAATGTCTTTTAATACGATGTCTGCCATAATAAAATATCCTCTCTTTTATAAATTTAGGTTACCCCGTTTACTAATACCAATTATAAAAAATGGTGAAATTGTGAACAATGTTAGAATAACCAAAAAATCAATCTGCCTTTCGTTATTTTAACGTAATGAAAAAAGACTTACTTTATATAACATTGTTTTATGTTATAATGACAGAGAATGGGAGAAATTATAGTTTCGGGAGAATTGTACTATGGAAGCATTAAAATATAGGAATCGTTTAAGACGATATCTTAGATTTCCTCTTTATATGCTTATTATTTTTATAATAGGCTGTATCGCAGTTGGCTTTGTTGACAAAAAGACCGCAGGGGTTATGACGGTTTTTGTGGCCTGCTACGGAATCATATGCATAATCTATTACAAAGCTAATCTTAAATCATTCAAAAACACTATAGTTGAATATGCAGTTCATTATGGAACAGTTCAAAAGGAGCTTATTAAGAAGTTCCGTTTGCCATATGTGCTTTTGGATTCCACAGGTAGAATCATGTGGATGAATGAGGAGTTCTGTGAATTAGTAGACAAGAGCAAGACTTACAACAAGTCGATTACTAGCCTTTTCCCAGAAATCACACGTGAAGGAATCGAGCATGCAAAGGATGACAATTTTGACATTCACATAGAGTACAACGAGAGAAAGTACTTGGCATGTTTACAGCGTCTTGATATGACCGAACCACTTTCAGGTGGCAATATGGTTATAAATATGGATGAATCAGCAGAGGGACTAGTTGCAATCATCCTTTTTGATGAGACAGACATTCAGGCTACAAAGGCTAAAATTAATGACCAGGCAATGGTTATGGCCCTTTTATACGTAGACAATTATGATGAAGTATTTGATCAGGTAGAAAATGCAAAGCGCTCGATGCTTCTTGCACTTTTAGATAGAAAAATAAATAAGTACTTTGGCGAGGCAGAATCAATAGTTAGACGTCTCGAAAAGGATAAATACCTTATTGTTTTCCAGCACAAATATCTAGAGCAGTTTGAGAAGGATAAATTCTCCATTGTCGAAGATATTACCAGCATTAAAATGGGAAATGACAAGGACATTACAATCAGTATTGGTGTTGGACTTGGTAGCGACAACTACACACAAAAGGCACAATATGCCCACATGGCAATCGACCTTGCTCTAGCCCGTGGCGGATGCCAGGTTGTTGTTAAAAATGGTCAGAACGTTTCTTATTATGGTACCCACGGCAAGGAAGTTGAGCGTACCACTAGAGTAAAGGCTAGAGTTAAGGCTCAGGCTCTTAGAGAGCTTATGGAGACCCGTGAGAGAATCATCGTTATGGGTCACAACCTTTCAGATGCGGATTGCCTAGGCGCATCAGTAGGTGTTTACTGTGCAGGCCGCGAGATTGGCAAGCCAGTTAATATCGTAATCGACACAATTACTGGAGCAATGAGACCAGTAGTTGAGAGCTTCACATCCAAGGACGAATATCCAGCGGATATGTTTATTACCAGCGAGCAGGCCATTAATTTGTGCAATGACAACACACTGATTATGGTTGTTGATACAAATAGACCAAGCTACGTAGAGTGTCCTGGACTTCTCTACAAGAACAAAAACATTGTTGTAATTGATCACCACAGACAGGTTGAGGAAATTATTGAGAATCCAATTCTTTCCTATATTGAGCCTTATGCATCATCAGCATCAGAGATGATAGCAGAGGTTTTACAGTATTTCGCAGACAAAATTACAATCACACCTACTGAGGCAGATTGTATTTATGCAGGAATCCTTATTGACACAAACAACTTTATGACAAAGACCGGTGTTCGTACCTTTGAGGCCGCTGCATTCCTTCGTCGTAATGGCGCAGAGGTTACACGAGTACGTAAAATGCTCCGTGAAAATATGGAAACCTACAAGGCACGTGCTGAAATCGTTAGAAATGCAACCACTTACCGTGATGCCTTTGCAATTTCAGAATGCGAGCCAGATGGCAATCTCGAGTCACCTACAGTTGTAGGCGCTCAGGCAGCAAACGAGCTTCTTAATATAGTTGGTATCAAGGCATCCTTTGTATTAACTAAATTTATGGACAAAATCTACATCAGTTCCCGTTCAATCGACGAGATTGATGTTCAAAGCATTATGACTAGACTTGGTGGTGGCGGTCACATTAACATTGCCGGCGCTCAGGTCCAGAACAGGACAATCGAAGAGGTCCGTGAGGCCCTTGAAAAGACAATAGATGAAATGCTAGAAGAAGGAGAAATTAAGCTATGAAAGTAATTTTACTTGCAGATGTTAAATCACTTGGAAAAAAAGGCGAAGTCGTAGAAGTTAGTGAAGGCTACGCTAGAAATATGTTATTTAAAAAGAAGCTTGGTGTTGAGGCTACAAACGCAGCCCTCAACGACTTAAAGCTTCAGAACAAGCACGACGAAAAGGTCGCTCAGGAAAACTATGAAGCAGCCGTTGCACTTTCAAAGGAAATCGAGGAATGGAAAGTAGAAACCAAAATCAAGACAGGTGAGGGTGGTAGAACTTTCGGTTCAGTTTCATCAAAGGAAATTGCAGAAGCAGCTAAGAAACAGTACGGTAAAGAAATCGACAAAAAGAAAATTGTCATGGATGACCCAATCAGAGCCCTTGGTACATATGAAGTTAAGGTTAAGCTTCACCCAAAGGTTACAGCAACACTTCGTGTGCACGTGGGAGAACAGTAATTATGGAAGACGTTATCCGCCGACAGATGCCCAACTCTCTAGAGGCTGAGCAATCTGTAATCGGTTCAATGATTATGGACAGGGACGCTATTGTAGAGTGTTCCGAGATTCTATTAAAGGATGATTTCTATCATCAGCAATATGGAATTCTCTTTGAGTCCATCGTAGAACTATACAATGCAGGACAGCCAGTTGACGAAATCACTTTACAGAACAAGCTTAAGGAAAAGGGAGTAGCCCCAGAGGTTGCATCACTTGAGTTCATCCAGGAATTAATCCTTGGTGTTCCTACAACTGTAAATGCCAAAAACTATGCCAACATTGTAAAAGACAAAGCAATACTTAGAAACATAATAAAAGTAAATCAGAATATTGAGAACATGTGCTTTGAGGGGGCAGAGGACGTTGATTCCATTTTGAATCAGACAGAAAAGGACATTTTTTCTTTGGTTCAGAATCGTGGAGAAACTGACTATGTACCTATCAAGCAGGTAGTTATGAATGCCATCGCCAAAATCGATCAGGCTTCAAAAACAAAGGGTACTGTAACAGGTATTCCTACCGGCTTCATTGACTTGGACCGACAGACTGCAGGACTTCAGCCATCTGACTTAATCCTTATTGCAGCCCGTCCATCAATGGGTAAAACAGCCTTCGTTCTTAACTTGGCACAGCATATTACACTTCGCGAGAATTTGTGTGCAGCAATATTCTCTCTGGAAATGTCAAAGGAGCAGCTGGTTAACCGTATGTTTGCCCTAGAAGCTAGAGTAGACGCCCAGAAGCTCCGTACCGGTAACTTACAAGAAGCCGACTGGGAAAACCTCATCGAAGGTGCCGGCAAAATCGGCAACTCAAAGCTCATCATCGACGATACACCAGGTATTTCCATTAGCCAAATGCGCAGCAAATGCCGTAAATTCAAGATGGAGATGGGGCTAAACATCATTATCATCGACTACTTACAGTTGATGACCGGCTCAGGTAAATCCGAAAGTAGACAGCAGGAAATCTCAGAGATTTCTCGTTCCCTCAAGGCATTAGCTCGTGAGCTCAACGTGCCAGTTATTGCACTATCACAGCTTTCTCGAGCCGTAGAGCAGAGACCTGACCACCGACCAATGATGTCCGATTTGCGTGAATCCGGAGCCATCGAGCAGGATGCCGACGTAGTAATGTTTATCTACCGTGACGACTACTACAACCACGACTCGGAAATGAAGGGTGTCTCAGAAATCATCGTTGCTAAACAACGTAACGGTCCAATCGGAACCATCGAACTTACATGGCTCCCAGAATACACACGATTCGCAAATCGCGATCGCAGCCAATATCACAACCACGACGAGTAGGGCACAGTCCCACTTTCTGCACGATTGATTTAGAACTCAGAAAGCATGAGAAATCAAGTTTTCTGGGCAAAACTGTAAAACTGTAGATTGGTCTGGATTGAATGAACAAGCATAGTAGCTCTATCTGCTACAGAAATACCTCCAAATAACAAAGGTACCTGCGCAGGGACGATGTGAATGCTGGAAATGTATTTAATATATCGGCAGATGACTAAAACAGGATTTTTTGATATAATATGCATACAAGAATGATTTTAGGGAGGCAGTAGAATGATAGATAAGAATATTACCATTCAGGATGCGTCTGAAGTTGATCCTAATCTGCTTCGAATACTAGATAGAGGTCTTGAAGATATTGAGGCAGGAAGAACATTAACTCACTCTCAGGCCATGGAAGAAGTAAGACGTATAAGAAAAGAACGCCGTGCTGCACGAGTAAACATAGGAGTTGCAGCAAATGGATGACTATGAAGTAATATGGTCACGCGAGTCAGTTTATGATGTAGCTGACATTTCTGATTACATTGAACTACGATTTGGTACAGAAAGAGCTGATCAGTTCAATGATGAAATTGATGATGTGATTTCTAGTTTAAGCTGGAAGTTTAAATCTAATCGTGGAACTGGCATTTTTTATAGAAAAAAGCTTATTTTGAAGAAAATATTTAAACCTTCAATTATCTTCTATTTTATGGATGATGAAGAGAAAAAAGTATATGTCGTTAGAGTTTTGCGTCACGAGCGCGATTGGCAAAAGATTTTACGAGAAACAACAAGCTATACTTTTGATTAAAGTTATAAATTATTTTCTAAAAGTAAATTGATTTAGTTTGTTAGAGAGCACTCATTATGAGATGCTCTCTTTTTTGAATATATAATTCACTTAAATAAAAGTCATAATTGGATTTTTGAGTATATTGTTGTATTCTGTTGTAGTTATGAATCAATAAATATGCAGGGGGAAAATATGAATAGACCAATTACAACATTGTTTATGCTAATGTCAGTCGATGGAAAAATCAGTACAGGGGCAACTGATGAGATGGATTATGATAAGGATTTTCCTAATATTACTGGGTTAAAAGAAGGTTTGCATCAATATTATGAGATTGAGCAAACAACAGATTTGTGGTCTTTTAATACTGGCCGCGTCCAGGAAAAGATGGGTGTGAATACAAAAGATAAGCCTTCAAAAACAGCGGTATCTTTTGCAATTCTTGATAATCATCATTTGACCGAGCAAGGGGTTAAATATTTTTGTGATTTATCCAAGAATGCTGTAATTATCACATCAAATTCTGAACATCCAGCATTTAAGGTTAAAGAAAGAAATTTACATATTATCTACCAAGAAAAGCCATCAATAAAAGATGCATTAGAACGATTAGCAACGGAATGCAATTGTGATAGGTTAACAATTCAATCTGGTGGCACAGTTAATGGTTTGTTTCTTAGAGGAAAATTAATAGATTATGTGGATATTGTAGTCGCTCCTGTTTTGGTCGGTGGGCGGGAGACATCGACATTGATAGATGGAGAATCATTAGCTACAACTAAGGAGTTGTCATCTTTAGGGGTACTTAAATTAGATGAGTGCTCTGTCTTAGAAGATTCATACATTAGATTAAGATATAAAGTATTAAGTTGATACATTTTCATTTCAAGCATCAGAGTTTTATTTAAAGCATGGGTATGATGAAGTTTTTACACTTGCTGAATATCCATATACAGGCAAAAGACATTACTATACAAAAGAACTGTAGAATGTAAACAAATTGAACTTTGTGTGGGAGATAATAAATATGTTGTTTTATATTATGATGTTTATATGTAATTTATTTATTCCAATTGTCATGCTGATATGTGGCTTCTTTATGTTTAAATACCCACCTAAAGAGATTAATGGAATCATAGGATACAGAACAACTATGTCTAGAAAGAATAAGGATACCTGGAAGTTTGCACATGATTATTGTGGTCGGTTATGGTTTAAACTCGGATTGCTGCTATTAATCCTGACAATAATTATTCAGATACCTTTCGCACATTCAAGTGATAATGTGATTGGCTATATGACACTTTTTATTGAAGCGGCACAGCTCGTGGGTTTATTGGGTTCAATTGTGTTTGTAGAAAGAGCTCTTAAGAAAAATTTTAACGAACATGGTGTCAGAAGATAACTTCAGATTTCAGCCCTCCGCCATGCCTACTAGGGTGTAAATACGCGGGATGTTTGGAGACATTGAAAAAAGAGTGTGACTTTATTGAAAGTAGAGTCGTGGTTGTGTTATAATGTCGAGCAGATTTGCAACATCGTGTTGAGACATAACAGAAGATATATGAAAGAGAAAGGGAATTAAGACATGTTTTGTGAGAAATGTGGTGCAGAAGTTGCTGAGAATTCGGCATTCTGCGAGAAGTGTGGTGCGCCTGTACAGGTAGTTGCTCCACAGCAGAATCCAGCAGTTAATACTATGAACGCTGGTGTTAAAAAATCAGAGATTATTGAGAAGATTAAGGCTTTACCTATGAAGGTTAAGATTGGTGTTGTAGCAGCTTTAGTAGTTGTTATTGCAGCAATTTGTGTATATGTTAAGGTATCAAGCACAATCAACCTTAATAAGTATGTGACTGTAGAGTTCGAAGGTTACGATGGATACGGTACAGCTTATATTTCTATTGATTGGGAAGCAATCGAAGATAAGTATGGTGACAAGGTTAAGCTTACAAGCAAGGCTAAGAAGGAGCTTAAGAGTTGGGGTATGTCAGCTGATGATTATCCAGCTGTTGAGGCTTTAAATGATAGCATTAGCGTTTATTTAGATAAGACAACTGGTCTTAGCAATGGTGATAAGGTTAAATATAAGTGGTCTATCGATGATGAGTTATTCGATTATGTAAAATGCGATATTAAGTATAGTAATGAGAGTGTTACAGTAGAGGACCTTGATGAGATTGGTACATTTGATGCATTTGCAAATCTTGAGGTAACATATACAGGTACAGCTCCAAATGGTTCAATTTCAATGAGCTATACTGGTGATGAAATGAGTTCATATGATTTCGTTGCTGACAAAACTTCTGAGCTCAACAACGGAGACGAAGTAACAATTTCTATTTCAGATGATGTTGCTGAGTACTTAGCTTCAAGCATTGGTAAGGTACCTGCAGAGTCAGAGAAGACTTATACAGTTGAGGGATTGCCTGAGTACATCACTACAGTAGATGATTTAACAGATGCATATCTTGATACATTAAAGTCTCAGTCTGAGGATGTTATTAATGCAAACTTTGCTGATGGCTATGATGATCTTTCTGTTAGTGACTTAGAGTACGTAGGTGCTATTACTCTTGATAGAAAAGACCAGAGTGGATATTACTGGGGCTACAGCAATTACCTTTGGATAGTTTATAAGGGTGTTGTTTCTAGTGATGACGTTGACGCTGTTGAGGTATATTTCCCTGTAAGATTTACAACAGTTATGGGTGATGGAACAGACGTTACTTACGATAGCTCACAGTCAATTGATGGATATAACAAGATTTCTGATGCAAACTGGGGAACATACTCTAACGGTTATGTTGATTCAGCAGATATGTACAGTGAGTTGATTACTGCAAACATTGATGATTATAATTACACAGCTTCAGAGGCTATTGAGGCATTTAAGTAAAAAAAATAAGGGCTTCGCATTTGCGAAGCCCATTTTTTTATGCCTTTGAATCAAGGAATGTGTTGATCTCCTCAACGAGGTCATCAGCATCAATACCGTGTACCATAGCAGCCTCCTCGATTGTCTCCATCTGTGAAGATGGGCATCCAAGGCAGTGCATACCGATATTAAGTAAAATAGGAGCTACATCAGCATCGATCTGAAGAAGCTCACCAATCATAGTTGCTTTAGAAACTCTTGCCATTACGTTTACTTCCTTTCTAAATTTTATCTTTTCAGATAATAACATGTCTATCGAAAATAAGCAATTAGTGTGCGGATATTTATGCAATTATATTTGGTGCAATCTATATACAGATGTAATAAAGGTGTGTTTTAAGCAACTGACTAATTTGTGTACACAATTTAAACTTTTGTTAGGATTTTTCAACGGGAGTTAGTTATATGAAACCTGAAAAGCCTTATTTTATCGGTATTTTTAAAAGTGCAATTTTGTTCTTGATTTAGACACAATTTAGGTGTATGATTTACTCATCTAGTAAAAGATGATAAATAATATCATTTAGTAAATAAGGAGGATTTTTAATTATGGCATATGTAATTTCTGATTCATGCGTATCTTGTGGTACATGCGAGCCTGAGTGTCCAGTAGGAGCTATCTCACAGGGCGATTCACAGTTCCAGATCGATGCTGGCGCTTGTGTTGAGTGCGGTACTTGTGCAGGTGTTTGCCCAACAGGAGCTATTTCACAGGGCTAATAACAGCAAATAACAGCAAATAACAAAAAGACTAACAGCTTGTCTGTTAGTCTTTTTTTATTTGCCACGACGCACCCCCATTGCCGAAGGCAATTAAAAATGGGTGCGTCTTCCCGTGAAATGCTGGAAAGCCACAAGACTATATAATTAAAAAAGTCCAAGAATAATCTTGGACTTTTACTTTTATAATTGTGCAAGTGACTGAATTGCATTGCCACTAACTATTGTTTCGTAGTGTTCTGACATGTATTGGTCTGTGCCCACTACAAAGTTTTGTTGATCAGAGTACTCTGAGAGAATGTTGCAAACCTTGTTGTATACCTCTGGGGTATCATCTGATTTGCTCACTACTAAGTAGTACTGATTATCAAATGGACTCTTGTATAGAGAATTTTTGCCAGTGTAAAACTTTCCAAGTATGTAAGAAAGTTTGATAACATCATCAAGTGTCTCGAATACGAACATCTTTGTGATGTCCACAGGTAAGCCTTTTTCAGCAGCCTTTTCTGGTGAAGCGGCGATTGCTGCCTGGGCCTTTTCAAGTAGACTGTTGAAAATATTTAGAATATCATCTGCAGCAGCCTGGTTGAATTGCTTGGCAGGAGTAGTGTTTGTAACGTCGCTCTCCTCATCGTAATCCTCATCGTCTTCTGAAAATCTAGAAAAACGAGTATCTAATTCATCAGGATTGTCTACCTTAGTAACAAGTAAAACAATTGATTCTGATGAAAGAGGAATTGCTTCTATCATTAGTGGAATATCCTCAGCCTCGAAACCGTACTGGTATGAAGCCTGTTCCATTAGTTCTCTAAATAATTCTCTTGCCTTAGCTGAGCCATAGGCTAACTCAGAAAGTTTGATATGACGGCTTATTAAATCTTCTCTAGAAAGAATGCATCTGATCTGGTTCTCGTTGATTTTTTCTATTTTCATAAAATCACCTCCCGAATCAATATAGATGCGAATAGTCGCTTTTCTTTACATGGATTATATATATATTATATCGGAAAGTAAAGGAAAGAAACTATAAAAAAGGTGATAAAAGTATAAAATTTTTATTAAATGAAATAGTTATAAAAATGTGAGTATTAAAAAATAATGCTTGCAATATAATTTTTACTGTGATATAAATTTATTCGCAAGATGCTTTTTTCAATATTTGGAAGGAGCGGATATAATTGATAAATATCGATTTGGATGACAAGTACGAAGTGATTCGAACACTGCATCAGTCAGCAGCTACAGCAGTTATTCTTGTCAGGCACAAAAAGATAGGAGCATTTAGGATTCTTAAGGCTATTTCAAAGGCCAGTCCTAATGCGAACAGCATCCTATCCGAAGCAAATCTTTTACAGGGGATTAATTCATCCCTGTTTCCCACCATTTTTGAAGTAGAAGAAAATGAACAGTTCTATTATTTGATTGAAGAATATATAGAAGGATTATCTTTACGGGAGTATTTATTATGCAACAAAATCACTAAGGAAGAGTTGATTGAGTTTGCAATAAAAATATGCGAGTTAATAGAAATTTTGCATACAGCAGGAAACGAGCCGATGTTATATCGAGATATGAAGCCTGAACATGTGATTATGCAGGATGGAAAGCTTAGACTTATTGATTTTGGAATAACTATAAAAAAGTCGAAGGCATCTACAGCCCCTGTTTTGGGAACACCGGGCTGGGCTCCAAAGGAGCAATTGAATGGAAACTTTTACGATGAACGTTGTGATGTATACGGTGTAGGAAAAGTTATTGAATTCATGCAGATAAATAGTTATGGAAAAGATGATTTAAGCATTAGCAGGATTATAAAGAAGGCTACAGCCGAAGATTTATTAAAAAGAACAAAAGACATTAAAGAGCTGAAGCAAAGCTTGATAAAACTGCAAGGGAGTAAAGAGAATGGAAAAGAGAAAAGGCATCTTGAAAAAGTAATTGCTGTAGTAGGCGCAGTATCAGGTGTTGGAACGACCCACATAGCAATAGCTATGACCCGGTTTTTCAACCAAAAAGGTATTAATGCTTACTATAAAGATTTAAAAAAGAATACAGTCAACGAATTATGGAAGAACCTTAGTGGTGCACGAATAAAGGAAGGGATTTTATACCACGACAGCTTCAGTGGCCTAATGAATTATGGAGAGGCTACTATGCATTATCAACCTCCTGTTGGTGTGCAAATACTAGACTGTGGGATAGATATTGGCGAAACCCTAATTGAAGCAGACTTAATAATATATGTAACAAGCGGGACGCCTTGGCAGTTGGAATCAAAGTATCCTGACTGGCTAAAAGATAATAACGTTTATGTTATTGATAACTTTTCAAACAAATTGACAACGATAAAAAAAGCAAAAGATATAAGCAAAAGAATATTTATGTATCCTATGGTGAAACAATCATTAAGGTTGACCAAAAACGAAGAAAGGGTATTCCAGGCAATTATCAATAATGAAAAGGATTTTAAAAATTAAAAAAGGGAATAAAAAACGAGAAAAACATTTAATATGCGTAACTGGAGTGGCGTCAAGGCTTGGAGCTAGCCATACATCACTTATCATAGCAAACTATATAAGCTCAGTTTTGAGAGAGCCTGTCTTATATATAGAGCCGAAAAAATACAGTAACCTGCTTTTATTAGTAGGCCAAAAGCAGGTTGAGTTTCAAGGCGTAGATTGTTACAGATTTAAGGGAGTGAACTATTTGTTCTCCCAAAACATAGAAAAACTTGTCAAAACAATGCTTAATGTAGATGCATGGGTAATAGTAGATTTAGGTGAGCTGACAGAGGATAATGACAGATTATTTCAGATATGCAGTACAAAAATAGTTATTGGCTCTATGATGCCTTGGTGTCGCAGAGATTATCAAGAATTCATTCGAAATAAGCTGATAGACAAATATGACTTAAGTAGTATTTCCTTTTATGAGAAAAATATCTCTTGGGAAAATAAAAGGGAATTTAATAAGATTTATGGATGTAAGCTTAAGAGTATGCCAATAATTAACGATCCATTTTCATTAAAAGAACCGGAATTTGAAGAAATTAAAAATTTATTATAGTAGCTGCGGAAAGGAGAGATTTTCAGTTAATAGTATTCTAATAACGTTTAATTGATAGAAAAAAGAAAAAAATTAGTATTAGGAAATAATTGTATTTATAAACAGTAGTAAGAGGGCAAGAAAAAGCCCTCTTTTTGTTATATTTGAAAAGTGGAATTTAAAAGGGTGATTTGCTATACTTTTAGCGTAATAACGAAGGGAGACAATGATTATGAGCCAAAGTCGCCAGAGAAATAGAAATTATAGAAGAAGAAAGAAAAGTTATATACCTAGAGGATATGTTTATATAGCAGCAATAGCAATATTGTTTACTGTTGTTTTAGTAGGCATAGTTGGTTATAAAAAATACTCGTTTACAAATGAACATGTTGACTTATCAGAGTACTTTGTGAATACACATACTAATGAAGTTGCAGTTGTTGTAAATGGAGATTATAAGGCTACCAATCAGGGAGATGTATCCTATGGATATGCTGTTTCAGATAACGGCAATCTTTATTTGGAGCTTGGATTTGTCAAAGAATATATTGATGATGGATATGTTTACGACTCATCAGAGATAACTCTTAGATATGCAACTGATTCTGAAATTTATACTGCAACACTTGGAAGCGCTGATTATTCCATTGATAAAAGCAACAACACTCTCAGTGTTCCAGCTTTGATTTCACAGGATGATACAACATATATTTCTGTTGAATATCTAAAGCTACTTTCTGATTTTCAGTACAATTACTTTGAGGACCCAGCTCGTGTAATTATTGAAACAGCTGGTTATGAGAAGCAGGTTGCTACAGCTAAAAAGGATACAGCTATCAGAATTTCAAACGGTAGAAAGAGTGAAATTCTTGAGGATGTTGAAAAGGGTGAAGAATTAAATGTAATCCGTGTTACTGAGGATGAGGATTGGAGCTTTGTAGTATCTGAAAAAGGTGTTATGGGCTATATTCAGAACAAGAGATTCTCAGAGCCTGAGGCCACAACAGTTGAGGCCACACTTCCAGAGAGAACCTATAACCACATCAACGCTGGAAGTGATATATCATTATTATGGCATCAGATGTTGTCTCAGGACGGAAATGCTAATATAGCTACAGTTCTTGCTGATTCTGGAAATATTGATGTTATTTCGCCAACATGGTTTAGACTTAGCGATAACAAAGGAAATATTTCATCAGTGGCAAGCTCAAATTATGTAAGCGTTTGCCATGCTGCCAATGTTCAGGTTTGGGGATTGGTAACAAATGTTGATAGCCCAGAGGTTGATGCAGATACAGTTTTAAATACAACTTCTTCACGAGATAAGCTTGTAAACAATATCATTGCTCAGGCAATTACTTACGGACTTGATGGAGTTAATATTGATTTTGAGGCTCTTGGCGGTGGCGATGGTTTCATTGAATTTATAAAAGAGCTTTCAATCAAATGTGAGAAAAACGACATTATTTTATCAGTAGATAATCATGCACCAGCAGAATACAACGCATTCTACAACCTTGAGGAGCAGGCTAAATATGCAGACTATGTAGTTGTAATGGCATATGATGAGCATGCAGGAAACAGCGAAGAAGCAGGCTCAGTAGCATCTATCAGCTGGGTTGAGGAAGCAGTTAAAAATACATTAAACAGCGTCCCAGCAGAACAGGTTATTATGGCAATGCCATTCTATTGTAGAGTATGGAAGACTTCGGCTGAGGGTACTGTACTTGATAGCGAAGCTTATGGATTTGATGGAATACAGAAATTCCTTAATAATCATGAAGTTACTGCAGAATGGAATGAAGAATACGGACAGAATTACGTTGAGTTTGTAGAAGGTGACATTACATACAAGGTATGGGTAGAGGATGAAACTTCACTTGAAGAAAAGCTCAAGGTAATGGATAACTACGGATTGGCTGGAGGCGCCTTCTGGAAGAAAGGCTTCGACAATTCAGCAGCTTGGAATGTTATTGCAAAATATCTTTAAGATTTACACAAAAGACACAGAAAAATCATAGTTTTTGCCCATTTTACAAGGGTTTAGACATTCTAAAAATATTGTGTTCTATAGGAAAAGTGTTATAATTTTGAGTATGATTACTAAGATTATGGATGTTTCTGAGGAGCCAATAAATATTGATTATATCAGAGAGGCTTCCGAGATACTAAAAAATGGTGGGTTGGTTGCATTCCCAACGGAAACAGTTTATGGACTGGGAGGAGACGCAACGGACATGGAGGCCTCGCGCAAGATATATGCAGCAAAGGGTCGTCCATCGGATAACCCTTTAATTGTACATATAGCTAGATACGAACAACTAGAAGCAATTACAGAGAATTTACCTAAGACAGCAAAGCTACTTGCAGATGCGTTTTGGCCAGGACCGCTTACAATGGTTTGTAACAAAAATCAGGTTATACCATACGAGACGACAGGAGGACTTGATACAGTAGCGGTTAGAATGCCAAACAATCCAGTTGCACTAGCACTTATTAACGAAAGCGGTTGTATGATTGCCGCACCTAGTGCAAATACATCAGGCAGACCTAGTCCTACAAAGGCTAGCCATGTCTATGAGGATTTATCAGGGAAAATAGATTGTATCTTAGACGGTGGACCAGTTGACATAGGATTGGAGTCCACGATTGTAGATTTAACCGAAGACGTTGTTACTATACTTAGACCAGGATTCATCAACATGGACATGCTTAGAGAAGTAGTTGGTGAGGTCAGAATGGATCCAGGCATTGTCTATAATGACAAGGGCACCACCGGTGGAGCCAGACCAAAGGCACCGGGTATGCGCTACAAGCATTATGCACCAAAGGGCGATTTGACAATCGTTTCAGGTGACGAGGACGATGTTGTTTCAAAGATTAACGAATTAACAGCACAGGCTATAGCATCTGACTTAAAGGTTGGTATTATTGCCACATCTGTTACAGCGGACAGATATGATCAGGGTCAGATTTTAGTTATAGGTGACAGGGCAGACGAAAAAAGTATTGCCCACAACCTCTACGATATACTCAGAAGATTTGATGAGTTAGGGGTAGATGTGATATATTCAGAAAGCTTTTCCACTCCTCAGATGGGACAGGCAATCATGAATAGATTACTAAAAGCGGCAGGCCAAAAGACCATAGAGGTTTAGCCTGTTTTGGAGAATAAGGAATGAAAAATATTAATAGAGTTATATTTGCTTCGGGAAGCGGAACCTCCAGAGCCCCCATGGCAACGGCGATTTTTCATGCTACAGCTCATGAGCGGCCGATTATTTGTGAGGCCAGGGGCTTAATTGTCCAGTTTCCAGAGCCTTTGAATCAAAAGGCCGAGGCAGTTTTAATTAGCAATGGCATAGAGCTAAAGGATTACTCCTCCAAACAATTAGTTGAATCGGATTTTTCCGATAACACACTGGTCATCACCATGGAGGAGACCGGAAGGCAAAAGATATTAAGTGAATATGCAAACGCTACCGAAGAGAATACGCGCCTGCTAAACGAGCTTGTAGGGGACGAGCTTGAGGTGATGGATCCTTACGGTGGTTCGGTACAGACATATGGTCTGTGCTATGAAGTCTTAAAGGCATCAATTGAGAAGTTAATGAGGGTATTAGAGGCATAAAAAGGATACTTTCTTGAAGAATCCAAGAAAGTAGTCTGGCTGAAGGTCAGATTTAATTGCATTATAGCGATTAAACCTATATACACACACAGGTATTGGAGGAGAAGACCATGAGTGATAAGAGACTTGATTACATTAGCTGGGATGAGTACTTTATGGGCGTTGCAGTATTATCGGGTATGAGATCTAAAGACCCAAATACACAGGTTGGAGCTTGTATTGTTAGCCAGGACAATAAGATTCTTTCCATGGGCTACAATGGTTTTCCAAATGGTTGTTCAGATGACGAGTTTCCTTGGGCAAGAGTAGGAGACCCTCTGGAGAATAAATATTTCTATACAACACACAGTGAGCTTAATGCAATTTTGAACTACAGAGGTGGTTCACTTGAAGGCTCAAAACTGTATGTATCACTTTTTCCATGTAATGAATGTGCTAAGGCTATTATTCAGTCTGGCATCAAGACTATCATTTATGATAGCGATAAATATGAAAACACACCATCGGTTATTGCATCTAAGAGAATGCTTAGAGCTGCCGGTGTAGAGTTCCATCAGTATGAGCGTACTGGTAGGGAGATTTCATTTACACTATAAATTTAAAAGGTCAAATAGGAGCAAGCTGTGATGGACAAAAGAAGGACAAACGATATTGGAAATGCACTGATAATGGTGCTCCAATTGGGATTAAATGTCATAGTGCCCATTTTTTTATGTATGATAGCAGGCGGCTTATTAGCTAAATTGTTTGACGTAGACAGTGATGGATTTTTGATCGGGGGAATGTTGATTGGCATAGTGGCTGCATTTAATGGGGCCTATCGATCCTTTAAAAAATATTTGAAGAATCAGGAAAGTCCAGGTCAACGAGCTAGAAGATTAGAGGAAGAGGCAAAACAAGGCCAAGAAATCAAAAATGATTAAATGGATGAAACGACTCAATCAGGCCTTACCGGGCTTGGTTTTCGGAATAGTTTTGTATGGTGTAATAGTTGAACTCGTAGGAGTTTGGTTTGTCACAGACAAAATTAGATATACAACAGGACTATTTATAGGAATAGCGTGTGCTTGTGGCATGGCTATTCACATTGCCATGATTATTGAAGAATCAGTGAGAATTGGTAAAGGACATGAAAAATATCTGTCCTTCAAATCTGTAATGCGCTATTTGATTTTATGCGCAATTATGATAACGATGACTTATTTCAAGCTGGGCAATATGTTCACAGCAATCATCGGTATACTCGGGCTTAAGGTTAGTGCATATGCACAGCCTTTGCTAATAAAGGCTTTCAAAAGATTTTTGAAATCTGAATAAATTAATAAAGGAGGTGAAAGTGTGACAGAAGGAATTTTACTGGCCTCAAGCGATACTGTGGATATGATAAAGGGCTTGTTCTCATATAAGCTGTTTGGTCAGGAAGTATGGATAACCACTTCCCACGTCTGCATCCTAATCGTTTGGCTGTCGTTGGTATTGTTTTCTATAATTGCCAACCGCAAGTTAAAACGAGCCACTGAAGTTCCTGATACCTTCCAGAGTATCCTTGAGCTGATAGTTGGACTTTTGGATAATATAGTGGAAGGAAGTATGGGTAAGCACGCACCAGTGTTTGCAAACTGGATATGTACCATATTCTGTTTTATCTTGGTATCGAATCTATCTGGTTTGGTTGGCCTAAGACCACCAACAGCCGATTATGGTACAACACTGGCTCTTGCATTAATTACCTTTGTTTGCATTCATGTAGTAAAGGTAAGGCATCAATCTGCTAAGGATATTTGGATTGACAAATGTTCTCCATTACCACCTTGGTTGCCAATTTGGATGCCAATTAACGTAATTTCAGATATTGCGGTGCCTATTTCAATGTCACTACGTTTATTTGCAAACGTTCTTTCAGGAACAATCATTATGGGTCTTGTATATGGATTGCTAGGAAAGTTCGCCTTAGTATGGCCTGCAGCATTGCATGTATACTTTGATATTTTCTCAGGTGCAATCCAGACCTACGTATTTTGTATGTTAACTATGACATACATAACCCAGAGTTATGGAGATTCTTAAAAAATTACTTTTAGGAGGAAAAGATTTATGAACATTTCAGGTACAGATTTAATTAAGGCTTGTTCAGCAATTGGTGCTGGTCTTGCAGTTATCGCAGGTATTGGACCTGGTATTGGCCAAGGTATTGCAGCTGGTCATGGCGCAGCAGCTGTAGGACGTAACCCAGGAGCACAGGGACAGATCATGTCTACTATGTTACTTGGTCAGGCCGTTGCCGAGACAACAGGTCTTTACGGTTTGGTTATTGCCCTTCTGTTACTCTTTGTTCAGCCACTTGTAGGCTAATAATTAGGAAGAACATATCTTTCAGAAGAAAGGAGGGGCTAAAAGTTGGAAAGACTATTTGACTTGGACTTTCAATTGCTTAATGATGCGGTGCTTTTAGCCGTGGCAGTATTCTTCCTATTCCTTATAATGTCAAACATGCTGTTCAACCCAGCAAGAAAGCTGCTTCAGAACAGAAAGGATGGCATTGCAAGGGACATTGCAGATGCTAAAAAAGATAAGGAAGAGGCAGAAAAGCTAAAGGCAGAGTACGAAGCAAAGCTTAAGGATATCAACAAAGAGAGGGAACAAATCCTTAGCGAAGCAAGACAAAAGGCCTTAAAGAATGAAACCAAGATTGTAAGTGAAGCCAAGGAAGAGGCAGCTGCTATCGTTGCGAGAGCAAACGAAGAGGCTGAGCTTGAAAAGAAGAAGGTTGCCGATGAGGTTAAGCAGGAAATGATTTCTGTTGCAGCAGTTATGGCACAGAAGGTTGTTGCTGCCAACATTGATACAACAATTCAGAACACCTTGGTTGAGCAGACTCTTAAGGAAATGGGTGAAAGCACATGGCTAAATTAGTCTCAAACGTATATGGTGACGCGTTGTTTGAGCTAGCCGTGGAAACAGGAAAGGTCGATGCTTTCTTAAGCGAAGCAGAAGGAATTATTGACGTAATTCAAAATAACGACGGCTTTTCTCAAATGATGAATCATCCAAAGATCAATAAAGAAGAGAAGCTTCAAATTATCGACGATGTTTTCAAAGGTAGAGTAAGTGATGAATTGGTAGGACTCCTCAGAATGCTTGAGGAAAAGGATCATATAAAGGATGCCGTTTCAGTTTTTAATTACTTTATAGAAAAGGTCTATGAGTACAAAAAAATTGGACGTGCAACTGTTTCCACACCAATGGAACTTACAGACACACAGAAGGCAGACGTTGAGAAGCGTTTACTTCAAACTACCGACTATAGCTCATTTATTATGAACTATACAGTAGACCCTGAATTAATCGGGGGTATGGTAATTCGCATTAAAGATAGAGTTGTTGATAGTTCAATCAAAACTCAGATTAATAAATTGTCACACGAGTTATCAAATATTCAATTGAAAGTAGGTGAATGCGCTCCATGAATTTAAAACCAGAAGAAATTAGCTCGGTTATTAAAGAGCAAATGAAACGCTATGCAGCGCAGCTTGACGTGGCAGACGTAGGTACTGTTATTCAGGTTGCTGATGGAATTGCACGTATTCACGGATTACAGAACGCTATGCAGGGCGAGCTCCTTGAGTTCCCTGGTGAAGTTTACGGCATGGTCTTAAACCTTGAGGAAGACAATGTTGGTTGTGTTCTTTTAGGAAACGATAAGAATATCAACGAAGGCGATACAGTAAAGACTACTGGTCGTGTTGTTGAGGTTCCTGTTGGAAATGCAATGTTAGGACGTGTAGTAAATGCACTTGGACAGCCAATTGATGGAAAGGGACCTATTGATTCCTCTAAATTCCGTCCAATTGAGCGTGTAGCATCAGGTGTTATTTCGCGTAAATCCGTAGATACTCCGCTGCAGACAGGTATTAAAGCTATCGATTCCATGATTCCTATCGGACGTGGACAGCGTGAGCTTATTATCGGTGATAGACAGACAGGTAAAACTGCTATCGCTATTGATACAATCATTAATCAAAAGGGACAGGGCGTAAAATGTATTTACGTTGCAATTGGCCAGAAGGCTTCTACAGTTGCAGCCCTTGTTAAAACATTAGAAGAATATGGTGCTATGGCATGGACAACAGTAGTTGCAGCTACAGCATCAGAGCTTGCACCACTTCAGTATATCGCTCCTTACTCAGGATGCGCTATCGGTGAAGAGTGGATGGAGAATGGAGAGGACGTACTCATCATTTATGATGATTTGAGTAAGCATGCTACTGCATACCGTACACTCTCATTACTTCTTCGTCGTCCACCAGGACGTGAGGCTTACCCAGGTGATGTATTCTACTTACACTCAAGACTTCTTGAGCGTGCAGCTAGACTTTCTGATAAGCTGGGCGGTGGCTCACTTACAGCATTACCTATCATTGAGACACAGGCAGGCGATGTATCTGCATACATTCCTACAAACGTTATCTCAATTACTGATGGTCAGATTTATCTTGA
>JAEEGH010009149.1_pt1 | contig 23193 bp, 20 predicted proteins | sample 9134181 | NCBI WGS metagenome assembly JAEEGH01 (sample SAMN16246544, study PRJNA631951) | gut metagenome | biome: gut microbiome; feature: rumen; material: DP-attached | host: Bos | place: Iran: Karaj | collected 2018-10
CGTCTTCTTGGTAATCCAATATTTTAAAATGCTAATCATTAAGCATCTTTTCATTCCATTTTTCAGGAGTGTTTCCGGCATTAAAAAGAAATCTAGCAGGATGGATTAATTCTACTTTCTGTGCAACTTGGAAAGCACCATCCATAAACTTATCATATACGGTGGGCTGGAATGTTTTATTGTCACCAACGGTTTCTTCGTTATAAGGCGGATTTCCAATTGCGAAATCAAACTTCATTTTACCGACCTTCCTTTATACTTCTGTATGTATAAGACCTTCTTCTTGTCCAGTCAAAAATTTTGCAATCCATTTCTTCCGGCTCGCTGTCGTTGTCGCCAACCGTAAAATCGAACATGTTCAATGGCTTTTCTTCTTTCGGTTTTCCGAAGGGGACTTTGCCTGTAATGCCGTCCATTTGCCAAATGTTCCAGGCGATGATGTTCGCCACTTTCTGGAGTTCACTTTCTGTCGGCACTCGTTTCCAACGGTCCTGCATGTAATCCACGAACGTTATGAGTAAGTTGATGCGGGCGATAAGCAAATTGTCACCTTGGAATTCATAACCATACACGCTCTGGAACGCGCGATATGTCCACTTGAGCCAATCGCTTTCGTCATCGGTGTTCTCATTCACCACACGCAGTTTGCGGTCAAGTATGCCGATGCGCCTTTTTATCGGGATAATTTCTGCCGTGGTGGTGTCGTATCGCGAAACGATGTATGGGGCTTCGCCGCAGGTGATTTCGAGACGCTTTGAATCAACATATTTTTGCCAGTCATTTTCGCCTTCGAACTTGATAGGCCTTGTTGTCGGTTTCCACGATTGACCGTCTTCGGTGTTGAACACGTTTTCGCGACCGAACCATTCTGCGTCGCAGTGGTTGTTCATCTTGTTGCAAATCCACGACGGTGTGAAGACTTCTGCCTTTTCGCGGGTGCGTTCCGCCTGTTTTTCAAGCGACTTTGCAACTCTTGGCTGGATTAATTCGGCGCCGATGGACTGGAGCAGTTCTTCTGTAATTTGCTTTGTCTTACCGAAAACTCGACCCCGCTTTGAGCGCGCCGTTGTCGCAAGAATAATGTTCTGGCCCGTTGTCTTGTCCTTGACAAGGGTCTTGAGAACTACGGAAACCGGGTAGTTGTTGATGTCTATCAGCGTCTTCATTTAACTCCGTCGCAAACCCGCATACGGAGTAAATGAATGTCAGGAGTTTCAGCTGAGCAACAAAAAAAGGCGTGGCATCGCTGAAGCGCTTACTGTACTTCGAGGTTCGCCAAAACCTTTACAACCAATAAACGCAAACGACCCACGCCCCAATCGGGACGTGAGCAGTTTACCCTATTCTCGTTGTATTTGAAATTTGGCGATTTCGAAGTAGAGACTAGAGCAAATACTCAATAAAACGGGCGCCCAAGGTGTAAGCCGAGGGCTATGTGCATCTTAAAATAGCATTAAAATGCGACAAATAAACTCGCAATCGAATATTTTTGAGAAATTTTGCTTTTTTCTCTTGACATCACCTCAAAACAGGTGTATATTTGTGCAGTAATCTTGCGTTTTTTTGCTTGTAACGCAAAGGAGTTGATAATGAAAGATATTGAGCGTGTCGCCATGACTCCGTTGGATGAGTCGGGTGTTGGAAAGATGATTCGGGTCATTCGCAACAAACAGGTGCTGCTGGACAGCGATCTTGCGATTCTTTACGGGGTTGAAACCAAGCGCATCAACGAACAGGTAAAGCGTAATATTGAACGTTTTCCCGAAAAATTTTGTTTCCAGTTGAATTCCGATGAAGTTGAATCCGTGAAGTCGCAAATTGCGACTTCACGAGGAGCAGGGTTCTTTGCAGGGCAAAACGGGGGGCGTCGCAAGAATCCCTACGCATTCACGGAACAAGGTGTCGCTATGCTTTCTGGAATTCTGCATAGCAAAATAGCGATTTCTGTCAGTATTGCCATTATGGAAGCTTTTGTGGCGATGCGGCATTTTCTAATGAATAACGGCGGCATGGTCCAGCGCCTTGCCAATGTGGAAAGCAAGGTAATCGATCAGGACGCGCGACTGCTCAATCACGAGCATAAGTTAGATTCCCTTTTCGAGGCGATGGATCGCGGAGAGCTTAAGACCAAGGGCATTTTTTATGAGAGTCAGGAGTTCGATGCGTACGCATTTGCGTGTAGCCTTATCCGTCAGGCACAAAAGCGCATTGTCCTTGTCGACAACTATGTGGATGAGACAACCCTTTTGATGATGCTGAAAAGGAACAAGGGCGTTTCGGTGACGATTTATACCTACGATAAGAGCAAGATTTTTGAATTGGATTTGCAGAAATACAACGCACAGTATGCTGACTGCCCCATAGAGATTCTCCCGAATACGAACACTCACGACCGCTTTTTGTTTATAGACGAAACATCATATCACTTTGGAGCATCGCTGAAAGACTTGGGCAAAAAAACATTCTTTTGCAGCAAGGAGGATTTCACCTTGGAAGAGGTGCTGAAAGAAACGCAAAACGGGCGCCCATTCAGCATCTAAACGGTAATCTTTAAATCAACTACTTCACTTTCTTCAAACTGTTTCCCTGCCGCACGATGTAGGCGCCGGGGGTCCTGAATTTGGTGCGGAGCACTTCGGCAATGGTGCCGAATCTAAGCTGTTCGGACTGTATGGTTCCCAAGTAGCGCCCCTGCATGTCGAACACGAGCGCGGCGCCACGAGCATTGTGCAATGCGGGCAAACGGCCGTTGCGGGGCGTGGCGATGAACGCGTCGGTCCCGGAAGAAGAACCCGCGGCAGAACTAGATGAGGTTGCGGAATTGCTTGATGAAAGCTGCGCCGAGCTGCTCGAAGGCATGCCGTATTCGAATGCGCCTAGATCAGGTGATTCGCCTGCAAAAGGGAATCCTAAATCTTCGCCTTTGTCAATCGCGCGGCTTTCTTTCTTAAGTTTCAGGAAGTCTACGTTCGGCAAGCTGCCGTCCGCGTTGCGCGGGCCAAGCATTCCAGGAATCGTCGAAAGGTCCTTGCCTGTCACGGTCATGCTCGGATCATCTAGACTTACAAAGTCGTCTTCGGTCAGGTCGAGCTTCAAGTTCCAAGAGTTATTTTCGCCAGCAGGGCAGTCCACATAATGGTCGATGCCCTGGCTTGGTATATACTCCCAGCATTCCCCGACTTGAGAATTCCTGTTCGGGAAGGCGATGTTGTTCTTGAGCACGTGCGCGTTGTCGCCGGTGAGGGGCGCCACCTCGGCAATGCGGTTCCCTTCGGAATCGAAGAGCGTCGATGCCATGGCAAATTCGCGGTCCTTGTTCATGTACGACGTATTGTTGAGCCACTTGCTGCCGACGCCGGTGTAGTTCGCGTAAAAGCCCGTAGCCTTGTTTTTCCAGGCAACGCAGTACTTGATGGTATGGCGCCCGCCGCCGAGGGTGCTTTCACCCATCTTGATGCCGTGTCCGTTGCCGTTCTTCGGGTTGCCAAGTCCGTAGTCGCTGTAGCCGTTCCCCATCGCGTAGCAGTTTTCCAGCACCACGGGAAATTCCTGGTTGATAAAGTCGAATCCGTCGTCGCTGTTCCACCAGGCGCGACACCCGATAAACCTGGTCGTGTCGCCTTCTCCAGGCTTCTGGTAATGCGCGCCAAAGCCGTCGGCGTTTTCTCCGTCGCCCTGCCATCCTAAAGGATCGTAGTTGTCGTGGGCGTCGCAGTTCAAGAAGATGTGTCCGCCGCCGTCTGCAGCACCGTCGTTTGCGAAGAATCCTGGACCCGCATTGTGGTGACTGTCTATCTGCTCCAAGAAAATATGCTTGCTCGCGTACAGGAAAACACCAGAATTGGAATTGTGTATCATGGGCGTGTTGCGGACTTCGAAACCCTTCAGGTGAAGGTACTTTGCCGCAATCACGATGGGCGAGGTGTACATCGCTCCTTCGGGTGTGCCGTCACCATGTTCTCCGCCTGCGGCCACGGGGAGGTTCGTCGCGTCAAAAATCGGACGCTCGCCAGGATAGGCCAGGTAGTGGATGCGGTTGTCGTCGCTTTCGCCACTCGCGGTCAAGAGTATTCCCGCCGTCATCTTGTACCGTGCGAAAAAGACCGTGTCTTTCAGGTCGTAGATGCCGCCGCGAATCCATACGGTATCGCCCGCATGCACTACGGTATTTGCCTTGTTGAGCGTCGCGAAGGGTTTGTCCTTTGTTCCCGCCGCGTTGTCGCTGCCGTCGGTTGACACATAGTACATAGCACCAAACGCCTGTGCCACCGAAAGGGCGAACCCCAATGTCAATAAGAACTTTGCTCCCATATACACCTCTAGTAAGCGTTTTTAATATAAACTTTTCTCGTGCCACCGTCAGCCAAATTTTGTATTATTTAGGCAGAGATTGAAATATGTCAGAACAAATTTTAACTCGTGAATCCTTAATTGAATTTTTCGGTGAACAGGAATATGAAAAACTTTGCCGCCACGAGGCTGGCCACGCGCTGATCGCGATCCTGTTCAAACGCCCCGTCGATTACGTCAAAATCAACAACTCCAAGGAAAAACCGAGTGTCACGCGTATGCCGGGGAACTCGCTCGAAGGGTCTGCCCATATCGCGATTGCGGGGCACATGTCAGAGTTCTTGATGCGCAAGAAATTCGCCTGCGACCTCGACACCGTCATGAAGGAACTTCCGATGGAACTTTACAGGAGCGATCCTGATTACCAAAGTTTCCAGGCATCCTGCTACTACTACCAACTTTCTGAAGCGAATGTCGTTGAGCAGGTGTACAACCTGATGATGGCCTGCCAAAAGCAGCTTGCTGCGATTGCCGCCGCTCTGAATGAAAAGACGAACTTGAGCAATGCGGACCTCGTCGCGATTTTAAGCGGCAAGTAGCGACTCCCACCTGTTTGATAAATCGTCCATGCTATTTTTGCGTGGATTTTTGTTTTTGTCGCGACAGGATGTATATTTAGTGTGGGTTGTTTAAATAAGGGTTGCAAGCGCATCCCTAAAGGGTTGTTTATGCTTAAAAGCATTTTACGGACTGCGGCAGTGGCCGCTTCCTTCTCTATGGTTTCGTTATCGGCGGGGGTTTCGCCGGTACAGGCCGAAACGCTTCCGACTGCAAATGAGATGTTTGCGAAGATGGGTTTTGGCATCAACATCGGTAATACGATGGAAGTGCCTGTCAATCCCACATGGTGGGGCAACAAGTTCCCGACCGAGGCCTACATCGATTCTATCAAGGCGGCGGGTTTCAGTACGGTGCGTATTCCGTGTGCGTGGTACAGCCATTCGAACGCCATGTCGCGCGACTCGAGTACGACGGACATTGTTCCGGGCGGTGGCCCGAACGAGATTGCCGCGAGCTGGATGGATTCGGTTCAGACGGTTGTCGATATGTGTATGCGCGCGGGACTTGTAACGATTCTCAATATCCATTGGGACAACGGCTGGCTCGAAGGCAAGCTGAACGATACCGACAAGGATGCCGTCAATATCCGCCAGAAGGATTTCTGGACGCAGATTGCAAGCCGCTTCAAGAACTACAACGAAAACCTGCTTTTCGCAAGTGCGAACGAGCCTGCGACTACCGACGATAATTACAAGCACGAAACCGAAATCCTGATGACGTACCACCAGACCTTCGTGGATGCGGTGCGTGCGACGGGTGGCAACAACGGGAGCCGTACGCTCATTATTCAGGGGCCTTCCACGAGCATTGACCGAACTTCCGAAGTGATGACGGTTGACAAGCTCCCGAAAGACGTGATTGAAAATCGCCTGATGGTCGAGGTACATTTCTACGATCCTTATACCTATACGCTTCTGAATGATGTGGTGAACTGGGGAGCCGAAGTTTATCCGCAGTACTACTGGGGCGATGACCTTGCGACAGGGAATGACGTTGTGCACAACTGCGGTTACAACGCCTGGGCGGGCGCAATGGGCGACAAGTGCACCAGTGCACAGATTCAGGACCAGTTCGGTAAGATGAAGGCTAACTTTGTGGACAAGGGCGTGCCCGTGATTATCGGTGAGTTCGGCGCCAATGACCGTGTGGGCGTGCTGACGGGCGACAACTATGCCAAGCACCGCAAGGGCCGCCTAGCCTATTACGATGCCGTGATGAAACTCGCAAAACAGAATAAGGTGGTGCCTATCGCCTGGGATACCGGCCATGAGGGCGAAAACAACATGACGATTATCCGCCGCCAGACAGAACCGGATGGTTCCGTGTTCGATATGGACATTCTGAATATTATGCGTCACGCTTATGGCCTTGACGATTACGTGAACAAAGGAATCACGCATGTCGATGACTTTGGAGGTCCGACCGGAATCGTGGCTGCAACACCTGCTCGAGTAAATCTCGGGCGCATTGTCCGTGTGGGTAACCGCCTGGAATCTGGTGGCGACATCACCTTGTTCGATATGAACGGTGCGCTGGTGCGTCGAGGAACGCGGAGCCTTTCGCTGGAAAATCTTCCGCTGGGTGTCTATTTCGCCAAGGGGCAGGGTTCTTTGGTGAAGGTGAATATACGGTAGGCTGCAACGCAAGGGTCTTGTTTTTGCTATCTTTCGCCCCATGATGAATTTTAAGAAAATGGAAGACGGCTTCCGGATGATTCTGGAAGGCATGGGCGAGAACCCGAACCGCGAAGGTCTTATCGATACGCCCAAGCGTGTCGCCAAGATGTACGCCGAACTGATGACGGGTCTTTCGGGCGAAACCCGTGCCGAAGACATTCTCAAGACTCGCTTCCATGAAAAGTACGATGAAATGATCATCGTGCCGGATATCGAGTTTGCGAGCATGTGCGAACACCATTTTCTGCCGTTCACCGGTAAGGCACACGTGGCCTACATTCCGGGCGACTGCGTGGTGGGTCTTTCCAAGATTCCGCGCGTCGTGGAATTCTATGCGCGATTCCCGCAGATCCAGGAACGCATGACCCGCCAGATTGCGGAACTGATCCAGAAGGAATTGAACCCGAAGGGTGTCGCCGTGGTACTCGAAGCTTCGCACATGTGCATGACGATGCGCGGTGTGAAAAAGCCCGGTGCAACGATGGTGACCACACAGCTTCTGGGCCGCTTCAAGACCGACGAAAAGACCCGCGCCGAATTCATGTCGCGCATTTACGCGCCGCGGTAAAGCTCGCCGGGCGGCAAGTCGCGACTCGTCAGGAATTAGCTTAAACAAGAAACCTTCCCGTTTTGCGGGAAGGCTTTTCGTTTCTCTTGTCTGTCGAATTCTGAAGGTGAATTCACGCAACGTGCGTGTAACGCCTTAGGCGTTCTTGACGCAACGGACCGAAATGGCATCGGATCTGTAGACGCCTTCGATATCCATGGAGTTTTCGGTAAGGCTCAGGCGGTACGCATTCGACTTGCCGTATTCGTCCTTGCACCAGAAACGTGCACGCTTGCCGAACTGGCAGTAGGTGCCGTTGTCGAAACGGTAGCCGGCCGGAAGAGCGAAGAAACCGACGCTGTCTTCGCCCGGACGCTGCCAGCAGCATTCGGCGCGAAGCTCGATGCCGTTCGATTCTTCGGGGAAGTTGCTCATCAGGGTTTCCCATTCCTTGAGGCTCGGGATGTGCCAGCCTTCCGGTGCGAGACCCTGGTAGTTGTCTTCCTTGATCCTGTGGTACATGTCGAGATCTTTTGCCGGGGACTGTTCCGAGAATTCAGGCGGAATGTTCAGGGCAGAGGTCCAGGTGTAGAGTCTTCCGAATTTGGCGACATTCTGTTCTTCGTTCCCCGGGGCGAAACTGTTTTCCGCCTTGAAGCGCAGGTTCTCGGCCATCCATACCTGTTGACCGATCTTGACGGTACGGTAAGTTTCCCCGTCGCGAGCGTCAGTGAAGGTCCCGTACTTGAATGTTTCGGTGTTCTTGGCGAGGCAATCTTCGTAAGAGGTGTTGTTCTGCGCTTCGGGGGCTTCGCGCTTTGCTGCCTTGCTGACCTTGACGCCAATGCGGAATGCCGCGGTGACGACGATGGCGAGGGCGATTAAATTGAAAATGATGAAGGAAGTGTGCATATTTTGTCCTTTCTTAGGGTTGTACTAAATGTAATAACTTTTTTTATGCTGTTTGCAAAAATGGTTTTCCCTATAACGGATAAACGATCGATACGATAAAGATGTTCGCGGCCAAGATGATGAAGTTCATCGGAAGCCCGATCTTGATAAAGTCCGAAAAACGGTAATTGCCGGTGGCGTATACGAGCATGTGGGTGGGAGATCCGATAGGGGTTGCAAAGCTGCTGTTTACGGAGATCATCAGGGCGATGCAGAACGTGAGCGGGTTTACGCCGAGGGTTGCCGCCGTGCTGATGGTAATGGGGCAGAACAGGGCCGCCGTGGCCGCATTGCTTATGAATTCCGTCACGAAAGTTGCCACGATGCAAATGCTGATGAGCGCTACGTAGGGATTGCTTCCGCAAATGCTCAGGAGCCAGTCCGCAATCATCTGGGCGACTCCCGTAATCTCAAACGATTTTCCGATGCAGATGCTCCCCGCAAAGACCATGAGAATGGGCCAGTTGATGGAATTCATCGCCTGCAGGCTCGTGCAGCAACGGCAAATGATCATGGCCGCCGCAGCAAGTAGGCAGGCCGAAAGCAGGGGCATGACGCCAAATGTCGGGAGAAAAACCATGGCAATCATGATGGCTGCCGAAATGATAGTTTTTTTCCCGATTTTACTGTCGGTCGAATTTTCGAGGATGCCGTCCAGGTGTTCATTTCTCAGGTTTAAATTGTTGCAAATCCATTGGAGTGTTTTTGGCTTGCCGGAAACGAAAATGTGGTCGCCGCCCATGATGAATGTATCGGGAGTGGCAATTTCGACCTCGTTGTCAAAGCGGCGGATAGAAAGGATGGAGTTCTTGTCTTTTTCGAAGCCCTTTGGGTTATTTTCGTAGATTTCCCGAAGGCTTTTCCCGATGAACGGGTGCTTGGCCGGGACTCGGAGTTCCATCGTCAGCTCGTCGTCTTCTCCGCTGCTCAGGGGCGACTTTCGCTCGGGCAGCAACTTCTGCATGGCGATTATCGAAATGATTCCGACGGCGAGGCAGAAAAGTCCGCAAGTCGTGGTCGCGAAAATGTTCAGCTGTGTCCCCGTCTTGTCGGTGTACAGACCCGACACAATAAGGTTCGTGGGCGTTCCGATTAAGGTGCAGATGCCGCCCAATCCCGAAGCGTAACTCAGCGGAATCAATAACTTTGACGGAGAAATTCCGAGTTTCCTCGACCATATTTTTACGACATCGATAAAGAGGGCGACTACGGTCGTGTTGGTGAGAATCGAACTCAGCAGTGCAACCGGAAGCATCGTGCGTACGATTGCGCCCGAGGTTGTCTTGGGGGAACCCATCATGTGCTTTACGATCCAGTTCAGGACACCCGTGTGGTTGAGACCTGCAATAACGGCATAGATCGCTGCAATGACAAGCACCGATGGAGAAATGAGCCCGCCGAAGGCCCCCTTTACATCCAACACTCCGCTCACGAATAATGCGGACATGCCCCCGAGGAAAACGACATCGGCCCTCAGCTTAGAAAAGAACATGGTTGCAAAGATCGAGATCGCGACTGCGATTGCGAACCACGCGTTTCCCGAAAGTCCCCCAAGTTCAAATGACAGCACGCCCTGTAACATATTTTCTCCAATGGTGTATACAGCTTGTTTTGTATTCTCAAATTTACAACTTTTGGGGAGGTTTGCAACAGAGACCCTTATTGACAAATCGTCAACGGCGCTTGGATTTTTTGTCCATGGGAAAAAATCTCCGGGGTTTTTTTTTGCTTTTTTCCAAGGTATCTTTATATCGGTGTTGGAAAAAGGAGTCACAATGAAAACGATGTTCTTCAGGAATTTGACAAGGGGCTTTGTGATAGCGGGTGCCGTCATGGCTCTGGTGAGCTGCGACAGTTCTACTGCTGCAAACGATAATCAGAATACTACCGATCCGACGGCTGTTACCCCCACGGAAAATCCTGCCAATCCCGGCGATCCTACGAATCCGGTGAATAATCCGGTCGTCGATCCCGAAACTGGCCTGCCTGTCGATCCTGCTTTGAATCCGACCGATCCCGCTCAGCAGGGAACGGATCCGGTCGTTAATCCGGATGACCCCTGGGCGGACCCTTGCGTGGCCTCTAGCTTGCCGAACGCTTGTGGCGATGAATCCGTTCATGGTATGATAGACACGATTTTGACGCCGGTTTCCAGTAGCTCCGAAGGCATCGCTGATCCTGTTCCGCTTTCCAGTTCCAGCGCTAGCGAAATTCCGGCAAGTTCGGCGGCCGAAGTTTCTTCTTCTAGCGAGGCTCCCGCCGTGCCTAAAATTTTCCTCGCGAACGACAAGGAAGAAGAAAAGAATTACATGGAAGTTGAGTACAAGACGAATACCGGCTGGGATGGGGAAGGAATCCTTGCGTACCCCAAGCGCTTGACCGACAATCCGGACCAAAAGCATGCCGTTGTGGTATGGGGCCCCGGTGGTGGTACAAAACCGAGTGCTTACGAAGGCATGATTCGCAGACTCGCTTCCCACGGCTTTGTGGTGGTTGCCCTCAAGGAATCTCCGGGCAACGCGACCCAGGCCATCAAGGCTCTCGACTGGCTCGATGGGCTGAACAAGGATTCGAACAGCCCGCTGTTTGGCAAGCTCGACATGAATACGGTCGGTTGCTCGGGCCATTCTATGGGTGGTCTTGAATCTGAACAGGCCCTTATCAAGGACAGACGCGTGCTTACCGCATTCCTCAACAACAGCGGTGACTGGGACGGTGTCGGAGCTATGAAGGTGGCGACCGACCGGACTATAGCTATCCTTTATGGTGAAGGTGGCATGGAGCGCGGCAACGCCGAGAACGATTACAACAACGCAAATGTCAAGGCGCCTGCATGCCTTATCCAGATGACGGGAGGCAAGGGTACCGAATGCTACGAAGTCGCTCCTGGCCGCAGGGAATGCGGTTACGGTCACGGTTCCGGTTCCTGGGACGGCATGGCCGCTACGGTTGCCTGGATGCGCTGGCACCTCGGTGGCGAAGAATGGCGCAAGGCGGACTTCGTAGGCACCAGCGGCAAGTACATCAACGGAAACATTGCCGGCCACGATGGCAAGTGGAAAGGCCAATGTAAGAATTTCTAAGAAACTCCACACTCACTCCTTACACCCCGTCCGAATGGGCGGGGTGTTTTTTTAAGAATGCCTTGCCATCCCTTTTGCTTTTTTTATAATTATTGACGAAAACAAACCACTCTTTACTCCTAACCGACTACTATTATGAACGCTGCAATTTTGACGAATGAATTCCCGCCTGAAATTTATGGCGGTGCCGGTATCCACGTGAAGTTCCTGACGCAGGAGCTTGCAAAGCTTTGCCACATCGAGGCGCGCTGCTTTGGCGTGCAGAACGTGGACGAAAACAATATTCATGCGCTCGGTTTTTCGCGCAAGCTCGGGCTCAACCCCGAAGACGACCGCTTCCAGAAAATTTTCAAGCCGATTGATATCGACCTCCAGTGGGCGGCCTCGCTCAAGGATATCGACGTGATTCATTGCCATACGTGGTACAGCCATTTTGGCGGCGTTCTCGCTAGCCGTCTTCTGCAGTGCCCGTTGATTTTGACGACGCATTCGCTGGAACCGCACCGTCCGTGGAAGGCGGAGCAGCTGGGTAATGGCGGCTACGCCATGAGTTGCTGGATCGAACGCACCGCTTACGAAGCTGCCGACGGTGTGATTGCCGTGAGTGAGGGCATGAAGCGCGACGTGATGAAGCTTTACGGAGTCCCCGAAGATCGCGTGAAGGTGATTTACAACGGTATCGATCCGGACTTTTATGCTCCGACTTTCGACGAAAAAATCCTCGAAAAGTGGGAAGTCGACCCGAAGCGTCCGTATGTTCTGTTCGTGGGCCGCATCACGCGCCAGAAAGGCATTAGCCAGCTGATTCAGGCGATTCCGCAGATCGACAAGAGCGCCCAGGTGGTGCTCTGCGCCGGTGCTCCGGATACCATCGAACTTGCCGACGAGTGCAAGGCCCTGATTGAAGATGTGCAGAAGACCCGCGACGGCGTCGTCTGGATTCAGGAAGCGGTTCCGCATGAAGAACTCCGCGTGCTTTACAGCCATGCGACCGTGTTCGCGACACCTTCGCTCTACGAACCGTTCGGCATCATCAACCTCGAAGCCATGAGCTGCGGCACTCCGGTGGTGGGATCTGCGGTGGGCGGCATTCCCGAAATCATCGTGGACGGCGAAACTGGATTCCTAGTTCCGCTCAAGGCGAAATCCGAAACGGATTTTGAACCGGCCGACCCGAAGGCTTTCCAGACGGATTTTGCAAACAAACTCAACAAGATCCTCGAAAATCCGGAACTGGCGAAGAAAATGGGCGAAGTCAGCCGCAAGCGTGCCATCGACGTGTTCAGCTGGAAGTCGATCGCCCAGCAGACCTTCGACTTCTACCAGGAATGCATCGACCGCTACAAGAAAGAAGGAAAGAGATAATTGCTCAAAATGTCATCCTGAGCGGAGCCGCACTAGCGGCGAAGTCGAAGGATCTCTACTTACTTTCCTACAATTTTCTCCACAATCGCTGCTGTCGTGAGTACTTCCGGCAGCACGATTTTTTTATCGGCTTCACCTGCGGGGTAAATTGCGTAAGCGGGTACGCCTGATTTTCCCATGCTCTTTAGGAGGGCGTTCACCTCGGGAGTTTCGCGTGTCCAGTCGGCCTTCACGAGGGCGACGCCGAGGCTGTCCATGGCGTGGCGGAACTCGTCGCGGTTAAGGACTGCGGCTTCGTTCGTCTTGCAGGTGAGGCACCAGTCGGCGGTCGCATCGATGAACACGGTGCGTTTCGCCTTCGCAAGTTCTTCGATGAGGGCGGGGCTGTAACGGTACCAACCGTCGGCTGTCATCTGTTCCTGCATACGGGCGTTGAAGTGTTCCGTAGCGGCTGCATCGTATTGCGGGGCGATGACTGCAAACCAGACGGCCGCAATAACAACGATGCTTCCGCCAAGGGTCGCGATTTCGCGGCCAAAGGCGGCTCCCGGCGGCGCGAATTTTCCGACAATAATGCTCCCTCCGATGCTTGCCGCCACGACAACGGCGAACATCCCGACGCCAGCCATTCCCGCCTGTTCGTTCACAAGCCAAAGGAGCCAAGCGACGGTCGCGAGAAGCAATACGCCCATCACCTTTTGCAGGCGAACCATCCAGGCACCCGGTTTCGGGAATACCTTGAGGATTTTCGGGAAGGCGCTCACGAGTATGTAGGGGAGGGCGAGCCCGAGTCCCGCCGCCGTAAAGAAAAGGAACAGCACCGGGGTGCTGGCGGTGAAGGCGAATCCCATGGCAGTACCGAGGAAGGGCGCCGAACAGGGCGTACTTAAAAGAACGAGCAGTGCACCGGTAAAGAAGGCTCCGGCGAGTCCTGCCTTGTGTCCCGCGGCATCCATCCTGGTGGTGGCGTTCCACGGAAGCCAGATTTCAAAGACGCCGAAGAAGCTCATGGCGAATGCGGTCAGAATCACCACCATGAAGGCGATGAAACCTGCGCTTTGGAATTGCATCCCCCAGCCCGCGGACCCGCCGCCGGCCTTGACGGCGGCGACGACGGCGGCCAAGATCCAGAAACTGCACAAGATGCCCGCCGTCGTGGCTCCTCCCAAGGCGAGGAGCCGTCCGCGACTTTCACCTGCCTGCTTAATCAGGCTGAACAACTTAAGAGAAAGCACCGGCAGCACGCACGGCATCAGGTTCAGGATAATTCCGCCGATAAAAGCGAAGAACAGCAGCGCCAATACCCCGGCGCGGTTCTCCGACGCAACGCTGACGCGGTTCTCCGATGCATTCCCCTCTACCTCAGAGTCGTTTTTTTTTGCGGTCCCGTCCAAAGAACCGTTATCGGTTGCGCCCTCTATGGTAAACTTGCTGGCCGATTTCGCGGCGGTCCCGTTCCCGGCAGATTTCCCGTCAAGCCGGATCGTCTTGCTTGCCGGTGCCAAACAAATCGAATTGTCGCACGCCTGGTAGTGGAACGTCACCTCGGTTCCGAGGCTGTCGTAGCCCGCTTCCGAACCGTCGCCGTTCTTCGCGACGCCCTTTACCGGGATTTCGACGGCGAACGTCCCGCGGAATGTCAGGATTTCAAGTTCCAGCGCCTCGTTGTATTCCCGGATGGGGGCAGGCCACACGGCGTCGCCGAATTCTATTCCTTCCGCCTTGACTTCAATCGAGGAGGGTTTCAGGAATTCGTCGGTCACCTTGTTCGCGTTCACGTGCCACTTGTCCGGCACGGTAATGCTTACGGTTATTTTTCCCCCGTCCTTCAGCGCTCCGGCGCTATATTCCATGAACATGTCCGGAGGCGGCATCGAGTTCATGTTGAACTCCTCCGCTTGCACGGATTGCGGATAAATTATGCAAAAAAGGAACAAAATAAAAAAAGTGGCGGATTCTTGCAAACAGTTGTTTGCAAAATGACGATTTTTCTTTTTTATATCTTTTATTTTCATAAATTTATTCTTAACTGAAAGATTGCTGTCGAAATTCCGGTTTGTGAAATGTCCAAATCAAGAATTTTAACAGAACAGCCTCCCAATTGGGTAGAAAAGGTGTGGCGCAAGAACGCTACTCAAATTTACAAACTCTGCTGCGCCCGGAGTAAGGATACCGACCACGCGAAGGATCTTTTTCAAGAGGTAGCCCTTCGATTCTGCCGATCGGCGAATGTCCTCGATCATGAAAAACCCATTTTTCCCTGGTTTATGACGGTTATCCGGAATACGCATCGCGATCTCCACCGCAAGAACCGCCGCATGGTCCGCCTTACGGATGTCATGGAATCGGGGGCAAAGTATTCTGCAGGGAAAATCGAGCGTGAAATATGCGAGAACCGTCGCTTCCTTTTTGTGCGTAACCAGCTGGACAAGTTGATGAAGCCTCTCACCGCAGCCGAGAAAATGGCGGTGGAGTTCTCGAGCATTGGCGGAATACGTGCCGAGGAGGCGAGTCTCTTTTGCGGCACGGACAAGGGTACATTCTTCAAGCGGAAGGCGTCGGCATTCAAAAAAATGCGCGAGAAGCGCGATATCTACCTGTCGTTATTGAAAAAGAGCGATTCTGCAAGCCCAAAATTAGATGACTTGCTCGCGCGTGCGAGTGAATTTTCGTAATTTTAAAGGGTGAAGTTTTCGCTAATTGCAATCGTGCTTATATTTACGGTTCAGCTGTTTGCCGCTGACCGTTGGGGAGCCTTTTCCGACCCGTTCCCCATTTATGATGTTGTTCCCTATGGTGACAACGGAATCATGCTCGCGACCGACGGGGGACTCCGTTTTCGCACCTTGGAGGGCGACCGTGTTTTTCTCTCGCACGACGGCTTGGAAACGTCGGCATTCTATTCTGTCGTTTCCTCTCCGCTAGGGACATTCGCCGTTTCCGAATATGGTATCGTGGTGGCCATCAATGGCGATGGCAACACATGGCGCGTCCTGAACCGTTCCTATGTCAAGAATAATGTCCGCGCGGTTCCCCGCGGGGCCGTTCTGGGGAAGAACATCCTGGTTATCGCGTTCGAAGACCGTCTTGCCTTTTTTGACCTTTTCAAGTCGACATCGCTCCTGACCGTCGAACGGATCGGTAACTATCCGCTGCAGATGAACCCGCTACGGCAACTGGCTGTACACGGGGACACTCTTTATGTCAAGACGGAACGGGCATCCTATTCCCGCATCATGGACTGGGATAATCTTGCCTCGGACATTCACCTTGGCGATGCCGCTTCATGGAACCAGCTCGCAGCGGAAAATACAGTTCCCGAGTTCGCACCGTGGGATTCTACCAAGGTTGTTGCGGGTGAAGAGATCCTGACGGAATCGTTCCTGTTCGACAATAACGGTTGCCGTGTCCGCTGGACCGTGCGTTCGAAGGACGGGTATTTCCTGGTGGGGCCTTACACGATTCTGTTCTTGCATGACCAGGGAACTCCGAGAATTGTGGAGTTGCCTTACGAGCGCTACACCTTGGGCGAGGCCTACGAACTTCAGGCTATGCCTATGGGCGGAATCCTTGCCGCTTCTGTAGACGGAAAGATTGGCTATGCCAAAACGACGGGCTGGCGTGAGCCCGAATATGTCTTTGGCGGGCTGGGGAACGGCTTTAATGCCTATTCGGCTAGGATGAAGGTTTTGTCGGTTCTTCCGGACGGGACGGTGTTCAACCATATATGGGGCTTTGTTTACCAGATTTTTTCCCATTGGGGAACGGAGCTGGAGTATTCCTTTAAACCGACAGACGGGTACTGTTTTGATAACTATCTCGAGAACTTCCCCATTTCCCAGTTTGTGGTTCCCGCTCCCGACAATTCGGGATTCCTGACGGCGACGGGGAGCAACTCCGGCTACAGCATCGTTTACTTTACCAAGAATGGCGATGTCCGCTGCGCGAAGAATATCGGTAAGGAGCCGGTGCCCGGTCCGATGTACGCGACGGTAGACGAGAACGGTTCCTGGGTCATCTACGTGGCAAGCAAGCAAGGGACAGCTCTTGCCGATTTGGGCGGCGTGGATATGTACGTGTTTCCAGCCCCAAGGTCGAATGGTGGGGAACTTTCGAATGGGACTTCCAAGACTTTCAGGGGAATTAATCCTGCTCCCCTGGACATGGTTTACGACTCGGTCAAAAAACGCCTCTGGGTAGTTTCTATGTCGAACCTGGCGTATCTTGATACCGATCGCGATAGCTTGATCGTTCCTTCTTCTACAAACGGCCTTCGCGGTGTCGAGTATACGTCGATCGATGCGGATGTTCACGGGAATATCTGGGTGGGCACTACGGGCCACGGGGTGTACCGCTTGACACAAAAGAAGTCGTCTCCGGACACGCTTTCGGTTGTCAATTATAATTCCCGTAACGGCCTGCTCAGCGACAATGTTTCCGACATAGCGATCGATGCCGTCGATGGTATCGCCTGGTTTGCGCACGAAAGGGGAATCAGTTATTACCAACGCAACGACCTCAAGGATGCGAGTGCGAACTTGACGGATTCGACTCGGGTTCTGTTCCGGGCTTATCCGGTTCCCTTCAGGCCCAAGGAACACGCCTTCTTCATTATCGAGGGCTTTACGGAAAATGCCGTCGTGAGCATCTATAACCGCGGCGGGGCGCTCATTCGGACCTTTAAGGGCGATGATGTCCTGGGAGGTCGCCTTGAGTGGAACGGTAGGGACAAGAACGGCAAGCTCGTGGCTCCGGGCGTCTACTATTATGTTGTCAATAACGGCCCCAAAAAGAAGAAGGGCAAGTTCATCATCGTTCATTAGTTTTGAAGAGGTCTTTCATGAATCGTCATGTATTGTGGATGTCCGTTGCCGCTGTTGCCGCGGTAGCGACTTTGGTCGGCTGCGCGGGTGAACGCCAGGGGCTTGTTTGCGACGAGATGGAATACCGTCTGAATACCATGACCTATTCGCCGGACCAGCGCGCCTACGCCGAAGAGGAATTGCGTGTCTGCCGCGAGCAGGAAGCCGAGAAAAAGGCGGCGGGAGCCGCGACGCGCCAGAGCATCTATGACCGCTTCGCCGCATCGGATTCTTCAAAATCCAAGTCCGCTGCCGCAGACAAGTCGAATGGTTCAGCCTCCGAAAAGGCGTCCGGTGCGAGCGATGACGTCTCCGTATCCGAGACGCTCAAGGATTCCTCGGGCGAAAAGACGGTGAGCATCTATGACCGTTACAAGAACGTAGAACCTTCTGCGGAAAACGCCCCGGCTGAAAGCCCTGCTGCTGAAACCGCGGCGGACACCTCCGCGGCCGATGTCGGAAACTTTCAGTAAGGTGGATGCTGTAAATGGCAAAAATTCAGACTCTTGCCGGTGAATGGTTCGAACCGGATTTGCCGGGGCGCCTCCTCAAGATTGCAAACGATATCCGCGAAGCGGGGGGCCGCGCCTATTTGGTGGGCGGCTGGGTCCGCGACGCCCTTTTGGGCAAGTCCTGCCGCGACTACGATGTTGAAGTCTACGACATGGCGCAAGATGCGCTGGTGCCGATTCTCTCGAAGTACGGTCGCACGAACTTGGTCGGCAAGGCGTTTGGCGTCATTCACCTCGCCATGAAGGGACTTTCTCTCGACTTCTCCTTTCCGCGTACCGAAAGCAAGGTCGGCTACGGGCACCGCGGCTTCGTGGTACATACCGATGAAAAACTCAGCTTTAAGGAGGCTGCCCTCCGCCGCGACTTCACCATCAACGCGATGGGTATGGAACTGCCGGAGCTCACGCTCTGCGATCCTTACGGCGGTATCGACGACTTGAAAACGCATACATTGCGTCATGTGGGCCCCGCCTTTGCCGAAGATTCTCTGCGCATCTTGCGCGGGGTGCAGTTTGCGAGCCGTTTCGGTTGCACGCTTGCTCCTTCGACCGTGGAACTTTGCCGCACGCTTTCGCTCGATGACCTCTCGGTGGAACGCCTGTTCGAGGAATTCAAGAAATGGCTCTTAAAGCCGGGGAAACCCTCTCTTGGCCTTCGCGCATTCCTGGATATCAAGCTTGACGAATATTTCCCTGAAATCCATCCGTTCGAAAGTTCCTGGGATATGCTCGGCGTGGTTCTCGACAATATGGCGGCGTTGCGAGACTCCTGCCTCGCGGGAAATGGGCCTTGTTCCCTTTCGGAAGCGCAGACGATGGAATTCGCCTTTGCGGCTCTTCTTGCGGACAGCGCCGATACTTCGCTCAAGTTCCTTGAACGTATCACGAACGAGGTGCATCTCCTGAAGATTGTACCGCCGCTCCTGAAGGCATTCCGTGAAATTGCCCCTTCGATTGTGGAAGATGCTCCTGCACTTCGCCGCCTCGCGGTAAAGCTCGGCGGCTTGAAGCTCCTTTGCCTGCTGGTCCAGTGTGCTCCTCGCGAATTCTTCGTGGCCGACCAGGACTTCGCCGAAAAACTTTGGAAGGCTGCCGCTGAATATGATCTGTTGGAAGCCGCTCCGCAACCCTACCTGACGGGCAAGATGCTCATGGACCAGGGCGTGAAACCGGGAAAGCAGATGGGTGAAATCATCAAGAAAAGTTTCGAACTGCAGCTCGACGGCAAAATCAAAAACGCCGAAGACGCCCTCGCCTGGGCGAAAACTGCCCTCTAGTCATTCCTACTGTCATCCTCGACCAAGCGAAGCGCGGGAGGGGATCCAGTGAGGCTTATGACGTTAAAGGGTTATTTCCACCTAAACATTCCGGTGATTCCTGCCGGTACGGCGAACACGATCATCGGAATTTGGATGAATTCAGTGGGCAAGAACGCTAGCATCCTGCGCTTGGCATGCAGCTTCCACGAAGCGATCGTCACGAATACAAAGTCCACCAGGATTTTCGGCAGAATGCTGAATACGCACCACTGCCACGGACAATCCAGAAAGAGTACGCACCAGGGGCTGATGAACATCCAGATGTAGTAGGTGTAAATCAGCGTGAGCATCAAAACGTACGCCTTGTTTTCGTAGTTGGTGCCGTTGCTGCTCCAGCGGGCGCGTTGGTTAAAGAGCTGTTTCCAGGTATGCACCGGCGCGGTCTCGATGACGGCGTCCTTGTCCAGGTTATAGCAGACCTTGGTGCCCGGAATTTTCATCATCTTGTGGATGAGCATGTCGTCATCGCCGCTCGAAAGGTTCACCAGGTCGCCGAAACCGCCCACGGCAAAGAACAGTTCCTTCTTGTAGGCGAGGCACGCTGCAGAAGCGACGATCGGATGGCCCCAGCTGAATCCTGCTGCTTCCATGGCGGTATAGCCGAGCGTTTCCATTTTCTGGTACAGGTGCGGCATTGTGCGGCTGCCGTTGTTCTGCTTTGGACCTTGCACAATGCAGATTCCGTCCACAAAGCGGCCCGCCATTGCGGTAATCCAGCTCTTGCGCGGAATGCAGTCGGCATCCATTGTCAAAAGAATGTCGTACTTGGCAATCTTGAAGGCGCTTTCGAGGGCGCGTTTCTTGGGGCTTGCGATAACCGGCAAGTCCTGCGGCAGTGAAAGTATGCGAAACTTCGGGTGCGTCGCTGCAAATTTTTCCAGAATTTCCCTGGTAGAATCGGTGGAACGGTCGTCGACGCAGATTACTTCCCATTCGCCCACATAATCCTGATCGGCGAGGGCTTCCAGGGTGCGCTGCGCGAATTCCTCTTCGTTACGCATCGGCACCACGACCGAAACACTCGGAGTCGCCTTCGGCCCCTTGTAACGGTGCGTGCGGATAACCCCTATGATAAAGAATAGGAACAGGAACACGTACAGTGCGGTGAGACATGCGATGATAATGCCACCCATATGCCGAAATTTAGTAAATTTAAGTCATGATCCATCCTTCCGCATTTGTTCACCCGCAGGCCAAAGTCCACGAAACCGCCGTTATTGGCCCTTGGTGCCTGGTTGATGCCGGTGCCGAAATTGCCGAAGGAGTCGTTCTGGAATCCCGTGTGCATGTGTACGGCGGGGTGTCCATCGGAAAGAATACGCATGTTTTTGACGGGGCGATCCTCGGCGGCCCTCCGCAGGACTTGAAGTACGCAGGCGAGCCTACCCGTCTTGAAATTGGCGAAAATTGCACCATTCGCGAATACTGCACTCTCAACCGTGGCACGGTGCAGGGGGGCGGATGCACCCATGTGGCAAACAAGGTGCTGGTGATGGCCTACTCGCATATCGCCCATGACTGCGATATCCGAACGGGCGTCGTCATTGCAAATAGCTGCCAGCTCGGCGGGCATGTGCGTATCGGTGAATATGCGACTATCGGCGGCGTAACCGCAATCCAGCAGCGAAATCAGGTGGGCGCCTACGCTTTCGTGGGGGGAACCCATAAGGTCGACCGCGACGTTCCCCCGTGCACCAAGGCATCGGGAAATCCCATCCGCTATGGAGCCCTGAACCTGCACGCCCTCCGCCTTCATCCGAAAGAATTTCCCGAGGAACGCATCCAGGCGCTTTCCCGTGCCTACCGCGAACTTTACCGCAGCGGGCGCCCCGTTGCAGAAGTCATCGAGGAACTTAAAAAAAGCCCGGAACCTCTGTTCCAAGCCTTTTTCGACGAGCATTGGGGCGGCACTCTTGTTCGGCCGTAGGCCGCGCTGTTCCTCGAAGCTCCCCTTACGGTTTACAGCCTATTACTTGTCTAGCGCGAGAGCCTTGAGAATTTCGGGGTACCATTCGTCGGTACTCTTGTCGTAGATGTCGAATCCGACTCCCGTGAATCCCCAGATATGCCATGAATAGTCCAGCTGGTTTGCCGTCTGGACAATGGCCTTGATGTAGAGCGCCCTGTTGGCGTCATCCTGGCCTTCGGCTTCGCACCTGGAAGAGGCCCCGAATTCGCCGATGTTCAGCGGAATGTGGGTGCCGTCCTTACCGGGGAAAACTCTCTTGGCGGTGTTCACGTAGCTTTTGAGGTCGCTCACGATTTTCAAAAGCGCTTCCTGGTCGTTTGCTTTCCAGAGGACTCCCTTGGCGCAGTCGGTGTTGTGGCCCTGGTGGCTGTAGCTGAACGGTTCGTAATAGTGACCGTCAATAATGATGTTGCTGTCCTTAATGTCGGCAAAAACCTCCATCAGCTCGAACTTACCGAAATTGCCCGGGTCGATCATAATGGTGCGGCCGGGGTTTGTCTTGCGGATAATCTTGATGGCGCTATCCGTCATTTGGGCAAGGACTGCGTCGGATTTGCCTCTGGATTCGTTCAGAATCTCGAAAATGAGCGAGTCGTTGTCGAAATCCTTGAATTCCTCGGCGACATTTTCCCAAATGCCGTAGAAGGCGGCCATGTATTTTTCCGGATTGTCGTAGAGTTCGTTAAAGTGGTGCTGGTTGATAATCACCGGCATTCCCAGGCCGTTTGCAATCTTGATATGGCGTTTCACGCCTTCGACACGTTCGGCCTGCAAGGTGTAGGGCGGCTCGTGGAGGGCGGTCTGGTTCCAGCGAACGGGCATACGGATGGACTGGAAACCGGCATCTTTGGCGATTTGGAACCATTCGTCCTGTATGGAGTTACTCCAGTATCCGTCAAGATAGTCGTAAACCATGTCCGGGTCGAAATTCGACGATGTGATGTTGTATCCTGATTCCCAGGAGTTCCCGAAGTTGATGCCGTGGCCAAGCATCTTGTTTACGGCGATGGCGCGGCTGTAGTTGGGAAGTTCCACAGTTTCGGAAGATTCAATGTCGATGCTTGCCGACGAAAGGGCGGTGCTTTCGGAGGAATCCGGTTCGGGAGCCGTGCTGGACGATTCCTCGTTGCATCCCTGCATAAGGAAGGTGAGCGAAAGGGCAAAAGCGCTGTAAAGTAATTTTTTCATAGAAACAACCCTAATCTATGATGAAGTTCAACAAGTATAAAAGTAAATTTATTTTCCCGTTCTATACCGCTTTTTTCCGCGTTTTTGTTTACTTTGGAAACCATAATTGTATTTCTCGGATGTTTCGGTAAAGCGATAAAAGAGTTATTTTTCGCATTGGGTGCTTTGAAAAATATTTTTTCGGGAACGATATTCCCAAAAAAGATTATATTTTGGCACCGTCTGAATTTGGAGACTCCTTAAGGTATGAAACATATGAGAATCTCGTCTATATTGAAGTGCGCAGTTGGCGTGCTTCTTGCCGTTTCTTTAGCGGATGCGGCCTCGTTTAGCAGCTACCGCGACCGCGATGCCGGACGCTTCGTTCTTAAAGAAGGTAAGCCTTTCCGTCCTGACAAGGACATTGTCACTGTCGTGATGCGTGAAGCTATTCCTCGTGGCGGTGGATACACCTACCAGTATCCGCGTGAAAACCCCGAACCGGTCCTCACGGATAAGTACGCCATGGAAGGTGCCCTTTCTATGGAAATCGAACTTATCGCAAGCGACTATTCCGGTGTGGCTATTTGTATTGCCGGTTCCGTAGACCTGACTCCCTATATGGAAGATGGCGTCCTTGAATTCTGGATCAAGGGTGCGCAGGGTGGCGAAAATGCCCTGTTCGTGCTCGTGGACGACGGTGTGAAGAGCGGTGGCGAATCCCTGCAGGTGAAGCTCCGTTCCAAGAGCCTCGGCGAAATCACCACCGAATGGACCCGTTTCAGTATCCCCCTCAAGCTGTTCGGTACGACGGGTGTCTACTGGGATGCC
>JAEEGH010009153.1_pt1 | contig 23189 bp, 21 predicted proteins | sample 9134181 | NCBI WGS metagenome assembly JAEEGH01 (sample SAMN16246544, study PRJNA631951) | gut metagenome | biome: gut microbiome; feature: rumen; material: DP-attached | host: Bos | place: Iran: Karaj | collected 2018-10
GGCAGCGCATGCACCACTTCTGACCCATATACACATGAAAAGAGAATCAGCCCACTTCCCGCCTTAGGGAAACTAAACCGTTCTTTTTCAGCGTATTGATAGCTTACAGCCAGCGCAATAACTGCTTTTGCGGGTGCAAAGGTACACATATTTTATGACACTGGCAATAGCAATTCACGCTCAAGTAACATTATTTAATGTTTTTTGATATCTACCTCTCGGCTTTTTTGTGTACTTTTGCAACGCAGTTACAAGGAGTTAGGGGGAGTTAGAGGGAGTTAGAGGGAGTTAGAGGACAATAGCTGAAGCTCTCGAAACAAACCTGACTCCGGAAAAAGGGGAAAGCAGAAGTAATGTCCTTTAACTTCCCAGGCCGAAGGCCGATAACTCCCTTTAACTTCCTCTAACTCCCAAAAGTTGAGCGAATGCGAAACATGAAACATAAAATTAAACCTTATAATATAAATATGTATATACAAAAAAGACTTCTTTCCTGGACAGCAGCATGCGCTGCTACCCTCGTCGTGAGCAGCCTGCTGCTCTCGGCATGTTGCACGAAGGCCGTCCTCACCACGACGGCACCTACCAACCGACAGCACTACCTCGCAGCACTGGCCGACGCACAGCGGCCCGACCAGAGCAAAGTATCCAACGACCTCATGCCCATCAGCGACGACAACAAGGCGCTGGAGTGGACCACCGTGGGCGACAGGAAGATGGTACTCGTCTGCAAGATGATCGACCAGCAGACGGTGCCCCTCTTTGCCCGTCCCGACACGTTCCGCATCTCCACCCGTTCCGGCTACTGGGTGTCACTGCCTGCCGACTGGGCACGCCGTGCCGACCAGTTCGAGGGACTGGACTCCGTGGCTGCCCGCCGCCGTATGGTCGAGATGCTCGGACTGTGGCCTGAGTGCGACTATGACATGGTGGCCACGTTCTACGTCGATGTCACCCGCCTGTTCCGTCCGGCCTACGACCCCAGCATCAACACCACGACCAGTCCTGCCGATTTCCCCGCATGGGTTGACGACAACTACACCGTAGGTGGCGGCGTCAACTTCCGCAAGTGGTTTGCCGACCAGCAGTCGTCGGCCTACAAGGGTCGCAAGGCTTGTCCGTGGGCACAGCTCGGCTACTCGTACGACTGGCACAGCGAGGCTCCCCGTCAGGGTATCTCCGAATACATCGCCACCGACAAGAGCGTCGTCCTCACCAAGAAGGTCCAGGGTGTCTGGTCGTTCGTCAAGGAGCTGAGGAAGCGATAGAGACTATAGAATCTATAGAGACTATAGAATCTATAGAAACTATAGAAACTATAGAAACTATAACCACTATAACCACAAAAAAAAGCCACGGGCTCTCACAGAGATAAATTAAAAGGTCACACAGAAATCACAGAAATCACAGAAATATTTCAGCAGGGCTGAAATTAAAGCAATGAGCCCCAGTCAGTATAGTATTTCTGTGTTTTCTGTGATTTCTGTGTGACCTTAAAAACCCTCCGCGTGACCTTAAAATTTCTGTGTGACCTCAAAAAATCTCCGCGTGAGAAATAAATTTTTGCCGTCACTGCTGTCATTATTGGTTTAAAATATTGTTATAGAAAAAGTTACGATGTTGCAGCAAGGTGACGACAGTGACGGCAAAAGGCAATATTTTGCAAAAAAACAAGCATTTTTTGAGCGAAAAATTTGGAAAATTGCCAAAAATTTCGTATCTTTGTAGGTGAAAAACAATGATGTTTAACTCAACTTTCGCAAGTTGAGGAGTTAGGTGGAGTTAAGGGGAGTTAGAGGGAGTTAAAGGACAATAGCTGAAGCGCTCGAAACGAGCCTGACTCCGGGTAACAAGGAGCACACAATGCTAATGTCCCTTAACTCCCCAGGCCGAAGGCCGATAACTCCCCTTAACTCCCTCTAACTCCCCAAAAAATCAAAAAAACTCCCCAAAGTGGAGCTTGCGAAACTTAAAATGTTTAACTATTAAAAAATTCAAGATTTATGTACAAACCAATTACAACCATTCAGGATGCGCCACCCAGCTACCCACGCTGTTTCAACCATCAGTGCCCCCGCTGCACAGCATGCCTGCACTACCAGGTAGCCGTAGCCAGTCCGCCCCAACAAACCTACGGGCAGTCCGTCTTCCCCCACGCCTGGCAGGACGGCGAGTGCCAATGCTTCTCCCCCGCCGAACCGCAGCAGCTCGCCTGGGGATTCAACCGTCTCTTCAAACCGCTGTCCGATGCCACCCAGCACGAGGCACGTACCGCCCTGCGCAACCACCTCAGTGCCGGCATGAGCACCTACTACCGCTACCACAAAGGCGAGTACCTGCTGTCGCCCCGGAAGCAGGAGGACATCCTGGACTTCATGTCACAGTTTGGCAGTCGCGACCTCTTTTCCTTCGACCACTATGTCACTTCCTATGACTTCAACTGCTGATTACCCCGGAATTCCCATGATGGGAAAAAAGCGACAGCTAACGCATCCCGCCCGTTTCCCATGGTGGGAAGGGGGAGTTTTTGGGGGAGTTAGAGGGAGTTAAGGGGAGTTAGAGGGAGTTAGAGGACAATAGCTATAGTTGCTATAGTTGCTATAGTTGCTATAGTATCTATAGTCGCTATAACCACTATAACAACTATAACCACTATAAAAAAAACAATGAAACTATCACTGATTAGAACCAACAAGAAAAACAAGAAGTTCCTCACCACGCCAACGCTGGACGCGGTGATGAAAGACATCAGCAACCAGGAACGGAAAGAGCTGCTGGACGACTTCCGCAGTTTCACGCAGCACGCATACCCCTACTCCAAGTTCCCGAAGATACACCAGTTGCCGATGGCCTACCCCTCCATCGTCCTGAAGAAAAGCGGCGACGACAGCATGACACCCCAGACCTTCAATGGTCTGCTGACGCTGACCGCCGCCGGACTGCGCAACGTGGACGAGGCAGACGAGGTGAAGCGCATGGCAGCCATCCTGCCCTCTACCGTAGCGGCATTCCTGAGCAGCAGCGGGCGGTCGGTGAAAATCATCGCCGCCGTCGCACGTCCCGACGGCACGTTCCCCACGACAGAGGTAGATGCCGAGCGACTGCTGCAACAGGCCGTGCCACTGGTATGCCCCGTCTATACCGCCGTCCTGGGACAGTCGCTGACTGCCAGGACCATCAGTGTGGCACCTGCCTGTCACAAGAATGCGAAGAGCCTGTTGTATAACGGTTTCCGCATGACCTACGACGCACACCCCTTCTTCCGCACCGATGCCACACCCATCAACATCCCAGACCGCCAGACAGCCGGTGCGCCACTCGCTCCTGCCACGGCAACAGCCGTCCCCGAGGAACAGGACAAGAAGGGACATACCATTGCCGCCATGACGCAGCAGCTCATCGACCTGCTCAACAGCCGTTACACCTTCCGCATGAACAAGGTCATGGGCTATGTGGAGTACTACGAGAACGAACGTAACTACTACGGATGGATGCCCGTTGACGAGCGGGTGCTGAACACGCTGGCCATGGAGGCCCGTCTGACGGGACTCAACGTGCGCGACAAGGATGTCAGCCGTTACCTGAAGTCGAACATGATACGCAACTACGACCCCATCGACGAATTCCTGTGGGCGTTGCACGACAAATGGGACGGCAAGGACCACATCGGACGCCTGGCACGTAGCGTGCCCAACGACAACCCCCTATGGGAGAAGTGGTTCCGCATCTGGTTCTTGGGCATGGTGGCGCAGTGGATGGGACGTAACCCGCGCTACGGCAACTCCATCGTGCCCCTGCTCATCTCGAAACAGGGCTACAACAAATCGACATTCTGCAAGTCGCTCCTGCCGCCCGAACTGCAATGGGGCTACAACGACAACCTGGTGCTGTCGGAGAAGAAGTCGGTGCTGCAGGCCATGGCGAGCTTCCTGCTCATCAACCTCGACGAGTTCAACCAGATATCGCCCAAGGTACAGCAGGGTTTCCTGAAGAACATCATCCAGCTCGCCAGTGTCAAGGTGAAACGTCCGTACGGCAGACATGTGGAGGACTTCCACCGTCTCACGTCGTTCATCGCCACGGCGAACGTCACCGACCTGCTCGCCGACCCGACGGGTAGCCGGCGCTTCATCGGCATCGAGCTGACAGGCCCCATCAATGTCAGCCAGCGCATCGACTACTCCCAGTTGTACGCACAGGCCATCGCGCTGCTCGACCAGGGAGAGCCGTACTGGATGGACGAGGAACAGACGAAGCTGGTCATGGAGTCGAACCGCAGGTTCAAGCAGCTGACAGCCGAAGAGCAGTTCTTCTACGACTGCTTCGCCATCCCCGACAGAGAGTCCGACGGCCAGTACCTGTCAGCCACCACCATCTTCCAGCGCATCCGCCGTCATGCCGGCGCTTCGCTGAGGTACGGCAACGCGTCGCAATTCAGCCGCGTGCTCACCAACATCGAGGGGCTGAAGCACCGGCGCACCAGCCACGGCAGCGAGTACCTGGTGAAGGAGCTGTGACTGGCTGCGAGTACCTGGTGAAGGAGCTGTGACTGGCTGCGAGAAACACGCAGCCTACAGAAAAGCAGCCGCCACCAAAGCACTACCCTGCCCCTGGCCGTCACTGTCGTCACTTTGCCGTCACTCCTAACCGCCTGACAGTCAGCGAGTATTGCAGCGTGACGGCAAAATTGCGAAAAAAAAAGAAAAAAAATAACGAAATAACGTAATAACGTAATAACGAAATAACGAAAAAGCGTCATAACGTGATAACGAAATAACGTTATAACGAAAAAAAGCAACAAAAAAAAGCAACAAAAAAAGCAACAAAAAAAGCAACAAAAAAAGCGTGGCCCTTGCGGGTCACGCTTTCTTGTTGGTATGCTTATCACTATACCTTGATCTCTACCTCAACACCACTGGGGAGTTCGAGCTTCATCAGGGCATCAACGGTCTTAGCCGTTGAGCTGTAGATGTCAATCAGACGCTTGTAGTCTGACAGCTGGAACTGCTCACGTGCCTTCTTGTTTACGAAGGTAGAGCGGTTAACGGTGTAGATACGCTTGTGTGTGGGAAGGGGAATCGGTCCGCTGATGATAGCACCAGTAGCCTTTACTGCCTTCACGATCTTCTCTGCTGACTTGTCAACCAACTTGTGGTCGTAGCTCTTCAGCTTGATACGAATTTTCTGACTCATTTTGTTTAAATTTTCAATTTACTGATTTTCGATTTTCTATTTACTCTGCCGCTAAAGAGTCATTTGCTCAACGACAGTATTATTATTTATAGAGGCTATAGAGACTATAGATGCTATAGAAACTATAGAAACTATAGAGACTACACGAGGTCTGCGCGGCCCTTGACCTCCTCGAGCACAGCCTTAGCCAGTGCAGAAGAGAGCGGAGCGTGGTGGTCGTACTCCATAGAGCTGGTAGCACGTCCGGAGGTGATGGTACGCAGGGCGGTCACATAACCGAACATCTCTGACAGGGGAACCTGAGCCTTTACGACACGGGCACCGCTGCGAGCCTCTTCCATACCCTCTACCTGGCCACGGCGCTTGTTCAGGTCACCGATGACGTCACCCATGTTCTCCTCAGGTGTTACCACCTCGAGCTTCATGATGGGCTCCATCAGTACGGGCTTAGCCTGAGCGCAGACTGCCTTGTAAGCCATCTGGGCAGCGATTTCGAATGACAGCTGGTCAGAGTCAACGGGGTGGAACGAACCATCCACAACGACAACCTTCAGCGAGTCAACAGGATAACCACCGAGGATACCATTCTTCATAGCTGCCTCGAAGCCCTTCTGGATAGAGGGGATGAATTCCTTAGGAATGTTACCACCCTTTACCTCGTTGACGAACTGCAGACCGCCGTTCTCCTTGATATCCCAATCGTCGTCCACAGGACCAACGTTTACGATGATGTCGGCGAACTTACCGCGACCACCCGACTGCTTCTTGTAAACCTCACGGTAACCCATGACAGTCTTGGTGATGGCCTCTTTGTAGTTAACCTGGGGTTTACCCTGGTTACACTCAACCTTGAACTCGCGCTTCAGACGGTCGATGATGATGTCGAGGTGGAGCTCACCCATACCTGAGATAATGGTCTGACCACTCTGCTCGTCAGTACGAACGGTGAATGTTGGGTCTTCCTCAGCCAGCTTAGCCAGACCGTTGTCCAACTTGGCAACGTCAGCCTGAGACTTAGGCTCTACGGCGATAGAGATCACCGTGTCGGGGAAGGTCATTGACTCCAGTACGATGGGCTTCTCCTCGTCGCAGAGGGTGTCACCAGTACGGATGTCCTTGAAACCTACACCTGCGCCGATATCACCAGCGTCGATAGACTCCATAGGAATTTCCTTGTTAGAGTTCATCTGGAACAGACGGCTGATACGCTCCTTCTTGCCCGAACGGGGATTGAAGACGTAAGAACCGGCCTTCACGCTACCAGAATATACGCGGAAGAACACCAGACGACCCATGTAAGGATCGGTAGCAATCTTGAATGCGAGAGCCGATGTAGGCTCGTCCTCGCTGGGCTTGCGACCCTCTTCCTCGTCGGTATTGGGGTTGGTACCCATTACCATCTCCACGTCAACGGGAGCGGGCAGGAAGGCGCAAACATAGTCGAGCAGGGGCTGAACACCCTTGTTCTTATATGAAGAACCAAGCAGCATAGGCGTGCAAGCCATTGAGATACAACCCTTACGGATAGCAGCGATAATCTCGTCCTCAGTGATTGAGTCGGGATCGTCGAAATACTTCTCCATCAGGGCCTCGTCATACTCAGCAGCAGCCTCGAGCAGCTTGTTGCGCCACTCGTCGCACTCTGCCTGCAGGTCAGCGGGGATGTCCTCAACATCATACTCAGCACCCATAGTCTCATCGTGCCACAGGATAGCCTTCATCTTGATGAGGTCTACCAGACCCTTGAAGTTCTCCTCAGCACCGATGGGTACCTGAATCACAACAGGGTTAGCACCGAGGATGTCCTTCATCTGCTGAACAGTCTCGAAGAAGTCTGCACCTGAACGGTCCATCTTGTTCACGTAACCGATACGGGGAACGTTGTACTTGTCAGCCTGACGCCATACAGTCTCAGACTGAGGCTGAACACCGTCGGCAGCACTATAAGTAGCAACAGCTCCGTCGAGCACACGCAGTGAACGCTCCACCTCAGCGGTGAAGTCCACGTGTCCCGGAGTGTCAATCAGGTTAATCTTGAATTGTTTGTTATTCCATGTCCAATTACAGGTGGTTGCAGCAGAAGTGATGGTAATACCACGCTCCTGCTCTTGAGCCATCCAGTCCATGGTGGCAGCACCATCGTGCACCTCACCGATCTTGTGCGTCTTACCTGTGTAAAACAGGATACGCTCAGAGGTCGTTGTCTTACCGGCGTCGATGTGAGCCATAATACCGATGTTACGGGTCAAATGTAAATCGCGATTTGCCATTGTCTTATTATCCTTTTTACTATTTTACCTTTTTACCTTTTCCTAATACCTGTCTTAGAATCTGAAGTGTGCAAATGCGCGGTTAGCCTCAGCCATGCGGTGCATATCCTCCTTACGCTTAAAGGCGCCACCTTGATTATTGAAGGCATCCATGATCTCAGCTGCCAGCTTGTCGGCCATTGACTTGCCGCTACGCTTGCGAGCAAAGCTGATCATATTCTTCATAGAGATACTCTCCTTACGGTCAGGACGGATCTCTGTAGGCACTTGGAATGTAGCACCACCGATACGGCGGCTCTTAACCTCTACCTGCGGAGTGATGTTGTCAAGGGCCTGCTTCCAAATCTCCAGAGCAGATTTCTCCTCGTTCTGCATCTTACCCTTCACGGTGTCAAGTGCATTGTAGAAAATCTCATACGACTTGCTCTTCTTGCCGTCGTACATCAAATGGTTTACAAACTTCGAGACCTTTTGGTCGTTAAATACTGGATCCGGAAGGATCACACGCTTCTTTGGTTTTGCTTTTCTCATTTTACTTTTTGAATAATTAAATTCTGCTTGGGGGCTGTTCTTACTTGATCTTCAACGTCCGTCGCTCGGAACATTTACTCAACCTTTCTCTAACGCTTCTCCAGCAAAACGGTTTTTTCTTTTTTTTCTGAGTTCTTGAGTTCTGAAGTTTTTGAGTCTCTGAGTCTTTTCTTCCGGAGTTTTGGTTTTGAGTGCCGCTCTTCTCCGAGCCAACTCACAAACTCAAAAACTCACCAACTCATCAACTGAGGCTTACTTCTTAGCCTTTGGACGCTTAGCACCGTACTTAGAACGACGCTGCAAACGGTTAGCAACACCGGCGGTATCAAGAGTACCACGAACGATGTGATAACGTACACCAGGAAGGTCCTTCACACGACCACCGCGAACGAGCACGATAGAGTGCTCCTGCAAGTTGTGTCCCTCTCCTGGGATGTAACTGTTGACCTCCTTCTGGTTGGTCAAACGAACACGGGCTACCTTACGCATAGCCGAATTAGGCTTCTTCGGGGTTGTCGTGTACACACGTACGCAAACACCACGACGCTGAGGACAATTGTCCAGCGCGGGTGACTTCGACTTGTCGACAATCACCTTTCTGCCTTTTCTTACCAATTGTGAAATTGTAGGCATAATACTTTAATTTTTAATTTATATATATGTTTATTTTGTTTATATTCAACACTTTACACGCCAAATCCTATAAAAATGGGCGATTCGGGCTGCAAAGGTACAACTATTTTCTGATTCTACCTAATATATAATAAAGAAAAAGTGCTATACCTTGTAAAATTTAACAACATATAACACTTTTAAGAATTCTTATAAACTATTTTTCTATTATGCTTCACCTTTCGATGCATCAAAAGGAGCAATAGTCCGATCTTGCTGATTGGGGATTTTGATTGGGCCGAACTCACGTTCGTAGCGGAAGATATTCTCCTGCAAAGCCCCCAACAGACGTTTGGCATGCTCAGGTGCCAAAATCACACGGCTTTTGACCTGAGCCTTCGGCACACCAGGCATCACACGTGCAAAATCAACGATAAAATCACTACTCGAATGTGTAATTATGGCGAAATTAGCATATTCACCCTGCGCCACATCCTGGGGCAACTCCAACTGCAGGCCCTGCTGCTTTGTATCATTCTCGTTCATCGTACCTCTTTTATTATTTTTGTGCAAAGGTAGACAAAAAAGCCGAAATCGCCAAATAATCCGCAAAGAAAAGGTGAAAACGACAAAAAACAGTGAAAAGTTAGGGCTTTATTAAAATAAATACTTACCTTTGCAGACGTATCACTCACTTAACCACAAGTTATGAAGACAGACATACAGATTGCAAGGGAATGCCAACTCGAACATATCTACGAGATTGCATCCCAATTGGGCATTGACTCTGAAAAAATCGAGCCTTATGGAAGATATATGGCCAAGTTGCCTGTATCGCTCATCAACGAAGAGAAGGTCCGTCAGAGCAGGCTGATTTTGGTGACAGCCATCAGTCCTACGAGAGCAGGAATCGGCAAGACAACTTGCAGCATCGGCCTAACGTTAGGTCTGAACAAAATCGGCAAGCGCGCCATAGTGGCTTTGCGGGAGCCCTCACTAGGTCCCTGCTTCGGCATCAAGGGTGGTGCTGCGGGCGGTGGCTACGCTCAGGTGCTACCTATGGACAAGATTAACCTGCATTTTACAGGCGATTTCCACGCTGTAACCTCAGCCCATAACACCATCAGTGCCTTACTCGACAACTACATTTACCAGCACCGCAAAGACGGTTTCTCGCTACGTGAGATTTACTGGAAACGTGTGCTTGACGTGAACGATCGAGCACTACGCAATGTTGTCACTGGACTTAGGGGCGACGGTGTGGTCTCTGAGACTGGATTCGACATCACGTCAGCATCAGAGCTCATGGCCATTCTCTGTTTGGCCACCAGCGAGGAAGACCTTCAACATCGCATAGAAAACATACTCTTAGGCATCACTGCCGACAGCAAACCCTTCAGGGTGCGTGACCTCGGTGTTGCAGGCGCTATCACCGTATTGCTGCGCGATGCTCTCAGCCCCAACCTCGTGCAGACAACAGAACACACGCCGGCCTTCATCCACGGAGGACCATTCGCTAATATTGCACATGGATGCTCCAGTGTGCTAGCCACAAAGATGGCAATGACCTACGGCGACTACGTGGTCACAGAGGCTGGATTCGGTGCCGACCTAGGTGCTGAGAAGTTCTTCGACATCAAGTGCCGCAAGGCTGGACTCCAACCTCGCCTAGTGGTGATTGTAGCCACCACACAGGGGCTGAAGATGCATGGCGGCGTAGACATCGCCCTTATTAATGAGCCCAATATACAGGGACTGAAGGAAGGTCTAAAGAACCTAAACCGTCATATAAATAATATGCAAGGTTTCGGACAGCCTGTAGTGGTAACGTTGAACCGTTACCATTCCGACCCCGATGAAGAGATTGAGATTGTTCGAAAGAACTGTGAGGATCTGGGCGTAGGCTTTGCCGTGAACGAAGCCTTCCTGAAAGGTGGTGAGGGAGCCATTGAACTGGCACAGACTGTTGTAGACACCATCGAACGCATCCAACCTCTACCCATTCACTTTGCCTATCCTGAAAATGACAGCATAGAAGGCAAGATTGAGAAGGTGTGTAAGCGCATCTATGGCGCTTCAGGTGTGGAGTTTACCAAAACAGGAAAGAAGAAGTTGGAAGCTATCAGAGACATCTTTGCCGATGACAAAGACATTGCACGCTACCCAGTCTGTATCGCTAAAACCCAGTTTTCGTTTAGTGCTGATTCTACACGTTACGGCTCACCAGAAGGCTTTACTATCCGTATCCGTGACCTGATATTGAACTGTGGTAGCGAAATGATTGTTGCTATCGCAGGTGATATGCTCCGAATGCCTGGACTGCCAAAAAGCCCACAAGCCGAGCGTATCACTATCGAGAACGGTGAAATTGAAGGGCTCTCCTAACGAGGAGAGCCCTTCAATTAATCTAGAGTTTGAATGCAATACCTACCGAGGCCACAGGACGTGCGTCGTGATGTTGTACGAACTGCCATTTCAACTCGGCATTTACTTTCAGCCACTCATTCACAGGATATTCCACACCGGCACCGGCATTAACGCCAAGATAACGGTCGCTGAAAATGTCACCGCTGATTGTTGAATCATAGAGCGGCAAATACGTATCCTCATACGTACGGTCCATCAGGCCACCACCAACTAACGGATAGGCCGTCAGTTGTCCAAAGCGCATCAGGTAATGCACATTCAGATTGGCATCCCACATCGTGTGGAAGTCCTTCTTCAGGAAGTAGTTAAAGGATGCCTCAGCCCGCAGGTTTTTCAGGAACTCATACTGCCCCTTCGCACCAAAACCAAAGTTGACGTAATTGGAATTCATACCCACATTCATCACGTTAACGCCAACCCAAGTCTCACCCTGCTCGGCAAACGTGCTCATGCTGGAAAGTACCAGGCAAATGCTCATCAATACTTTTTTCATATCTCTGCTTTACCTATTTATTATTCCTCCATCATGGTTTCCTCAGCGAAGTCAAGCACATTCTTACGATTTGCCTGCATACGCTCATACTCTTCCTTAGAACCAACGATAATCTTCTCAAACTCACGAAGACCTGTACCAGCAGGAATCAGGTGACCGCAAATCACGTTCTCCTTCATACCTTCCAGATGGTCTACCTTACCACGGATAGCGGCCTCGTTCAGCACCTTCGTAGTCTCCTGGAAGGATGCAGCAGACATGAATGACTTTGTCTGGAGAGCAGCACGGGTGATACCCTGCAAGATCTGAGTAGAAGTGGCTGGCACAGCATCACGCACTTGAACCAAACGCAAGTCACGACGCTTCAACATCGAATTCTCATCACGCAGACGGCGGGCAGTGACGATCTGACCCTTCTGCAGGTTCTCAGAGTCGCCTGCGTCGGTCACAACCTTCTTACCCCAGATGCGGTCGTTTTCCTCTGCAAAGTCAAGCTTGTCGACAATCTCCTGCTCGAGGAATGCTGTATCACCAGGCTCATTGATCTGAACCTTACGCATCATCTGACGTACGATAATCTCGAAGTGCTTATCGTTAATCTTCACACCTTGCAGACGATATACATCCTGAACCTCGTTTACGATATACTCCTGAACAGCGGTAGGACCTTTGATAGCCAAAATATCAGCAGGCGTTATGACACCGTCAGAGAGCGGTGTACCAGCGCGAACGGCATCATGCTCCTGTACCAGAATCTGTTTCGATAGTGATACCAGATAACGACGTTGCTCGCCTGTCTTCGACGTCACCACAATCTCTCGGTTACCACGCTTCACCTTACCCATAGTCACCTCACCATCGATTTCAGATACGATAGCAGGGTTCGACGGATTACGAGCCTCGAAGAGCTCAGTAACACGGGGCAGACCACCGGTGATATCACCACCCTTAGCTGCAGCACGTGGAATCTTGACGAGAGTCTCACCAGTCTTAACAGTCTGGCCATCCTCTACAACAACATGTCCACCTACAGGGAAGCTATAGGTAGCAACAACCTCACCGTCAGCACCGATGACATCACAGGTAGGAACCTTTGTACGGTCACGTGATTCTGTAACGATCTTCTCCGTCAAACCTGTCGTTTCGTCGGTCTCTGCACGGAAGGTTACGCCCTCAATAACATCATTGAACTTCAGTGTACCGGCAAACTCGGTTACAATCACAGCATTGAACGGGTCCCACTGGGCAATCTTGTCACCCTTGTTCACTTCATCACCACTATGGAAATAGAGAGAAGAACCATAAGGTACATTCACTGTTGAGAGAACGATCTTAGTATGAGGATCAACAAAACGCAACTCACCAAGACGGCTTACCACCATCTCGCAATCGCGGCCATCCTCATCAAACGGAACAGTACGCACCTCTTCCATTTCAATCTTCGCAGAATCATACTTGCAGACGATGCTAGCATTAGCAGCAGCGTTCGCAGCCACACCACCAGCGTGGAACGTACGCAGTGTCAGCTGAGTACCCGGCTCACCGATAGCCTGAGCGGCAATCACACCGACAGCCTCACCCTTCTGAACCATCTTACGAGTAGCGAGGTTACGACCGTAACACTTCATGCAAACGCCCTTCTTCGACTCACAGGTAAGCACTGAACGGATCTCAACACTCTCGATGTCAGCCTTCTCAATGGCCTCAGCCAGTGCTTCAGTGATTTCCTCACCAGCAGGTACAATCACCTCACCAGTCTTCGGATTCACCACATCATGCACTGATACACGACCAAGAATACGCTCAGAGAGGCTGGAAATCACTTCATCACCATTCTTCAGGGCTGTACATACAAGTCCGCGCAGCGTACCGCAATCCTCCTCAGTGATAATCACATCGTGAGAGACATCAACCAGACGACGGGTCAGATAACCGGCGTCGGCCGTTTTCATAGCCGTATCAGCCAAACCTTTACGGGCACCGTGCGTAGAGATAAAGTACTCCAACACAGACATGCCCTCCTTGAAGTTCGACAGAATCGGGTTCTCAATAATCTGGTGTCCCTCAGCACCTGCCTTCTGGGGCTTAGCCATCAGACCACGGATACCTGAGAGCTGTTTGATCTGGTCCTTACTACCACGGGCTCCTGAATCCAGCATCATGAATACGGCATTGAAACCTTGATCGGCCTCAGTCATCTGCTTCAACAAGATGTTACCGATATCATTGTTAACGTGAGTCCAAGTATCAATCACCTGATTATAACGCTCGTTGTCAGTGATGAAACCCATGTTATAGTTATCTGTAATCTGCTGTACCTCGGCATTACCTTTCTCAATCAGATCAGCCTTCTCCTTCGGAATGATAATATCATCGAGGTTGAACGATAGACCAGCCTCGTAAGCCATACGGTAACCAAGGTTCTTGATACCATCGAGGAACTCACAGGCCTCAGCAAAACCAACGTTCTTAATCACATCGGCAATGATGTCACGCAGACTCTTCTTAGAAATCACCTTATTTACATAGCCCACCTGCTCGGGGATAATACCATTCACGATGACACGACCCACGGAGGTTTCTACACTATGCTTGTATTTCTTTCCGTTCTCATCAATATCGTCCACAATCACTTTCACCTGAGCGTGCAGATCGCACTTACCCTCGTTATGGGCGATGATAGCCTCCTCTGGTCCATAGAATGAGAGTCCCTCACCCTTGGCACCTGGACGAATCTTGGAAATATAATAGAGGCCAAGCACCATATCCTGTGAAGGCACTGTGATAGGCGCACCGTTAGCAGGATTAAGGATATTATGGCTCTGGAGCATCAACAACTGAGCCTCAAGAATAGCCTCATTGCTCAGAGGAAGGTGCACAGCCATTTGGTCACCGTCGAAGTCGGCATTGAAGGCCGTACATGCCAACGGATGCAACTGGATAGCCTTACCCTCAATAAGCTTTGGCTGGAAGGCCTGAATACCCAGACGGTGCAGTGTTGGTGCACGGTTCAGGAGCACAGGATGACCCTTCATCACATTTTCCAGGATATCCCAGATTACTGGCTCACGACGATCCACAATCTTCTTGGCGCTCTTCACCGTCTTCACGATACCACGCTCAATGAGCTTACGAATGATGAACGGCTTATAGAGCTCTGCGGCCATCAGCTTCGGCAAACCGCACTCACCCATCTTCAGTTCAGGACCTACGACAATAACTGAACGTGCAGAATAGTCAACACGCTTACCTAGCAAGTTCTGACGGAAACGGCCCTGCTTACCTTTCAGTGAGTCAGAAAGAGACTTCAGAGGACGGTTGCTGTCACTCTTCACAGCACTCGACTTACGAGAGTTGTCGAAGAGAGAGTCAACAGCCTCCTGCAGCATACGCTTCTCGTTTCTGAGAATTACCTCAGGAGCATGAATCTCCATAAGTCGCTTCAGGCGGTTATTACGAATAATCACTCGACGATAAAGATCGTTCAAGTCAGAAGTAGCGAAACGACCACCATCCAGAGGAACAAGAGGACGCAACTCTGGAGGAGTGACAGGGATAATCTTCATGATCATCCACTCAGGACGGTTGATGCCTTTCTCTACGCTCTGGCGGAATGACTCTACCACCTGCAGACGCTTCAAAGCCTCGTTCTTACGCTGCTGTGAAGAGTCGCTGTTAGCACGGTCGCGCAACTCGTAGGACAGAGAGTCCAAATCCAGACGGACCAACAAGTCGTAAATGGCCTCAGCACCCATCTTAGCGATGAACTTATTTGGATCGCTGTCATCCAAATAGTCATTATCCGGAGAAATCTGATTGTCTACAATCTCGTTATACTCGTCTTCTGAAAGCAGGTCGTACATATTGGAACCGATAGCATCATTGCCCTCGGCATCCTTCTTACCAGCCATAGCACCTGGCTGGATAACGACGTAGCGCTCGTAATAAATAACTGCATCGAGTTTCTTGGTGGGCAGGCCCAACAGATAACCGATCTTATTGGGAAGGCTGCGGAAATACCAGATATGTGCCACAGGAACAACCAGTTCAATGTGTCCTGGACGCTCACGACGAACCTTCTTCTCGGTCACCTCAACACCGCATCGGTCACAGACGATACCCTTATAACGGATACGCTTGTACTTACCGCAGGCACACTCATAGTCCTTCGTAGGACCAAAGATGCGCTCACAGAACAGACCGTCGCGCTCCGGCTTATAGGTACGGTAGTTGATGGTTTCAGGCTTGGTAACCTCACCAAAAGAGTTCTCCAAGATCTCCTCAGGTGAAGCAAGTCCGATGGTAATTTTGGTGAAATTACTCTTTGTCTTTGTATCTTTCTTAAAAGCCATAATCTTTTAACTTCTTAACTTCTTAATCCATAACTACTTAACTCTTAGTCCATCGTGATACTCAGGCCGAGACCACGAAGCTCGTGCAACAGCACATTGAGCGACTCTGGAATACCTGGCGTCGGCATTGGATCACCCTTCACGATAGCCTCGTAAGCCTTCGAACGACCTACGGTATCGTCAGACTTGATGGTCAAAATCTCCTGCAGAACATGGCTAGCGCCAAATGCCTCAAGAGCCCAGACCTCCATCTCACCAAAACGCTGTCCACCGAACTGAGCCTTACCACCGAGCGGCTGCTGGGTAATCAAGCTATATGGGCCGATAGAACGTGCGTGCATCTTATCCTCAACCATGTGACCGAGCTTCAAGAAGTAAGTAATACCTACTGTAGCTGGCTGGTCGAAGCGCTCACCAGTCTCACCATCATAAAGGTGAGTAGAGCAGAGACGAGGCAGACCTGCCTTATCCGTCCACTCTGCGAGGTCATCGAGCTTAGCACCATCAAAGATTGGCGTAGCGAACTTCACACCCAGACGTTTACCGGCAGCACCGAGGATAGCCTCGAAAATCTGACCGAGGTTCATACGTGAAGGCACGCCCAGCGGGTTCAGTACCAAGTCTACAGGACGACCGTCCTCGAGGAACGGCATATCCTCCTGACGTACGACCTTCGAAACGATACCCTTGTTACCGTGACGTCCGGCAAGCTTGTCACCCACACCGATCTTACGCTTCTTGGCCACATAAACCTTAGCCATCTGCAGGATACCTGAAGGCAACTCGTCACCGATGGTGATTGCGAACTTCTTACGCTTGTTCTCTGCGTCCAAAAGCTTGTATTTCTTCATATAGTTGATAATCAGCTGGGCAATGAGCTGATTCTTGTGCTCATCATTGGTCCAATTGCTGATCTGAACGTCACCATATTCCAGATTCTTCAGGGCTGTCACAGAGAACTTGCTGCCCTTCGTGATAATCTCAGCACCAGTATAGTCCTTCACACCCTGAGAGGTCTTCCCTTTCGTCAACTCTACGAGTTTATCGATCAAGATGTCCTTCAGGTCGTCAACCTTAGCCTCGTACTCCTCGTCGATCTTCTTCATGGTGATCTTGTCCTGCTGCTTAGACTTACGGTCCTTGATAGCACGGGCGAAAAGTTTCTTGTCGATGACGACACCTGTCAACGAAGGATTAGCCTTCAGCGAGCTGTCCTTCACATCACCGGCCTTATCACCGAAGATGGCGCGCAACAGTTTCTCCTCAGGTGAGGGATCACTCTCTCCCTTCGGCGAGATCTTACCAATCAGGATATCACCAGGCTCCACACGGGCACCCACACGGATCACACCGTTGTCATCCAAATCCTTGGTAGCTTCCTCACTCACATTAGGGATATCAGCTGTGAATTCCTCGACACCACGCTTCGTCTCACGAACGTCGAGCGAATACTCATCGACATGCACAGAAGTCAGGATATCCTCACGAACAATACGCTCGTTGAGCACGATTGCATCCTCATAGTTGTAACCCTTCCAAGGCATGTAGGCCACAAGGAGGTTTCGACCCAGAGCCAGCTCACCATTCTCAGTGGCATAGCCCTCAGTCAGGATATCACCCTTCTTCACACGCTGACCCTTGTCACAAATCGGACGCAGGTCGATGGTCATATTCTGGTTCGTACGACGGAACTTCGAGATACGATATTCCTTCAATGCCGGCTCAAACGAAACGAACTCCTCATCTTCCGTACGATCATAGAGGATACGGATGGTCGTAGCATCGACATACTCGATGACGCCATCACCCTCAGCCGTAATCATCGTACGAGAGTCCTCACAAACCTGCTTCTCAATACCTGTTCCAACGATTGGAGCCTCATTGTGAAGCAGAGGCACAGCCTGACGCATCATGTTCGATCCCATCAGCGCACGGTGGGCATCATCGTGCTCCAGGAACGGAATCAGCGAGGCTGCGATAGAGGCTATCTGCTGTGGCGATACGTCCATCAGATCCACATCCATCGGCGGTACTACAGGGAAGTCTGCATCCTGACGACACTTCACCACCTTGCGGATGAAAGTACCATCGTCATTCAGCGGCGCATTACCCTGACCGATGATGTGCTCCGACTCTTCCTCAGCTGTCAAATAAACAATTTCCTCATTATTAAGATTGGCCACACCATTCTCTACCTTACGATAAGGAGTCTGGATAAAGCCAAGTTCATTAATCTTAGCATACACACAGAGCGAGCTGATCAGACCGATGTTTGGTCCTTCAGGGCTTTCGATAGGACACAGACGACCATAGTGTGTATAGTGTACGTCACGCACCTCGAATCCGGCACGCTCACGTGACAGACCACCAGGACCCAGGGCAGAGAGACGACGCTTGTGCGTTACCTCAGCCAGCGGGTTAGTCTGGTCCATGAACTGCGACAGCGGGTTAGTACCGAAGAACGAGTTGATCACGCTCGAGATGGTCTTGGCGTTGATCAGATCTGTTGGTGTGAACACCTCGTTATCGCGAACGTTCATGCGCTCACGAATGGTGCGGTTCATACGAGCCAGACCGATAGAGAACTGGTTCGACAACTGCTCGCCGACTGTACGTACACGACGGTTCGACAGGTGGTCGATATCATCCACTGCAGCCTTTGAGTTGATCAGCTGGATGAGGTATTTGATAATCTCAATAATATCTTCCTTAGTCAGCACGCGGACGTCCATATCCGTATCGAGACCCAATTTCTTGTTGATACGGTAACGGCCTACGTCACCCAGGTCGTAACGCTTATCAGAGAAGAACAAGTTCTGAATAACTTCACGTGCACTGGCATCATCAGCAGGATCTGCATTACGCAACTGACGGTAAATGTAAAGCACAGCCTCCTTCTCAGAGTTCGACGGGTCTTTAGCCAGTGTATTGAAAATGATGCTGAAGTCCTGAGCCGTCGACTCATTCTTATGCACCAGAATCGTCTGGGCACCACTCTCCAGGATATCCATCATATTCTCATCTGTGATTTCCGTCTCACGTTCCATGATCACCTCATTACGCTCGATGGAAACAACTTCACCTGTATCCTCATCCACGAAGTCCTCGTTCCAGCTCTTCAGCACACGGGCAGCGAGCTTACAGCCCACCACAGCCTTCAGAGCCTTCTTGTTTACCTTCACCTCCTCGGCCAGGTCGAAGATCTCCAGGATGTCCTTATCAGCTTCAAAACCGATGGCGCGCAACAGCGTTGTCACAGGCAGTTTCTTCTTACGGTCGATGTAAGCATACATCACGTTATTGATGTCTGTGGCAAACTCAATCCAAGAACCCTTGAACGGAATGATACGTGCGGAGTACAGCAGAGTACCGTTAGCATGGGTATTCTGTCCGAAGAACACGCCAGGAGAACGGTGCAACTGAGATACAACCACACGCTCAGCGCCATTGATAACAAACGTACCGTTAGCTGTCATATACGGAATCGGACCCAGGAACACGTCCTGAATCACAGTGCCGAAATCCTCATGGTCCGGATCAGTGCAATACAGTTTCAGCTTAGCCTTCAAAGGTACGCTATAGGTCAGACCACGCTCCAGACACTCGTCAATCGTGTAGCGGGGCGGGTCGATATAGTAGTCCAGGAACTCAAGAACGAAGTTATTACGCGTATCCGTAATAGGGAAGTTCTCTGCGAACACCTTATACAGACCGTCATTCTTGCGTTCCTCAGGCGGAGTATCCAACTGCAGGAAGTCCTGGAATGACTTTAATTGCACATCAAGGAAATCCGGGAATGGCAATGGATTCTTGACGCTGCCAAAGTTTACTCTGTTATCAATAATTTTTGAAGCCATTATTAAAATATGTCTATTTGTCTAAATGTCTAAATGTCTATCTGTCCAGATATCTCAATGTCCAAAGACAGAAAAAGGTCGGGAACCCTCTACTGGAGAGTTCCCAACCCTAGCGGTATTGTTGTTCTGATTATTTCAGCTCAACCTCAGCACCAGCGGCCTCGATGGTCTTCTTCAGATTCTCAGCCTCTTCCTTGCTCAGACCCTCCTTAACGGTAGCGGGAGCACCGTCAACGAGATCCTTAGCCTCCTTCAGACCAAGACCACAAGCCTCCTTCACGGCCTTAACGACCTGGAGCTTAGCGGCACCGGCTGACTTCAGCACGACGTCAAATGAAGACTTCTCCTCAGCAGCAGCAGCTTCACCAGCACCAGCTGCGGGACCAGCAGCAACAGCAACAGCTGCAGCGGCGGGCTCGATTCCATACTCGTCCTTCAGGACAGTTGCCAACTCATTAACTTCTTTTACAGTAAGGTTTACCAACTCTTCTGCAATAGCTTTAATATCTGCCATTTTATTTAAAATTTAATTGTTTTTACTTTGTTACTATTTTTACTGTTTTACCTTTTTCAGGTCGCTTATTTGTTACGCTCAGCGATAGCGTCAAGCAGGCCATGAACCTTGCCACCAGCATTCAAGCCAGAGACAACATTCTTGATCGGAGACTGCAGCAGTGCAACAACCTCTGCAATCAGTTCGTTCCTGCTCTTGATTGCCACGAGCTCATCAAGCTTGTCAGCACCTACGAAGAAGCTCTCCTCAGCATATGCACCCTTCAGGGCGGGGATACCTTCCTTCTTGTACTCCTTGATCAGCTTAGCGGGAACATTAGCTGTCTGTGTGAACATCACAGCGGTGTTACCCTTCAGGCACTCATACAGCGGAGAGAAGTCAATCTCTGATGCCTCGAAGGCCTTGTGAAGAAGCTTGTTCTTCACCATCAGGAGCTTAATCTCGTTCTTAAAGCACTTGCGACGGAGATCGCTGGTCTTTGCTGCATCCAGTCCGGTAAGGTCTACCAGATAGAAGTGAGGAAACTCCTTCAGCTTTTCTCCGAGTTCTACGATGATAGTATCTTTTACTTCCTTTTTCATTTGTCTAATCTTTTAACGAGTTATTCAACTGATTTAGGATCGATCTTGATACCCATACTCATAGTGCTTGAGAGGAAGATACTCTTGATGTATGTACCTTTCGCAGCAGCAGGCTTCAGCTTGATAATGGTCGAGATAAACTCCTTTGCATTCTCAAAGATCTGATCAGCGGTGAAAGTCACCTTACCGATTGACGTGTGCACGATACCAGCCTTGTCAACCTTAAAGTCGATCTTACCCTGCTTTACTTCCTTCACTGCCTTAGCAACGTCCATAGTAACTGTACCGCTCTTGGGGTTTGGCATCAGGCCACGAGGACCGAGCACACGGCCGAGAGGACCGAGCTTACCCATGCAAGAGGGCATAGTGATGATCACATCAATATCTGTCCAACCACCCTTGATCTTCTCGATATACTCGTCGAGACCAACGTAGTCGGCACCTGCTTCCTTAGCAGCAGCCTCCTGATCAGGAGTACAGAGAGCGAGCACACGTGTCACCTTACCAGTACCGTTCGGTAGCGATACAACGCCACGAACCATCTGGTTAGCCTTACGTGGATCAACGCCCAAGCGTACATCGATATCAACAGAAGCCTCAAACTTGGTGGTGGTAATCTCCTTCACCAAAGCTGCAGCTTCCTTCAAAGAGTATGCTTTCCCTGCTTCAACCTTCTCAGCGACCAACTTTTGATTTTTTGTCAGTTTACTCATTGTCTTAATTGAAGTTATTAATTATTTACCAGGGAACTCCCCTTCTACAGTGATACCCATACTACGCGCAGTACCTGCCACCAGCTTCATAGCCGACTCAACGGTAAAGCAGTTCAAGTCCTTCATCTTATCCTCTGCGATTGCACGAACCTGATCCCAAGTAACCTTGGCCACCTTCTTACGGTTGGGTTCTGAGCTACCGCTCTTAACCTTGGCAGCCTCCTTCAGCTGTACGGCTGCGGGAGGAGTCTTCAGTTCGAAAGAGAATGACTTGTCAGTGTAGTAAGTGATAACGACAGGAATAATCTTACCTGCCTTATCCTGGGTTCTGGCGTTGAACTCTTTGCAGAATCCCATGATGTTGATACCCTTAGAACCCAGAGCAGGTCCTACTGGGGGTGAGGGATTCGCAGCGCCACCTTTAATCTGTAATTTGATTAATCCAGCAACTTCTTTAGCCATTTCTGTTATTAATTTATTGAATTGTTATATAAGCCACAGGAGTGGAAGCCACCTGACAGCCGTATATACAGAACGGGCATACCGTAACAATTATACCCTATTCTTTCTCTACCTGATTGAACCCAAGCTCCAGCGGAGTCTTGCGTCCGAAGATCTTCACCATGACCTTCAACTTGCGCTTCTCGGCATTCACCTCTTCGATGACGCCACTGAAGCCATTGAACGGACCGTCAGTCACTTTCACTGCCTCGTCGACAGAGAATGGTACGGTCGTCTCCTCACTTCTGAGGACCGTCTCCTCGGCTGTGCCAAGGATTCGGTTAATGTCGGCCTGACGAACTGGTGTCGGATTGTCCAGACCACCAAGGAAGCCCAACACATTGGGCATAAAACGCAAGGTATGCGCAATCTCACCCTGAAGGTTGGCCTCTACGAGCACATAGCCAGGGAGAAAGAGCTTCTCCTTGACCACACGCTTACCGTTGCGCAGCTGGGCATATTTCTCTGTGGGCAACAGAATCTGACTGACATTAGCCTCAAGCGTCTTGTCCTTCTTCATCAGTGCTTCCAGATACTCCTTAACCTTAGCCTCTTTTCCGCTAACGGCGCGAAGCACGTACCACTTCATTCCTGACTGAGCCATTCTTACCTTAGAGTATTAACCTGGGTAAACAACACCCATGAATGTCTTAAACACCAAATCCATTACCCACACCACAATAGCAATAATCAGTGAGGCACAGAGTACCACCACTGCACTGTGTGTAAGTTCCTTGCGCGTCGGCCAAGTCGTCTTATGTGCAAGCTCGTCATAGCAAGCCTTGCAATAATCAATAATCTTCTTAAACATATCCTTTATTATTAGCACGGGAAGGAGGACTCGAACCCACGACCCTCGGTTTTGGAGACCGATGCTCTACCAACTGAGCTATTCCCGTAAGTAAGCCCCCGCCCTAAAACGGGGGCTTGGTTGTATCTAGTTTGACTAGAAATTCTAGAGTATCTAGAGCTTACTGAGGATTAGTCCTCGTAAACCTCTGTGATCTGACCAGAACCTACGGTACGACCACCTTCACGGATAGCGAAGCGGAGACCTGGGTTCAGAGCAACAGCGTAGATCAGCTCAACAGTGATCTCAACGTTATCACCAGGCATTACCATCTCAACACCTGCGGGGAGAGTGA
>JAEEGH010009154.1_pt1 | contig 23189 bp, 17 predicted proteins | sample 9134181 | NCBI WGS metagenome assembly JAEEGH01 (sample SAMN16246544, study PRJNA631951) | gut metagenome | biome: gut microbiome; feature: rumen; material: DP-attached | host: Bos | place: Iran: Karaj | collected 2018-10
CCTGCTGTACAGCGCCAAGGTGCTGGACTATGCCCACCATGCCGACAAATACGGCGTATCCGTGGAAGGCGCATCCCTGGATTATGCTAAAGTATCGAAGCGCAAAGACAAGGTAGTCAAGAAACTGGTCGGCGGCGTCAAGGTCAAGATGCGGGAAGCCTCCGTCGAGGTCGTCAGGGGCGAGGCTGTGATTCAGGGAAAGACCGGCGATGTCATCACCATTATCTCCGGTGACCAGACTTACGAAGCCCGTAACCTTCTGGTATGTACCGGCTCCGAGGCGGCCGTCCCGCCGATTCCCGGCCTCCGGGAGGGCCTTGGCGGCACGGTACTGACCAACCGGGAGATCCTGGCCCTGGAGCAGCAGCCGGAGAGCCTTGTCGTCATCGGCGGCGGCGTCATCGGAATGGAGTTCGCCAGCTTCTTCAACTCCATCGGTACGAAAGTGACGGTGGTGGAGATGCTTCCGAAGATCCTGGGCCCGATGGACGATGAGATCAGCGCGATGCTCCAGGCCCAGTATGCGAAGAAAGGCGTGGAGTTCCATCTGAGCTGCAAAGTGACGGCTGTGGAAGGGAACGATGTCGTCTATGAGGACCCGGAAGGGAACGTCTGTCGCGCCACCGGGGAGAAGATCCTCGTATCCGTCGGCCGTCGGGCGAACATCCAGGGGTTCGGCCTGGAGAACATCGGTGTGGAGTCTGCCTTGAATCCCGCGGGCCGTCCTAACGGCATCCGGGTCGATGACCATCTGCGCACGAACGTCCCCGGCGTCTATGCGGCGGGTGATGTGACCGGCTTCTCGATGCTGGCCCATACTGCCAGCCGGGAAGGCGAGGTAGCCGTGAACGACATCCTGGGCAAATCCGACCGGATGCGCTACAACGCCATCCCGGGCGTGGTTTATACAAATCCGGAAGTGGCGGGCGTCGGTGTCACCGAGGCCGAAGCGGAGAAGAAGGGCCTGGACTGTGTCGTCCTGAAGCTTCCGATGGCCTATGCAGGCCGTTTCGTGGCTGAAAATGAGCGCGGTGAGGGCCTCTGCAAGGTCATAGCCGACCGGGATAACCACCAGGTTCTGGGTGTCCATATGCTGGGAAACCCTTGCTCCGAGATGATCCACGGTGCCTGCATCGCCATCGAGCAGGGATTGACCGTCGAGCAGCTGAAGGAAGTCGTCTTCCCGCACCCGACCGTCTCCGAAATCCTGAAGGAAACCGTTTTTACGCTGTAGGCGGGTTTACCGCTTGTAGATGTTGAACCGCCAGGTGATCCCCACGTCGAAGTTGTTCACCCGGTCGTGGTTGTCCCTGAAATAGACGGCGTGCAGGCGGAGATTCTCGTTCCCAAGCGGGAAGTATTCCACCCCGGCGCCCCCATACAGATAGTCGTTCCCGGCTGGCAGGACCAAATCGTAGGAAATGCCGTCGGGAGCGACGTTTTCCGCATCGTTCCGTTCATAGCCCACCTTGGTGCACAGGTTCCACTTGCCCAGGGTGAGGATGGCCTTGCTGATGATGGTCCAGTCGGAGAACAGGAAACGGGGCTGGCCGAAGGCGGCGCGGTTGATGTAGTCCACGTCCACGACCAGGTTCCCGAACGAGAACTTGTTTCCCAGGGCGATCCAGTTCATCTTCCGGTGCAGTTCGTCTTCGACGTAGTTGTAGCTCCAGGTTGTGCGCCAGATGCCGATTTCTCCGTTCCAGTACAGATTGTAGGAATAGGCGTCCTGCGTGCCCGGTGAAATGGGGGAGGGGCAGAACTCGACGGAGATGTCCTGTCCCGGGGCCGGCGAAAAGGTGGCCGTGGCCCCGAAGGCGTAGTACTGGTACAGACGGTTGCTGAAAGCGCCGTAGTAGTAGACGTCGATGGGCGGAGAGTCGATTTCGTAGCCGCCGATCAGGATGGCCTGCTTGCCGGCCGTGAAGGACCATTTCGGGGAAGCCTGCCACTTGAGCCACAGGAAATCCGTGGCGTTGAAGGGGTTCTTCTCGTCGATTTTCTTGTTGAGGCGCTGCCGGACCCGGAATCTCAGGTCGTCCGTCAACTGGCCTTTGATGTGCAGGTTCAGGTAGTCGCCCTGGAAATGGGAGTCGTAAACGCCGTCCGTCGTCTGCTGGTGGAAGGTGGCGCGGGTGTCGATGGACACCTCGTCCACATGGGTCTGTTGCGCGTGAAGGAACGTGGTCGCCAGCAGGAAGAAGACAGTCAGCAGTTCAGGTTTCATGAGCGGCTACATCTTCCCTTGTTCGCCCAGGTTGCTGTCCTTGAAGCCCAGGAAATACAGGACGCCGTCCAGGCCGATGGTATTGATGGACTGGCGGGCGTTGGCGACCACGCGCGGCTTCGCGTGGAAGGCGATGCCGAGACCGGCCTCTCCGAGCATCGGAAGGTCGTTCGCTCCGTCGCCTACGGCGATGGTCTGCGCGAGGTTCACCCGTTCGGTCTGGGCGATGAGCTTCAGGAGGTCCGCCTTCCGGCGGCCGTCCACGATTTCGCCCAGATAGCGGCCGGTGAGTTTGCCGTCCTCGCCGATTTCGAGTTCGTTGGCATAGACGTAGTCGACGCCGAACCGCTTGCGGAGGTATTCGCCGAAGAAAGTGAAACCGCCGCTGAGGATGGCGATCTTGTAGCCGTAGGTTTTGAGGACCGACATCAGACGGTCGGCGCCCTCGGTGATGGGCAGTTTTTCGGCGATGTCCTGCATCACGCTCACGTCCAGGCCTTTGAGCAGCGCCACGCGCCGCGTGAAGCTCTCCTTGAAGTCGATTTCACCGCGCATCGCGGACTCTGTGATGGCCCGGACCTCCGCCCCGACACCGTTCCTTTCGGCCAGTTCGTCGATGCATTCGGTCTGGATGAGGGTGGAGTCCATGTCGAAACAGATGAGACGCCGCATCCGGCGGTACATGTCGTCCCGCTGGAGGGAGAAGTCCATGCCCATGTCGGTGGACAGTTTCATGAGGCTTTCCTGCATGGCGTTCTTGTCCTTGGGCACGCCGCGGAGGGAGAACTCGATGCAGGAGCGGGTGTTCCGTTCGGGATGGGCGATGCTCAGGCGGCCGGTCAGGCGCTTGATGGAGTCGATGTCCAGCCCCTGCTCGGCGACGATCTTGGAGGCCGCCTCGATCTGGCGCGCGGAAAGGCTGCGGCCGATCACGGTGAGGATGTAGCGTTTCCGGCCCTGCCGGGACGCCCATTCCTCGTACTCATCGTCGGGAACCGGCTCGAATCCGATCTGGACGCCGAGCTCCGTGGTCTTGAACAGGAGCTCCTTCATCACTTGTCCGGAATGCTTCTCGTCGATGCGGATCAGGATGCCCAGGGACAGGGTGGAATGGATGTCGGCCTGGCCGATGTCCAGAATCTGGGCGTCGTAGCGGGCGAGAATCTCCATGAAGGCGGCGGTGAGTCCGATCCGGTCCTTGCCGGTGATGCGGACGAGTATCTGTTCGTAAGCCATAGTAACTACAAAAATACGCATTTTTGCGGGATTATTGTTACATTTGTCTTTGGAATGACGCATGTGATCGACCTGGATATGTACCAAAGCGCAGGTGTAGGCGTACTCGCCCTGCTCCTGGGTTTTCTCTTCACCCGTCACATTCCTTTCCTGAAACGGTTCTGCATTCCCGCCCCGGTCTCGGGCGGTCTGGTCGTCTCCCTCCTGACCCTTCTCCTGTATGCGCTCGGCGTCGAATGCGTTTTCAACGGAACCGTCAAGGATTTGTGCATGATGGTCTTCTTCACCGCCGTGGGTTTCCAGTGCGACTTGAAAATGCTCCGGCAAGGCGGAAAACCGCTGCTCGTGATGATTTTCCTGGTCGCCGTCCTGATTGTCACGCAGAACCTGCTTTCCGTAGGCATCGCGAAGGGAATGGGCCTCAGCCCGCTGCTGGGCATGGCCGCGGGTTCCATCCCGATGAGCGGCGGGCACGGTACGTCGGGCGGATTCGCCCCGCTCCTTGAGGAGATGGGTCTTTCCGGCGCCGGCTCCATCACGATGGCGGCCGCCACCTTCGGCCTGGTGGCGGGGTCCCTTCTCGGCGGCCCTTTGGGAGAGCGGCTGATCCGCCGGTGGAAACTCGCGGAAGAGTCCCGTTCGAACGATGTCCTGACGGGCATCGAGGCCAGCGAGGCTTCCGACCAGTCCCGTTCGGAATACGCCCATTCGGAGGAAAGCTCCTTCCGCGGCTATACGATGGCGGTCTGCCAGCTGTTCCTCGCGATGGCCCTGGGCGCCTGCGTGAGCGCGCTGCTGAAGCGGACCGGCATCACTTTCCCCACCTACTTCGGCTCGCTCATCGCCGCCGCCCTGCTCCGGAACGTGCTGGGCGCTGTCCCGAAATGGTCCGGATTTCTGGACCTGGGGAAAATCACTTCGCTCGGCGACATCAGCCTGTCCCTTTTCCTGGGCATGGCGATGTCCACGCTCCGTCTCTGGGAGCTCGCGTCAATGGCCTTGCCACTGTCGGTCATTCTGGTGTCACAGGTGGTTCTGATGGCCTTGTACGCCGCTTTCGTCGCCTTCCCCCTGCTTGGGAAGGATTATGACGGCGCCGTTCTGGTGAGCGGCCTGTGCGGGTTCGGGCTCGGAGCCACGCCCAATGCGATGGCGAACATGTCGGCCGTCTGCTTCAAGTACCGGCACGCGGTCCGTCCGTTCGTGATCGTCCCCATCATCGGCGCCATGTTCGTGGATCTGATCAATACGGCGGTGGTCACGCTGTTTCTGAATCTGTTATAGGTTTTTCTGCCGCTGTTTTCTATCTTTGCAAGTATGGAAAAGAGAATCATCAGCTGGTGGCTGGTCCTGGTGACGGGACTCGCCCTTTCTTGGACGGTCTCCGCCCAGACGCCGCAGTTCCCTCCGCGGGTGAGGCCCTATCTGGACGCCAAGGATATTCCGGACGCAGTCGTCTTTCTTCCGCCGCCTCCGGAGGAGGGGACCCCCCAGTTCGCGTATGACGAGTCCCAGTATCAGTGGGGCAAGACACAGCGCGGCGGAGAACGCGGCCGCCGGGCCATCCGCGAGGCGACGACGAACGTGGACTCGATGGCCGCGATGTTCAGCGGCGCCTTCGGCATGAAACTCTCGAAGGAAACGACCCCGAAAACGATGCAGCTGCTGGAACGGAGCATCCGGACCTTCCGGCTCGGCGCCACCGGCCCCAAGGCGGCCTACATGCGCCTGCGCCCCTATGTCTTCTATCGGGAGGGGACCTTGCTTCCCAAGGAGGAGGAAGGCTCCCGCCGCAGCGGTTCCTATCCGTCCGGCCACACCGTCCGGGGCTGGGGCATGGCCCTTGTCCTGGCGGAGCTCAATCCCGAGCGGCAGGACACGCTGCTCAAGGCCGGGTACGAATGGGGGCAGAGCCGTGTCATCGCCGGCTACCACTGGCAGAGTGACGTGGACGCCTCCAATCTCCTGTCTTCGGCCGTTTTCGCCCGGCTCCAGTCCTGCCCGGAGTATCAGCAGGATGTCGCCGCCGCCCGCGAGGAACTGGCGGCCCTGGCGGCGCAGCGGCGTCTGACCGGAAAGCCGAAGCCGGAGGAACATCATCTTGTTCCGGACAAGAAAGCCGTCAAGGAGAGCCCGTACAAGGGACATAAGAATTACGGGAAGACCATCGCCGTGTTCGGCGGCTCCCTTTCCGTGAACAAGGAGTCCGACGCGGCGAAGCAGCAGTGGGCCGACCTGCTGAACGCCGAAGTGACCACCTATGGCGTGGGCGGAGCCGGCTTCTCCTCCCTGCAGGGCTACACGCTCCAGAAGCAGGTGGAGGAGGCCGGCGTCTATGATGTCTACGTGCTCTGGGCATCCACCAATGACTACACCAACAGCCGCGAATGCGGCACCTGGAAGGACTACACGGCCCTGGACGGCTATGACAAGAGCAAGCTGACCACCCAGTGCGGCGGCATCAACTACTGCATCAAAACGCTGCTGGAGAAGAATCCGAAGGCGGAAATCTATTTCTTCACCTCCCTCCGTTTCTTCGGGGCCGACGCCGGTCACAATCCTTTCTCAGACCAGCCCAACAAGACAGGAAAGACCTTCGCCGACTACATCGACGGCCAGAAGGCCTGCTGCGCCTACTACGGAATCCCCGTCCTGGACCAGTTCAGTCTTCAGGGCATCAATGAATTCAATGTGGATCTGTTCTACCTGCAGGACAAGCTTCACATGAACGAGGACGGCTACCGCCGCATCGGCCCGGTCCAGGCTTCGTTCCTGGCGGACGGCCGCTGACGGCGCCGCCTTATTTGAAGAATTTGTCCACTTCCTTGACGGCTTCCGGCAGGGCGAAAACGGCGATGCGGTCGTACGCTTCGATGCGCGTGTCGCCCACGGCGATGAAGGATTCGCTGCCCCGGATGACGCCGCCGATGATGGCGTTGCGCGGGAAGACGATGTCTTTCAGCGCCGCCTTGGTGATCTTGGCGTTCGGAGCGACCGTGTATTCCAGCACTTCGGCGTCCGTGCCGCTCATGTAGCGGACGAAGCGGACCTTGTCGGAGAGGGTGAACTTGAAGATGCGGCCCGCCGTGATGAGTTTCTTGTTGATGACCGCGTCCACGCCCATGTCCTCGGCGAGACGCAGGTATTCCAGGTTCTCCACCTGGGCGATGGTGCGGGTGACGCCAAATTTCTTCGCCACCACGCAGGAGAGGATGTTCGCCTCGTCGTTGCCCGTGCAGGCCACCAGGGCGTCGTAGTCCCGGATGCCTTCCTCCACGAGAAAGTCGGAGTTGCGGGCGTCTCCGTTCGCGACCATTACGTCGGTGGGCAGCTTTTCGGTGAGCTCCCGGCAGCGCTGCTTGTCGATGTCGATGATCTTCACCGCGTCCAGCTGCTGTTTCGCGAGCTGGGCCGCCACCATCTCGCCGATCTCGCTGCCGCCCAGGATCATGACCTTGTCCACTTCTATGTTGTCCTTCCCCAGGAACTTCAGGATGGCGGGGATGCCTTCCCGTTTGGCGATGATGTACAGATGGTCGTTGTAGGCGAAGAGGTTTTCGGATTTCGGGATGATGGTCTCCCCTTTGCGGGCGATGGCGATGATGCGGAACCGGGCCTGGGGCGCCGTTTCCGCCATCTTGGCCGTGAATTCGGAGACCCGCATGTCCAGGATGGGGGAGTCGTCATCCAGACGCAGCACCACGAGCTGGAGTTTCCCTCGGGCGAAGTCCATGGAGTCCGTGGAGGCCGTATGTTTGAGCAGGTCAATGATTTCGTCACTGGCGATTTTCTCGGGATAGAAGAGCATGTCGATACCCATATCCTTGAATATCAGCTTGTTCTCGGGAAGGAGATAGGCCTCGTCATCCACGCGGGCGATGACGCGCTTCGAACCCAGCCGCTTCGCCAGCAGGGCGCTGACGATGTTCACGGCCTGGGAGGTGGCCGGATTGACCGAGATGAAGAGGTCCGCCTTCTCGCAGCCGGCCTCCCGGAGGACCGTGATGGAGGAAGGGTCGCCGAAGACGGTGACTACGTCGGCCGAGGAGGTGAGCCGCTGGAGGCGGGCTTCGTTGTCGTCGATGACGGTGATGTCCCCGCCTTCGTGGCTGAGCATCTTCGCCAGATGGGACCCCACCTGGCCGGCCCCTTCGATGATGATCTTCATACTCGTATCCTAATTAACAGTCACAAAGATAAGCAAAATTGTGAAAAATGATTATATTTGCGCTATGATGAAACGACTCCTTGCCTTTGCAGCCGGCGTGCTGGTGCTCGTCTCCTGCTCCGAAACTTTCGATGCGGCCCGCGCCCTCCAGGGCGGCATGATGGCCGCGCAGGCCCTGACCCTCAGCGACGAGCAGGTCCAGGCCTATGTCCACCAGTATATCACCCAGCTCGACGCGCAGAGCCGCGTCCTGCCTGAGAGCAACGCCTACACCAAGCGCCTTCGCAACCTCACGAAGGGTCTGGTGGATGTGGACGGCGTTCCGCTGAACTTCAAAGTGTACCAGGAAGACCAGGTGAACGCCTTCGCCTGCGCCGACGGCAGCGTCCGCGTGTACACCGGCATCATGGACGTGATGACGGACAACGAGCTGATGGGCGTGATCGGCCACGAAATCGGCCATGTCGCCCTCAAGCACACCAAGAAGGAGATGCGCACCTCGATGCTGACGAGCGCCGCCCTCGAAGGCCTGGCCTCCGCCAGCCAGACGGCCGCCGTCCTGACGGACTCCCAGCTCGGCGCCATCGGCAACGCCGTTCTCAACGCCCAGTACTCCAAGAAGCAGGAGAGCCAGGCGGACGATTACGGCTATGAGTTCCTGAAGCATACGGGCCGGAACCCCTGGGGCATGGCGATGTCCTTCGAAAAGCTCCAGATGGTGGCCGGCGGTTCCGGCGCCCAGGCGAGCGCCGCCCAGAAGCTCTTCTCCTCGCACCCCGACACGGAAACCCGCATCAAGCGGATGTCCGAACGGGCTACGGCGGAGGGCTATCCCAGGCCTGCTAGGTAAGCTTGATTTTCCTGCCCGAAAGGGCGCGTGGCACCATCCACCCGGGATACCAGCCGTGGATGGTCACTTCTTTCTGCTGCGACGCGACTTCATCCGGTGAAGGTTTGCGCCGCAGCTTCCAGTATTCAAAGTGCGCCCTGACGACGGCCTTGTAAGAGGCCCGCTTCTTGGTGACGAGGTAGGTGCAGGCGGAAGCGCCGTCCAGGAGCATCCGGACGAGGATGCGCCGCCGGGCCTTGCCCAGAGCGCCTTCCACGCTGTATCCCTGCGCCCGGAAGGTCTTGGCCAGATTGTTCTCCAGCAGCAGGAGGTTGTTCCGGAAATTGAGCTTGAGTTTGACGGGCGATTCGTTCGGCAGCGTGCCGCCGCCGATGTGATAGACGGAGGACTCGGGGACGACGGTGACTCGGTATCCGGCGAGCTGGATCCGCCAGCAGAGGTCGATTTCCTCCATGTGGGCGAAGAAGCGGTCGTCCAGGCCGCCGAGCCGCTTCCAGAGCCGGCTCCGGACCATCAGGCAGGCGCCGGAGATCCAGAAGACGTCGGCGGGGGAGTCGTACTGGCCTTCGTCCCTCTCCACCTTCTGCATGACGCGGCCCCGGCAGAAGGGATATCCGTAGCGGTCCAGCAGACCGCCCGCCGCGCCGGCGTATTCAAAGGTGTCGCGATTGTGCCAGGACAGGAGCTTGGGCCCGCAGACCCCGCATTTGGGATGGTTGTCCATCCAGGATACGAGGGGTTTCAGCCAGTCCGGGGTGACTTCGATGTCGGAGTTGATGAGGACGAAATAATCGGCATCCACCTGTGCGAGGGCGCGGTTGTAGCCGCCGGTGAAACCGTAGTTCCGGTCCAGCGGAATCTGACGGATTTCCGGGAACTCCCGGGAAAGAACATCCAGCGATCCGTCCGTCGAGGCGCTGTCCGCCACGATGACTTCCGCATCCAGCCCTTCCGTGGAGGCGATGAGCCCCGGAAGGAACTTCCGCAGATAGTCCTTCGTGTTCCAGTTCAGTATGACGACGGCCGTTTTCACTTATTCCTCGTGATGACAGTGACCGTGTCCGCAGCACTCGCCGTCTTTATGGTCTTTATGGCCATGACCGCAGCACTCACCGTCCTCGTGACCATGTCCGCAGCATTCGCCGTCTCCATGGCCGCATTCTTCACCGTCGTCGTGATGGTGGCAGCGGCCCTTGCCGTGGCAGCAGTGATGCTCCTCCGGCGGGAGAAACTCGCCGTGAAGGCCTTCCGTGAGTTCTTTTTCCGTCGCGTCGCGGACGGAGACGACCTTCCCCCTGAAAGTCAGGGTCTTGCCGGCCATCGGATGGTTGAAATCCATGGTCACGGCGTCCTCCTTCACTTCCAGGACGGTGGCGTATACGACGTTCCCGTCGCGGCCTACCATCGGCAGGACGCGTCCGACTTCCATCAGTTCCTCATGGATTTCCCCCTGGATGGTGAAGGCGCTTTTCGGCAGGTCGGTCCGCTGTTTCTCGTCATAGGGGCCGTAGGCGTCATCGGCCCCTACGGTAAAGGCGAAGGGCGCACCCTCTTCCAGCCCCTCCAGAGCGGCTTCGAAGGCGGGAATGAGCATATGCATGCCCTGGATATAGTCCATGGGCTCTTCGGGCGTCGTGCTTTCCACCACTTTGCCGTCCACCTCCAGGTCATAGGAGACGGCGACCACTTTATTCTTTTCGATTCTCATGCGTTGCAGTCAATTTTTTGGAACGCTAAGGTCGGGATTAATTTCGACATACACAAACGGGCGTCGTCGGCCGTTGCGACCAGGTGGTTCCACAGGTCGATGAAGTTGCCCGTGACCAGCATCTCCCGCACGGGGTGGGTGATGCGTCCGTCCTCGAAGGCGAATCCTTCGATGCCGTAGGAGAAATCGCCCGTGGACGAATTGGAGTTTCCGCCGTTGAAACCGGTGACAAGGATGCCGTTCCCGATTTTCCGCAGCAGGTCGTCGCGCGTCTTGCAGCCTCCGAAAGGCACCACCTTCGGACGGGTGGCGTCTTCGACGGTCGGGGCCATGCCGGTTTTCCCGGCGATGTAGGTGTTCACGAAATAGCGGGTGACGACGCCCTTGTCGATGATGGGGAACTCCTGCGTCGCGACCCCTTCGCTGTCATAGAGGCGCGAGCCCGTCTCTCCCACGTTTCGGGGGCAGTCGAGGATGGTCAGCTGTTCCGGGAACACGCGCTGGCCGGCCTTGTCCATCAGGAAGGAGTTCTTCTGTTGCACGGCGTAACCGTTGAGGGCGCCGATCAGCGGGGTCAGGAACTTGGAGGCGCATTCGGTGTCCACCACGAGGTTGCATTTTCCGCCGGGATGGTCCTTCGGCCCGATCTGGCCGGCGGCCCTGCGGACGGCCGTTTCGCTGCAGGTTTTCAGCGAGGGAAGAATCTGCTCCAGCCGGGGCGTCGCATCCCACCAATAGCTGGCGTACCGGTTGCCTTCCGGGTCTTCCACCGTGACTTCGTATCCGATTTCGAAGGAAGTTTCGGTATGCCGGGCGTACAGGCCGTTCGAGTCCATGACCACACTGTCGAAGATGTTGTCGGTATACTCGCCTTCTTCGGAAGTGAGGGTGAATCCGTTCTCCAGTTCCGATTTCCGGTTCCAGAGGGTGGTGCCCAGGGCGAGTTCCCGCCGCTTTTCGGCGGTCAATTCTTCGTATGCGGGGTCATACAGGTCCAGTTCCTTTCCGGTCAGGGCATCCTTCGCCGTGCGGGAAGGGTCCGGGAGGTCGCGGGCCGCATCCGGCTCCAGTGTCCGGACCGTGTCGATGGCGCCGAGGATGAAAGCCTTCAAGCCTTCTTCTTCCAGCCGGTTGGAGGAGAAACTGCCGAACCGGCCGTCCACGAACAGGCTTACCTGGAGACTCCGGTCCATGGCATGGGTGACCTTGTCCAGTTCTCCGTTCAGAAGGCCGAACAGCTCCATCATGCTCTTGTTCAGCGTCACGCGCACTTTCTGCGCTCCGTGTTCGAGCGCGAATTCCATCGAGGCCCTGGCGAGGGCGATTTCTTGTTCAGTCAGCATCCTATTCCCCTCCTACGGTCAGATTCTTGACAAGCACGGTCGGGATGCCGCAGGAGACGGGGACGTTCTGCTCTTTCCCGCAGGTCCAGGCGCCGGGGTCGATGACGAGGTCATTGCCCACGGCGACGATGTCCCGCAGGGCCTCCGGACCGTTTCCGATGATGTTGATGTCTTTCACGGGCGCGGTCAGCCGCCCGTCTTCAATGAGATAGCCGCTCTTGACGAAGAAGGTGAAATCGCCCTCCCCGATCTTGACCTGGCCGTTCGAGAACTCATCGACATAAACGCCTTTTTTGACGGAGGCGATGATGTCGGCCGGTTCGGCGTTTCCGCTTTCCATGTAGGTGGACCGCATCCGGGGGATCGGTGCGTATCGGAAGGACTCGCGGCGGCCGTTTCCGGTAGGGGAGACGCCGTAGTGGCGGGCGCTGATCCGGTCGTGCAGATAGGAGGTCAGGATGCCGTCCTCGACCATATAGGTCTTCTGCGCGGGGACGCCTTCGTCGTCGAAATTCAGACTGCCGCGGTCGCCCTTGATGGTGCCGTCGTCGATGATCTGAATGCCTTCGGCGCAGATCCGCTGTCCCATCTTGTCGGAAAAGATGGAGGTTCCCTTGCGGTTGAAATCGGCCTCGAAGGCATGGCCCATCGCTTCGTGGAGGAGGATGCCGGAGGCGCCGGCGCCCATCACCACGGGCATCTGACCGCCCTTCGGCCGGCGTGCGGCGAAGCGGTCGTCGATTCCCTTGACCGCCTGCGCGGCCATTTCTTCGATCAGTTTGTCGGACAGAACCTCCACACCGGCACGGAATGCGCGGGAAACGGTCTTGTTCTCGGTTTTTCCGTCCTGCTGGAAGATGGCCGTGACGGCGGCGACGCACATCGGCCTCGTTTCGTACTTGAGTTCCTTCAGGGAGTTGTACATCAGGATGTCCGAGACTTGCCAGGAAAGCATGACGATGATCTTGACGATGCGGCTGTCGCGTGCCTGCACGGCGCTCTCCAGTTTCCGGAGGAAAGGGATGAGGGCCGATGCTTCCGTGTCGCGCCAGTGAATCCGGACGGGGTAGCGGTCGGCGGCCGGATTGGGCTCGCCGGTGAAGCGGCGTCCGACCATCCGGGAGCCGTTGGCTTCGGCCCGGACGGAGTGCTCGTAGAAGGCGGAGGTGCCGTCGGCGATGGCCGAGGCGGCCCGGGCGGACGCCAGCATGTCGGGCAGGGCCGTGCTTTCCGAGTAGGCGAAGCCCGTTTTCTCGCCGCAGAGGACGCGGATGCCCACGCCGTAGTCGATATGGCGGCTGCCGGCGCTCACGATTCCGTCGCGGAGGGAGAGCGTGCCCAGGGTCGTATTGTCGAAGTAGAGGTCACAGTAGTCCCCGCCGTGCCGCAAGGCTTCGGCGACAAGTGAGTCCAGCTGTGATTCCCCGACCTGGAACAAGTCCAGATAGTGCTGTTTAGGGTGAATCATGCGTTTCTTTGATCTGTTGATAGAGTGCGAGATCCCGGACGGTCATTCCTTTCCGCGTCCCCTCGGCGACGATGCGGAAGTCGTTGTCGCTGTTGTCCACGAGCATCCATTTGTCGCAGACGGGGGAGTAGAGGTCGAAGAAATACTCCAGGCCGGTGTAGTACCGCCGCCGGATGACGTCGGGGGGCACGTCGTGCCCTCCGGCCTCCACCCGGGCGGCCACCCGCCTGACGGCGATCTCCGGATTGTTCAGCCACAGGTACACCACGGTGACGAAATAGCCCTGGTCCTGGGCCGTCCTGACCGTTTTAAGCAGGGAACGGGTGGCGAGGGTGGTTTCGATGCAGAAGTCCTCGCGGCGGGTGAACAGATAGCGCAGTTTCTTGAGCATGTACCGGCTGGCCGTGATGTACGCCGTTTCCGGATGGAACGGCGCCAGGCTCTTCGCGAACTCGTCGGAGTTCACGAACTCGCTGCAATCCAACAGCTCCGGGAGCAGCGTATAGGACGCCGTCGTCTTCCCGGAGCCGTTGCAGCCGGATATGATGTACATGCGGGGCAATGCCGAAGCTCCCGGTTATTCCGCCGTGGCCGCGTTGATCTTGCGGAGCATCGCGAACATGATGAGGCCCGCGATCACGCAGAGCGCCATCAGGATGGCCCAGTTGGCCCAGAGGGGAACGCGCTCCCACAGGAGGCCGGGAATGGAGCTGAGGTAGTTGCCGATGGCGGTGGATGCGAACCAGAGACCCATCATCAGACCCTTCAGGCGCGGAGGGGCCACCTTGGTGACGAAGGAGATGCCCATCGGGCTCAGGAGCAGCTCCGCAAAGGTCAGGACGAGATAAGTGCCGATCAGGTAGGTCGGGACCACGGGGTCCGGGGAGACGGTGCCGGCGAGTTCGGCCGGGGAGGCCTGTCCGCGGGAGGCGAAGACCATGATGAGGTAGCCCAGGGCGGCGACGAACATGCCGAGCCCGATCTTCATCGGGGCGGAAGGCTCACGGCCGGCGGGATGCGCCGCATCCTTCTTGCTCGCCAGCGCGCTGAAGATGGCCATCGAAATGGGCGTCAGGGCCACGACGAAGAACGGGTTGAACTGCTGGAACTCCTGCGGGAAGATCTCCAGCGGATTCGCCTGGCCCTTGTGGATGGCCAGGACACCGGCCCACAAAGCGGCCGTCACGCCGCCGCAGATGATCTTGGAAGTGGCTTTCTCGCTCTGGAAGATGCCGAACAGGGTATAGACCGAGGCGGCGATCAGGGCGAGGGCCCAGATGTTGAATCCGATACGGGTTGCACCCGTCGCAAAGCTCTGCGTGTAGTCGCGGGCGAACCAGGTCAGGGACTGTCCGTTCTGATGGAAGGCCATCCAGAAGAAGATGACCACGGCGAAGACCAGGATGAGGGCGACGATGCGGCTCTTCTCCTGCTCCTTGGTGAGTTCCTTGACAGGGGTGGCGCTGGCGGCGGCCTGCTTGGCGTTGACGTCGGCGTGCCGGAACCATTTCTTGCAGCCGAAGTAGATGGCGATGGAGACGACGAGGGAGAAGCACGCCACGGCGAAGCCCATGTTGTAGGCGCTGGACAGGTGGTCGATGTAGTACTGGCAGAAGGAGGCGGTGTCCATCTGGCCGATGCCGGGCATCTGGCCCATCAGCCCTTCGAGCTGGGAGACCTTCTCCGGGGCGATGGTGCCGTCGAGGAACTGGTGCGCGAGGGCCGGGATGTCGGCCTTGTAGATGAGGCCGGCCTTGCCCAGGAACCGGTTCGTGATGGCAGTCGCGGCGGCGGGGGCGAACATCGCGCCGATGTTGATGGCCATGTAGAACAGCGAGAAGGCGGAGTCGCGCTTGGCGGAGTACTTCGGGTCATCAAAGAGATTGCCCACCAGGACCTGCAGGTTGCCCTTGAACAGGCCCGTGCCGATGGCGATGAGCGTCAGGGCGCCGACCATCAGCGCAACGCCGAGGGTGTTGGCAGGTGTGGGGATGGACAGGCATACATAGCCGGCGAACATGATGGCGATGCCGGTCACGACGCATTTTCCGTATCCGATCTTGTCGGCCAGCCAGCCGCCCACCACGGGCATGAAATACACCGCGGCGAGGAAGATGGCGTAGACCTGGCTGGCGGTCGCTCCGTTCCAGCCGAACTTCGCCTGGAGGAAGAGCATGAAGATGGCCAGCATCGTGTAGTAGCCGAAGCGCTCACCGGTATTGGCGAGGGCGAGGGCGAAAAGTCCTTTGGGTTGTCCTTTGAACATATCTCTGAGTTTTGAATAAGCGTTGGTGACGCGTTGTCCTACAAATTTCGCGATAATTCTCCAAACGGCAAAAAGATATTTCTTCAAAAGATGTCATCGGCAGCGATTATTTTGCTATTTTTGTGGATAATTGGAATGCTGGAAACATTCGAACCAAATATTCATTCAGAATCACGATTATGGGTACATTAGCAACTCTTTGGCAGGATCACAGGACCTTGATGGTGTTTTTCATGGTCCTCATCGTTGTCATCCCGTTCTTGGTCTTCTACCTGTCCAAGGCTAGGAAAGAGCATCCTAAAGGCTTGATCGCGGCCGCTTTGAGCAATATGGGCGAGCGGTTCGGCTACTACATCATGAATGCCGTGCTGGTGCTGTTCATCTGCTCCAAGTTCGGTATTTCCGACGAGTGGTCGGCGCTGATCTTCGGTGTGTTCTATTTCCTGATCTATGTCCTTGCCTTGCCGGGCGGTATCATCGCCGACCGCACACAAAACTACAAGAAAACCATCATCACGGGCATCATCGTGATGGCCATCGGCTATGGCCTGCTGTCCATCCCTGTGTTCAGTGCCAACGGGGCCAAGTCCTGGGTGTTCTTCCTGGCCATGTTTGCCTTGCTGCTCATCGCCTGCGGTAACGGCCTTTTCAAAGGCAACCTCCAAGCCATCGTGGGCCAGCTGTATGATGATTTCGAGGCCGAGGCGGCCAAGAAAGGTCCGGAGGCGCTGGCCGATGCGAAGGAAAAGCGGGACAACGGCTTCCAGATTTTCTATGTGTTCATCAACATCGGCGGCGTGATAGCGCCTTTCGTGGCCCCCATTATCCGGGACTGGTTCCTGAAAACCAAGGACCTGGTGTACAATGCCGACCTCCCGCGCCTGTGCCACAAGTTCATCATGGGAACCATGGAGGGTAACGACATGGATAATCTGACCATGCTGACCCAGAGTTTTTCGGGTGCTGCGGAGAACCTTTCCAATTTCTGCCAGAACTACCTTCGTGTGTATAACACGGGCGTGCACCTGTCCTTTATCGTCTCGGTGATTGCCATGCTGATTTCTCTGTTCATCTTCATCGCAGTCCGCCACAAACTGCCGAATCCCGTGAAAAAGGTCAAGGCCAGTGTCCAGGAGTATACGGAGGCGGAGCGCATCGCCGACGCCAAGGAAATCAAGCAGCGCATGGCCGCTTTGTATGCCGTTCTCGGTATCGCGGTGTTCTTCTGGTTCTCTTTCCACCAGAACGCCCAGTCGCTGTCGATCTTCGCCCGTGACTTCGTGGATACCAGCGCCCTTCCGCCGGAAATCCTCCAGTTCATCAATCCTTTCTTCGTCATCGTGCTGACTCCGGTCATCATGTGGCTGTTCGCCCGTCTGGCCCGCAAGGGAAAGGATATCTCCACGCCCAAGAAGATCGCCCTGGGCATGTTCATCGCCGCTTGCGCGTACATCTTCCTGATCATTGTCGCCGTCGTCCATCACTATCCTTCCGGAGACGCGTTCAAGGCGATGGAAGAGAGTGTAAAGATGAGCATGAAGACCACCCCCGGCGTGTTGATCGTGACCTATTTCTTCCTGACCGTGGCGGAACTGTTCATCTCCCCGCTGGGCCTGTCCTTCGTTTCGAAGATCGCTCCGCGACACATGGTGGGCAAGTGCCAGGGTCTGTGGCTGACGGCCACGGCCATCGGCAATCTCTTCATCTTCCTCGGTGTCAAGATGCTGAACGCCTTCCCGCAGCAGTGGATGACCTGGGGCGTCTTCGCCTTGATCTGCCTGGCTTCCATGGGCATCATGGCCGGCATGTTGAAATGGCTGGAAAGAGTGGCGAAATAACCTCTTCCTCCGGTAATTCCTTGTATGGAAATGGACAGTAAAAGGACTTTCGGTGTCCGTGTGCTGGAGTTTTTCATGAGGCTTCCTGCCCGGCTGCCGCTCGGATACCACTATGCCTGGGGACGCTTCATCACCTGGCTCGTCCGTGACGTGTTCCATTACCGGAACGACGTGGTGTTCACGAACCTCGCCCGCTGTTTCCCGGACGCGGACTACGATGTGGTCAAGGATATCTACAGGAAGTTCTATGTCCATTTCGGCGAACTCTTCGCGGAGGCTGTCTGGTTCTCCGGCTGCCGCGACGCGCGGGGGAGGAAAAGGCTCGTGAAGCAGCGCATCTGCGAAATCGAGAACATCGAGGAGTTCGACGCCTTCTACGACCGTTCCTCGTCCGTGATGGTCCTGAATTCCCATGCGGGGAACTGGGAACTGCTGGGCGGCATCGGCGAATATGCCCGCGCTGCCGGCGGGAAGCAGAACTGGACGCACAAGGAAGTCGTCGTCCTGTACCGCGCCCAGTCCAGCAAGTTCTGGGACCAGGTCATGGCCGACGGGCGCTGCGCCCCGGTCTCGGACCTGGGTTTCGAAGGCTATGTGGAGGCCGGTTCCATCCTCCGCTACGCCATCACCCACCGGAAAGACAAGAAACTTTATATCTTCAACACGGACCAGTATCCCTATGCGAGGGCGGGCGGCTTCCCGGTCGGTTCCTTCCTCAACCAGGAGACCCTGTCGATGGGTGGCGGTGCCGCCATCGCCTGCAAGATGGGCATGTCCGTGGCCTATCTCCGCTGGTCCCGGACCGAACGCGGCCATTACCGCCTGGCGTTCGTCCCCCTTGTCGCGAACGCATCCGAAACCACACCGGAAGAATTGATGAAACTGTATTACAAGCATCTGGAGAAGGACATCGAGGCCCAGCCCTGGAACTATCTCTGGACGCATAAAAGATGGAGGAAAATATGAACATGAGAGTTTTTGCCGCCTGCCTGCTGGTGGCCGTCCCCGTCCTGCTGGAGGCGCAGACCGTGACCTACAGCCTGCCGCAGACCACCGTGACCGTCGAAGTGGACGCCGTGCAGGAATCCTTCTTCGCCGGCCCCTATGCCGCCTATGCCAAGCGGCTCCTCGGAATCGATGTCCGCGAGGTGGATGCTTCCCGCTCCTATGTGAAGGAAGTCCGACTCGTCACCCGGACCGAGGCCGATCCGCAGGCCCGTTTCTCCGTGGACACGAAGGGAGTCGAGGACCGTTTCCTGGCGCTCACCGCCCAGGGCCTCGTCTCTTTCCAGGACAAGTTGGAAGCCGGTGACCTCGTCTGGCGTTTCAACCCGCAGCCGGAGGCTGATTTCGGCAGCAAGGGCGTGACGTCCCAGACCAGGACCGAGACCCGGACCATCTGGAAAGAGGTCGAAACGGACACCGCCTTCGTCCGCGTTCCCGTAGAGGAGGCCTATCAGGTCCAGAAAACCCCTGAAATGAAAGCCCAGGAAGCCGCCGACATGGTCCTCAAGGCCCGCCGGGAGCGCTTCAACATCTCCACCGGCAACACCGACGCCACCTTCAGCGGCGAAGCGCTCGGCGCTGCCATCGCCGAACTGGACCGGGTGGAGAAGGAATACCTGACGCTTTTCACCGGTTACACCGTTTCCCGGGAGCAGAGCGGCTCCTTCGACATCGTCCCCTCCGGCTCCACGCGCAAGTACACCGCCTTCCGTCTCAACGGCAAGGAGGGGCTGGTCACAGACGGTCCTGGTACCGTCTATTCCCTGGAGTTCTCGCCGGAAGAGGTTACTGACGTGACCGGTGCCGTCCGGGATTCGAAGAACGTGGTCCACTACCGGATTCCCGCCGTCTGCAACGTCCGGCTCACCACCGGCGGCCGTACCCTCTTCGAGAGCCGCATCCCCGTTTACCAACTCGGCCTCGAAGCGCTGTATCCCCTGAAATAACTACACACAAAACAATCTGTCAATATGAGTATCAAAGATTTGGAACCCAAAGTGGTATGGGGCAATTTCTACGGACTGACGCAGGTCCCGAGGCCCTCCAAGCATGAAGGAAAAGTCATCGAATACCTGCTCAACTGGGGCAAGGAACACGGTGTCGAAGTCTGCAAGGACGAGACCGGCAACGTCATCTTCCGCGCGCCGGCCACGCCCGGCTACGAGAACCGCCGCGGCGTGATCCTCCAGGGGCACATGGACATGGTCCCGCAGAAGACCTCCGATTCCGACCACAACTTCCTGACGGACCCGATCAAGGCCTATGTCGATGGCGACTGGGTCACGGCCGACCGCACCACCCTCGGCGCCGACAACGGCATGGGCGTGGCGATGGGACTCGCCGTGTGCGAGGACAAGTCCGTGGAACACGGTCCCGTCGAGGTCCTCGTGACCTATGACGAGGAAACCGGCATGACCGGCGCGACGGCCCTGAAGCCGGGCGTCCTGCAGGGCGACATCCTCATCAACCTGGACTCCGAGGATGAAGGCGAACTGTGCGTCGGCTGCGCCGGCGGCCTGGACGTCTCTGCCGAATTCAAGTATCGCAAATATCCGGTGAAACCCGGTTGGAAGGGCCTGAAACTCACCGTCAAGGGCCTCCAGGGCGGTCACTCGGGCATGGACATCTCCCTGTACCGCGCCAACGCGAACAAGGTGATGGCCCGCATCCTCCTCCCGCTGATGGAGGTGTTCGGCGTGCAGGTCGTCAGTTTCACGGGCGGCTCGCTGCGCAACGCCATCCCGTTCGAGGCCGAGGTCGAAATCGTCGTCCCCGCCGAGAACCTGGAGTCCGTGAAGAAACTCATCGGCAACATCTTCGACGAGATCAAGGCCGAATACAAGGACAGCGATCCCAGTGCCGTGCTCTTCGTCGATGACGTCACCGCCGCCCCGAAGTTCATCCAGGGCCGCGTGATGCTGAACGTGGTGAAGGCCCTGCTGGCCTGCCCGTCCAACGTTATCCGCATGAGCCAGGTGATGGAAGGCCTCACCGAGACCTCCATCAACATGGCCATCGTCCGCACGGAGAAGGGCCGCGTCACGGTCCATTCCCTGATGCGCAGCGCCGTGGATACCGCGAAGGCCGCCCTGGCCCAGCGCGTCCGCTGCATCTTCGAACTCGCCGGCGCCGACGAGATCGAGTTCAAGGGCGGTTACTGCGGCTGGACGCCGAAACTGGACACCCCGATGAACAAGGTGATGATGGAGCAGTTCCAGAAGGTCTATGGCTACCCGATGAAGGTCATGGCCACCCATGGCGGCCTGGAGTGCGCCCTTCTCGGCGCCAAATACCCGAACTGGGAAATGGTCTCGGTCGGACCCACCATCAAGTATCCGCATTCCCCGGACGAGCGCGTGAACATCGCTTCCGTCGGCCGCACCTGGGAGTATCTCAAGGAGGTCCTGAAGAACGTTCCCGAGAAGTAACATATCCCTTCCCGTAGCGGAAGTCGCACCTGACGTGAACCGCGCTCTCCTGGAGCGCGGTTCAGTGGTTGTGACCGCTCCTCCCGGCGCCGGTAAATCGACATTGCTCCCCCTGACGGTCCTGGATGCCTTTCCCGAAGGAAAGGTGCTGATGCTGGAACCCCGGCGGATCGCCGCCCGGCAGATCGCCGAGCGGATGGCCTGGATGCTCGGGGAGCCGGTAGGACGGACCGTCGGCTATCGGATGCGGTTCGAGCATTGCGTGTCCGCGGGAACGCGGGTGGAAGTCCTCACCGAAGGCGTGCTGGTCCGCCGCCTGGTGGACGATCCGGGCCTGGAGGGGGTTTCCGTGGTAATCTTCGACGAGTTCCACGAGCGGAGCCTCACGACGGATGTCGCGCTCGCCCTCACGCGGGAGGCGCGGCAGGTGCTGAGGCCGGATTTGAAGTTACTGTTGATGTCCGCCACCATCGACGCGGAGTCCCTGTGCTTGGAACTGGACGCACCGCTCGTGGAGAGCCGTGGAAAGATGTTTCCGGTGGAGGTGGTCCGTGGCCGGGAGGAAGCGAAGCCCGGGAATGCGGCGGAACTCGTCGCCCGGACGGTACGCCTGGCGCACAGGGACCAGGAAGGGGATATCCTCGCCTTCCTGCCCGGCGAGGCCGATATCCGGCGCTGTGCGGAACTCCTCGGAACTTCGCTGAGAACCACGCAGGTCTATCCTCTATACGGTATGTTGTCTGCCTCGGAACAGCGCCGGGCCATCGCGCCCAGCGCGCCGGGGGAGCGGAAAGTGGTCCTTGCTACGCCGATTGCCGAGACGTCCCTGACGATCGAAGGCGTCCGTGTGGTCGTGGACAGCGGCCTGTGCCGCAAGCCGGTCTTCGACCCGCAGCGGGGGCTGAGCCGCTTGGAGACGGTCCGTATCAGCCGGGACATGGCGGACCAGCGGACCGGCCGTGCCGGCCGCGTGGCGCCCGGCGTCTGTTATCGGCTCTGGAGTGCGGCCACGGAGCAGCGCATGCTTCCGGTCCGTGTTCCCGAAATCCTGGAAGCCGATCTGGCCCCTACCGTCCTGGCCGTCGCCGCGTGGGGCGAGTCCCGCCCTGAACGGCTTCCGTGGCTGGCGCAGCCACCTGTGCTTTCGCTCGTGCGGGCGCGGGAGTTGCTGCAGAACCTGGATGCGATGGACGCGTCCGGAGGCATCACGCCGCATGGGCGGGCACTGTCCGCCTTGCCCTGCCATCCGCGCGTCGCCCAGATGCTGCTGAAGGCGGATACGCCGGAGCGGAAGGCCCTGGCGGCCGACCTGGCCGCCCTGCTCGAGGAGAAGGATCCGCTGGATACGGCCGAAGCGGGTGTCTATCTCCGGCTACGCGCCCTCCGCGATGCCCGTCAATCCCGGCGGGAAGGGCGCTGGAGCAGGATTTCCCGGATCGCCGGGCAGTACCGGAAAATGGTGCGCGTCGCCGAAGACAATGCGGATCCCGACCCTTTCGAGGCGGGAGCCCTCCTCGCGGCCGCCTATCCCGAACGGATTGCGAAGGCGTGGAAGGATGGCATCGGGCGGTTCTGTCTTGCCGGGGGCGACCTGGCCGCCGTCGATCCGGCCGACCCGCTATCCGGGAGCGAATGGCTGGCCGTCGGAAGCCTGCATGCCGTCCCGGGCGGAACAGGGCGCATTTTCCTCGCCGCTCCCCTGGGGGCGTCGGACCTGAATCCTTATATCCGCCGGCGGGATGTCATTGCCTGGGACAGCCGGCAGGGGAGTGTCGTCGCCCGGCGGGAATCGCGCATCGGCCAACTCTCCGTTTCGTCCCAGCCCCTTTCCGACGTCCCCCGCGAAGAGATTCTCCGCGTCATCTGCGAGGCCGCGCCCAAGGAGGGACTGTCGATGTTCGATTTCTCGGACGAGGTCCAGCATCTCCAGCGACGGATTGCCGCCGTCGCCGCCTGGCACCCTGAACTGGAACTGCCTGCCGTGGACACGGAGACTCTCCTGCAGCGCGCCGGGGACTGGCTTCCGGCCTGCATGGGCAAGGCATCGACCGCCGCGGACCTGCACCGCATCGACCTGGGCGGAGCCATCTGGGGCCTTCTGGACTGGCCGCAGCAGCAGGCGGTGGAGCGTTTCGCTCCCTCCCATGTCACGGTACCCACCGGCAGCCGCATCCGCCTGGAATACCGGCAGGGAGCCGACGCGCCCGTCCTCCGGGTCCGGCTCCAGGAATGCTTCGGCCTCCGGGACACGCCGCGCGTGGATGAAGGCCGCCGTCCCGTCCTGATGGAACTGCTGTCCCCGGGCTTCAAGCCGGTCCAACTCACCGCCGACCTCCGCAGTTTCTGGGAAGGGACCTACTTCGAAGTCCGCAAGGAACTCAGGCGCCGTTATCCCAAGCATGCCTGGCCGGACAATCCGCTCGATGCGGACCCGGTGCGAGGGACCGGAAAGAAGCAATAAGTGCTTGTTTTTTCGGGAATTAATTCCTATCTTTGCAGTCCTTTTTGGGCCCTTTGCGACTCAGGAAGGACTTAAGTATTTAATAAACAATTAATTAACAAACAATGGTTAACCAGTACGAGACCGTTTTCATTGCAACTCCCGTTTTGTCTGAGACCCAGATGAAGGAAGCGGTTGCCAAGTACACCCA
>JAEEGH010009162.1_pt1 | contig 23179 bp, 16 predicted proteins | sample 9134181 | NCBI WGS metagenome assembly JAEEGH01 (sample SAMN16246544, study PRJNA631951) | gut metagenome | biome: gut microbiome; feature: rumen; material: DP-attached | host: Bos | place: Iran: Karaj | collected 2018-10
CACCACAGAATTTTGATTTGCAATATTATACGCTTCCATTTTCTTCCCTTCCAACAACACGGTCAGCAGAGCGGAGGCGCAATCAGCCACATAACAATATGACCTTTCCTGCAATCCGGCACTTTTCAGGACAATGTCCTCACCATTTAACACATTGTTCACAAACTGGACATTGGCCCGATTGTCCGATGCCGTCACATTCGGGCCGTAAGTATGGCAGGGACGGCACACAACAACATCCACGTCATATTGTTTTGAATATGCCGCACAAAGCGTCTCCGCCGCCCTTTTCCCATTAGGGTAGCACGAACGGGCGCTCATCGGATCAACATATCCGGAATAGGATTCGGCATAAGGGGACGAGGAGATTTCACCTTGTCCGTAAACCTCTCCTGACGAGACATACAGGAAACGGCGCATGCCCTTTTCCCTGCCGAAATCCAACATATTCCTTGTACCCAAAATGTTTCCCATGATTGTCCCCACCGGATCCAGATTAAATGATGCCGGATAGGCGTTACTGGCAGCGTTAATTATGTAATCTGCCTGAAAATCAAAACAAAGAGAATTTGTCACATCATGTTCCACCAAATGAAGGAAATTTGTCCGGACTCCTTCAAAACGTTTTTGCAGACGCTCCAAACTGCGTCCCATGGCATAAACATGCACATTTCCACCATGATTGCCATAAGCCAGCAGCATATCCGTCAGGAAAGAGCCTATCAGTCCCGTCGCACCACCTATCAGTACGGACGAGCCTTGCAACCGTTCCAATGAGGGAACGGAAGAAAGCGCCTCCTCCAAATCAGAACAATAGAGCTTGCTTTTATACAGATTCATTTTTTCAACCCTTTAGCCACTCTGAACGTTTGGCAATCAATAACGCCTTAAAAATGTCAATATCATCCACAGTCGTCAGCTTCAAGTTTTTTTCCGAACCGGCTGAAAAATATATCTGTTCCCCCATTTCCACCATCAAGGTGCATGAAGCCACGGAATTGGTGATGCCTTTTTCCAGGGCACGACGATGCAGGTCGCAAATCTTACCTAAAGGGAAACCCTGCGGGGTCTGTGTCCTTTTCAGTTTTTCCCGAGGATAGCTCCCCGTCGACACCACCCCGTCCTCAGTACACATCATTGCTTCGGCACAAGGGATGGTTGTGATGGCACATCCGAACTGTTTCGTCTTGACAATGCAGTCGGAAATAATTTCCGCAGAAACCATGGGGCGGATGGCGTCATGTATAAGCACCACATCCTCCGGCTGATAATGTTTTTCCAATTCATAAACACCATTGCGGATAGAATCCTGCCCGTTTTTGCCTCCGGTAATGACATGTTTCAATTTTGTGATATTGAATTGGGAGGCATAGGCCCACAGCACCTGCTCCCATCCGGCAACACAAACCACGGCTATCACATCTATTTCCGCATGTTTCTGGAAAGCCTCCAGGGTATATACAATCACCGGACGGTCATTCACTGTCAGAAACTGTTTCGGGATGCTCTGCCCCATTCGGGCACCCACTCCTCCCGCAATAATTAAGCCGATATTCATATCTGTTGATTTTAAATGTTCCAATCTTTTTTTTCCATATTATTCCCCCAATTCGTTTCCTATTTGTTTCGTGACTGATTATTTCGATATGACCTTTCTTAGTTGGGTGCTGCTGGTTCCCTCCGTATACGGAAAATAGATGATTTTCACGCCAGTATTTTCAAAAAGACGCTCGTAACGGTTGAAACGCTCCGTTCCCTTGTAATCCGACCCGACAAAAAGAAAGTCGTATTTCACCCTGCCTTTGAAATAGACATCCGAATCCTCCCTTTCCGAAAGGATAACCTGGTCCACATACTTTATGCTACGCACTATCTCCATACGCTCATGCAGTGGAATGAAGGTCTCCTTACCCTTGTGGGAGGCATCCGCATGAACCCCGACCACCAGCCAGTCGCAACACTGCTTTGCCCTGCGGATCAGGTTCAGATGTCCGATATGGAACAGGTCAAATGTGCCGCTCATGTACCCGATTTTCAATTGGGGCCTGTTGTTGAACCTGCCGCTTTGGCATTTATACTCATAACTGTGCAAGCCATAAGCGTGAGGATCTTCCCTGTAACTGTCAATCACCCCTTTGAACGTCTCCTCATAGCTCGGAATGAACAAGGTCTCCCTCCGTATGATCCTGCCGACAATTTCACGCGCCAACAACTCCGTCTCATTCAAATCATTGCTGCCACCATTGAAACGTGTTCCCTTTATCGAACCGGGTGAAACATTAAGAATCCTGTTCTTGCTGCCAGCCTTCTCCAACTCCACATTAAGGCTCTCCACACCATTACAGACCGCCGCCTTGGTAGCACCATAAAGTGCGAAAAGCGGAGAAGAGACAAGTCCTGCTATCGAGCCCATGACACCACAGTAGAAATCATCATCGCCCAACATCCTGTCGTAATAGAAACGGATAATCTTGAAAAGGGACACCGTGTTTACCTGAAAGCTGTTGCCAATTTCGGCAGGCACGATGGTCTCAAACTTGGCCACACGGCCAAATCCTGCTGTAATCATCAGCATGTCAATATCCTTATATTCCTCCAAGAAACTGACATCATCATTCAGCAGATTCTCCTGACGGAATGAAAGCGAATCTACCATGGCACACGCCGCAGCATCTGGCGCAACCCTGTCAACAACAGTTACTTTTGCGCCCTGCCTTAGCAATTCCAGCGCAATGGCCAATCCGATACCATTGCTTCCTCCCACTACCAATGCCTTCTTTATCATAATTCTCTCAAAATATCATTCATGAAACAATATCTTCAGCATACGTTATTTTTGTGTTTCCCTTATCACCTTCCACCACGTGAATCCTGACTTCCGGCATATACTTTCTCACCACACCGCAATCGTCGGTTGCCATGAAATCCGGATCCTGCAGTGCGCGGCGATATGCCTCCGCAACCAAAGGCAACCGGAAGGCCTGCGGTGTCTGTGCCAGCCACATCCGTCGACGGTCAGGAATCTCGCACACCGCACCATCCACAACATCCCAAACGGTATCAACGCTCGGAATGGCCACGCCCACTGCCTCATGTGTACACAAAGCCTCCACAACACGGGTGATGGTTTCCCCGGAAATCCAAGGCCGGGCGGCATCGTGCAACAACAGATTCAACTCCGTTTCACCCTCATACGCCCTTATGGCCGACAACGAGGACAAATAACGCTCCGAACCACCTTCCAGCAGTTGGCGTACCTTTATCCAACCATTGCGACGGACCACTTTTTCCATGTAGTCCATATAATCCGGATGTACAACAACAGCCACCTCGTCCACCAAGGCATGTTTGTCAAATGCATCCACCGCATATTCGATCAGCAGCCTTCCTTTGCATGCAAGGAATTGTTTCGGAAGCGGGCCGCCCATCCTGCTACCTGTCCCTCCTGCCAATATGACTGCTATATTTCTCATTATCAAATTCTTATTATTTACACATAATATGGTGAATACAAACAATTTATCGGAAAATCGCGGTCACTCGGTCAAAAATTCCGGTCACATAGGCGATGCACATGCCGTAGTTGGAGATTGGGAGCGGAAAATCCGCAATTTGTTTCAAACGGTTGGCAATCTGCCGGCGGGTCACCATGCAGGCGCCACACTGGATCGCCATGGCATAACCGGCCAAATCCGGCAACGGGTCGAGCGAGGAGACATGGTCGAACTCCAGACTTTTTCCGGTATATTTCCGTAACAGGCGCGGAATCTTCACACGCCCTATATCCTCGCAGGAGGTTATGTGGGTGCAGGATTCCAGCATCAGTATACGGTCGCCGTCACGCAGGCGGTCGATATGCGGCGTACCAGCCAGACAATATTCAAAATTACCTTTCGCCCTGGAAAGCAGTATACTGAAACTTGTCAGCGGAATATCAGCCGGAAGCTGCGCATTTACTTCGGCAAAAACCTGGCTGTCGGTGATCACCAGATCGGGACGCAGACGGTCAAGGAACAGCGGCAATTCCTCCAACTGCATGGGAACCGCAATGGCATGACAATCCAGCAAATCGCGTATCATCTGCACCTGCGGCAGAATAAGCCGCCCCTCCGGCGCCTCCGAATCCTGCGGCATCACCAGCACTACAATATCACCCCGCTTCACAACATCCCCAACCATGGATGTGGAACGGTATGCCGAATCGGGGATGGCGGACACCATTGCTCGTACCAGCTCAGGAACGCCCTCACCAGTTTGCGCACTGCAGTTGCAGACCTTCACGCCGTAACGCGCCTCCAGCTGCTGCCCCAAAACGGGCGACAAACCCTCCAAATCAGATTTGTTATGTGCAATCACAAAGGGTATATCCTTGGCTTCCAATTTCTCCGCTAGCCGGCTCTCCGCCAAACCCCACTGGTTGCCTGAACAAACCAGCAGGGCAAGGTCAATCTGATCCAACGTCTGCATCGTTTTTTGAAGACGCTTGGCTCCCAACTCGGTCGGATCGTCCAACCCAGCAGTGTCTACCACCGTCACAGGCCCTATGCCGAAAATCTCCATGGATTTCCTTACCGGATCGGTGGTTGTGCCCGCCACCTCTGAGACAATGGCAGTCTGCTGTCCGGTCAGAGCATTAACCAAACTGCTTTTTCCCTGGTTACCCCGCCCAAAAACACCGATATAGACCGCTTTGTTTCGCATTTAACAATAACGTTATAGGCTCATCTTCAAAATATTCACCTCATCTTTCCGGAGAAAGCGCCATTCTCCGCGCGGCAAATCCTTCTTGGTCAGACCGGCATAATAGACACGATCCAACTTGACCACCTCATAACCGAGATGCTCGAAAATCCGCCGTACAATACGGTTCTTTCCCGAATGAAGCGTTATGCCGATTTCACGGCGGGATTCTCCGACATAGGCCAGCTCATCGGGTGCGATAAAGCCGTCAGCCAATTCCAGTCCGGAGATAATCTGCTGGAAATCCTCCTGTGAAAGCGACTTGTCCAATTCCACCTGATAGATTTTCTTTACACCATACCTCGGATGGGTCAGTTTTTTCGCCAGTTCGCCGTCATTGGTGATCAGCAGCAGCCCTGTCGTATTGCGATCCAACCGCCCTACAGGATATACCCGCTGAGGACAGGCGCCAGCCACCAGGTTCATCACATTCTTGCGGTCATACTCATCGCTGGTGGTGGTGATATAATCCTTGGGCTTATTTAATAAAATGTATACAGGTTTTTCCCGTTGCAGCACCTTATCCCCATACCGGACCTCATCTGTCGGTTGTATCTTGGTGCCCAGTTCGGTCACCACCTCCCCGTTGACGGTCACTTCGCCAGCCTCAATGAGCCGGTCGGCCTCACGGCGCGAACAGACACCTGCGTTAGCGATGTATTTGTTAAGGCGTATCAGGCCGCGCTCCTCGTTCCATTCCAAAGAGAGCACCTTCGGCTTGCGGTCGGAAGAACGTCCCTCCTCCCTTCTCTTTTTTACAATTTCATCAATGATTGGGGAATCCTCAATGTAACGTGGATGTTCCTTCCTGCGATAGGAGGTGCGGTCTCCGAAGGAACGTCTTTCACGACGGAAGCCCTCACCCCTGTCATCATCGTGATTTCTACGGAACGGACGTCTTGGCCTCTCCGAGTCATCATCATGATCCTTGCGGAACGGGCGCCTTGGTCTCTCCGAGTCATCGTCATGATTCCTGCGGAACGGACGTCTTGGCCTCTCTGAGTCATTATCGTCATGATCCTTGCGGAACGAGCGTCTTGGTCTGTCAGATTCCTCACTGTCGCTTGTCTCACTGTCTCTCGGAAACCTTCGTTTCCACTCCCTGTCACCATCACGGTGATACCTTTTTCCGGAAAAATCCCTGTTCCGGTCGTTTCTGTTTTCGTAACTCACTTTAATTTGTTTTTACAAAGAACTTAATCTGTTTCCTCACGGATGCGCACCAAACGGTGCTTTATTTTCCATCTTCAGCGTCATGTATTCCCATCTTACGGAAAACAGATGGCGTATGCATGACGCGTACAGCTTCAAGATAAGTGTCGTCCGTCTCCATCCAAATTTTGGCGGAGGCGTGCGTATCATACAAATTTCGCGCTAAAAGCGTGCGCAACTGCCTGACTATGTTTTTTTCCGTATTAAATTCCGCCTTACGCTTCAGGTACGCAGCCTGCTGTTCCTCCACATAACGGACAAACATCTGCTCCAATGCATGGTTCCCATCCACGCTCTGCAAATCCGGAAAAATTTTGTCCAAAGTATCCTTGTATTTGGATGCAAAGCCATTCAAATAATTTATGCACTTGAATTCCATGGAATCGGTCACACCCTCAGAGCGGGCATAGTCATAAAACTCGCGCAACATTGCATCATCAACCTTGAAACGCTGGTAGAAGGTGTCAAAATCAGGATAACCGGCCAACAATTCGGCCTTGTGACTCTCCAGATACTTCATTACAAACTGGCTGAACAGATTTCGCCGGTACAGTTTATAATAATAGTCAGAAACCTTACCAGTGTCCATCGGGATAAAAATGTCGGGCATCACCCCTCCGCCACCGTAGACCGTACGTCCGCTGGCAGTCTTATATTTCAATGAATCAGGGAAATGGATACTGTCGGCATGGGTCAGTTCGCCACGGTTGTACCTGTTGATCACATCACGGCTATAGTTTTCAATATCCTCATACGACTTCTGGATACAGCGTCCGGATGGAATGTAATAGCGCGATGTTGTAAGCCTGACCTGGGCCGAATCCGGAAGCGGCATCTGTTGCTGAACCAACCCCTTTCCGAACGAGCGGCGTCCGATGATGATGCCGCGGTCATAGTCCTGAACCGCACCGGAGACGATCTCTGAAGCCGATGCGGAATATTCGTTGATGAGAATCACCAGCCGACCCTCCACAAAATCACCACGATGCTGGGTCTGGTAATTCATGCGGTTGCCGGTCTGGTTGTTCTGCGTGTACACCGCCAACTTATCCTTTCCCATGAACTCGCCAACCATGTCAATGGCTGCCTGAAGGTAACCGCCGGTGTTGTCACGCAGGTCAAAAATCAGGTTTTTCATCCCTTGCGCCTGCAGCTCCTCCAGTGCCTGACGGAACTCGGATAGCGTCTGCTGCGCAAAACGCTCCAACTGGATGTAACCGGTCTCCTTGTCCACCATGAAATAGGATTCCACACAATGGATGGGGATCTTGTCCCTGGTAATGGTGAAATGGAGCGGCTCCGTCTCGCGTCCACGTCGGATGTCAACAGAGACCTTGGTGCCTTTTTTCCCACGCAGTTTTTTGAACACCCATGCATTGGTGCATATTTTTCCGACAGCAACACTGTCATCAATACGTATTATCTTGTCACCAGCACGGATGCCAACCCTCTCGGACGGCCCGCCCTTTATCGGCTCGACAACGACAATGGTGTCCTTCATGATCTGGAACTGCACGCCTATGCCGTCAAAATTTCCCTCCAGCGGCTCATTCATGCGGCGCACCTCTTTTTTGGGGACATAGACCGAATGCGGATCAAGCTGTTTGAGCATCTCAACAATAGACTTGTCAACCAGTTTTTCAAAATCGGCAGAATCCACATAATAATAACGGATATACTGCATCAGACGATTCATCTTCTGCGCATTGGTTTCATAGGTGCGGTTGCCTTGGGCATTAACCGCAGCGGAACAGCACAGGAAGCCGGCCAAAAGCAAAGCACGGCAAAAAAGTTTTTTCATTTGCATGGATAAAAAAAGCATTATGAATTAATACCCGGAATGGTAATCAGATGGAAAACAAGAAGAGTCCTGACGAGCAGCACCACCGCACACCCCATCATCAGAATGCCGGCCACCTGGTTAATCCGGTGCACCACATTTTCCGACAGGGCGTTGGTCAGCTTGTTGGCGAAATATGCCTTCAGAATGTCACAGGGCAGAAGCACAATCTCAATACCGGCGATGAAACATATCGCCTGCATCCGTGTGCCGCCTGCGGTACCGACCGAAATGACCGAAAGCCAGAGTATCCAAAGGAATGGGTTGACAGTGTTCATGAAAAAGCCTTTCCCCAATTCGCTGAACACCCCCTTCCAGTTGATAGCCTCGCTCAAATCGTGATCCTTGATCCTTTTACGTTTAGGATGCGCCTTCTTGAAGAAAAGATAGAGGCCGTAAAGCACCATGAAGCCGCTGCCCACCATGCCGAGAAGTATTTGGAAAAAACGGTTTTCCACACAGAAGCTGGCACCCCAGTAGCAGAGGGAAAGGATAAGGATATCGCTGAACGCTATCCCCACCGCAAACTGGAATCCGGAATAGAAACCCTTTGTAATGCTCGTCTGCAGGATGGCGAACAAGGCGGGCCCCAGAACAAAAATGAACGGGAGCCCGACCATCATTCCTTTAAAAAGCGACCATATCATGGCATCTTCAAATTATCCGCAATGATAATATGTTTTTACGATCTCCATCATCCGTTCGGGATGCTTTTCCAATTCCTCACGGATATTCTGGTCATTGTATGATTTCAGCTTGGCCACCAAGTCGTTTATCAGTTCGGGTGTGAAGACGCCGTGCCTTTCATAGAATTCGCGGTGCTGCTCCAGAACCACTCCAGACTCATAGCAGGAGGTGGGCAGGCTCTTCAGCGAATCAGCCTTTTCACGGTTGGCCTCGTCAAAGATATTCACATCCACGTAGGTCTCCTTTGCGAAAGCCAGCGGATCCTTCATCTCGAAACCGCAGCGGGCCGCCACCACCAGACCGGCTAGGAGCAGGTAGATGTCAGCGGAGCCGTCCGGGCAGCGGAACTCTACAGTCTGCTTGAAGGAGCCGTCCACAGGATTGGGCTTTTCCATCGGGTTGGCATCGGCCACCATGTCCCCTTTGGAGAGCCAGCCGAGCGGCACGCGCACCAGCACGGAACGGTTGCGGTCGCCCCAGCAGATGGAGGTCGGAGCCTCCTGATGCGGCACCAGACGGAAATATGATGTCGGATTGGCGTTGCCGAAGGCGGTCAATGAAGCGGCGCACTGCATGTAGCCGGCGATGGCCTTGCGGGCGGTCTCGCTCAACACGCCGTCCTTCACATACTGGTTAACACCGTTTTTTGTGATCTGGGTGTGGATGTGCAGACCGCTGCCCGCCTTTCCCACCGTAATCTTCGGGGCAAAGGTGACATCCAGGCCATATTCGTATGCCAGCTGGCGGATAATCCATTTGGCGATGATCAGCTGGTTTGCCGCATCCTCGACATCGGTCACCAGAAATTCGATTTCGTTCTGCTCATAAATCTTGTCGCCCAAGGTGAAGTTGCCCACTTCGGAATGGCCGTACTTGATAGTGCCGCCGGCCTGGGCGATATAGTACATGGCACGTGCGCGGAACTCACCGAACTTGCAGTATGGGCCCGACTCGTGGTATCCGCGTTGGTCGGTAGCGGGGAACAGCTCGTCCTTGTCGCCAACCACATAGTACTCAAGCTCGCCCATCGCCTTGAATTCCATGCCTGTGACATCCTGGAAAGATTTTTTTGCCTTTTTCAGTATGTACTCCGGGGAGGTCTCCAACGGTTTGCCGTCCTTGGTGTAGTAGGAACACATCAGGCAGAGGGTCGGGATTTCCGCAAAGGGATCCATGAATGCGCTGCGGAAACGGGGAATCACATAGAGGTCGCTGGAACCGGCCTTCACAAAGGAGAAAAGGCTGGAACCGTCCACCCGTTCGCCGTAGGAGAGAATCTGGTTGAGGTAATCGCTGTCGGTAAGGACAAAGTTCAGCGATTTCAGCCGGCCGTCGCCCGCCACGTAGCGGAAATTCAGCATCCGGATCTCATTCTCCTCAATGTAGCGGATGATGTCCGCCTTGGTGAAATCCACAGGATTCTTGTGCAGGAACTGAACCAGCGGGTTCATACAGAAGGTTTGTTCTTTGAATTGCTCCATATCGTTGATTTTTTAGTTAATATGCAAAAGTAATCATTTTTCGGATTGCTTCCGGCTTTTTCCGGAAAATATTAGTGAATCTTTTTATACATGCGTTTCCAGCGGATTTTGCCCTCACCCAATTTCTTGAACTTGTCAAGGGAGAGCCATACGAAGGCGGCGCGTCCCGCAATGTGGTCCTCAGGCACAAAGCCCCAGAAGCGGGAGTCGGCCGAGTTGTGCCTGTTGTCGCCCATCATCCAGTAATAGTTCTGTGCGAAGGTGTATTGGTGCGCCTCCACCCCATCGATGTAAATCTTTCCGTTCCGCTCCTGCAGGTCATGCCCCTCGTAATTCTTGATAATGCGGCGGTAAAGGCATATTGTGCTGTCGTTCAACGGCACCGTCTCCCCCATCTTCGGAATGCGCAGCGGGCCGAAATTGTCCTTGTTCCAGGGATAGCGCGGGTCATACGGGAAAATGTCCGGATCAGCATAGCCGGCCGTGTCCAGCAGGCATACGATTCCCGTGACATTCCGCATGCCGCGGATGGCATTCACCTGCGCATCATGCAGGCAGCCGATGTCGGCTGAAATTCCTGAATGGTAATCCTCCTCGTTAATGTCAAGACGCTGGCGCACCGTCGTATTCAACCCGACGCCGTTGTGATTGACCTGATACAGGAACTGCTGTTTTTCAGGCTTATAAGCCTTTTCACCATTCACATACAGCACACCGTCAACGATGCGGAGCTCATCACCGGGGAGCCCCACACAGCGCTTGATGTAGTTCTCACGCTTGTCGGAGGGACGGTAAACCACATCGAATTCCGCCGCCAGCACCTCACGGGCCTTGCCGGGATGGTTGTCCCACCCGTATTTGTTGAAGAGCTCAGCATAGGTGTGCTACTCCCCTTCGCACATGTAGTAGTCACCCGCATGGGCGCGAGGATGGCGGTAGGCGCGCTCCAAAGCTCGCAGCACCCCGTAATAGCTCTCGTTCTGCCGCTGCAGGATCACAGTGTCACCGTCAGGATAGTTGAAGACCACCGCATCGTTACGCTGCAGCGGACGGTAACCCGGCATGCGCATATACGGCAGACGCACTATGTCCGTATATGATTTGTGGTATTTGCACAACGGCAAAGTATGGTGCACAAACGGGAATTGGATGAAGGTCTGCGGCACTCTCGGCCCATAGGCCATCTTGCTGACACATAGAAAATCACCGACCATCAGGGTGCTCTCCATGGAGGAGGTGGGGATTTTGTAGAATTCGAACATGAAGGTGCGGATGATATGGGCGGCCACGACGGCATAAATGATGGCGTCGCACCATTCCCGCGCCTTAGTCTTTTTGCCCTCAGGCGATTCACCGGCCTCCCTGCCCGTAATCTGACGGCTGGAAAAGAGTCCGATTTCCAGCTTTGGCATTTCAGCGACCTTATGGAACACCTCCCTGCGGGAGAAACCGAGGTACGGGAAATACAGGCAGGGGAAGCAGGTTGCCGGTATCAGCACAAGGTATGAAGTTTTGCCGAAACGGCGGATGGTTTTCCATACCATCAGGAAGAACATGAAGATGGAAAGGTATGGGATTGCGATGAAGATGAGCCACCACATCGGACGCTCAAGCACCCGCAGCCAGACAATCATATTGTAGACCGGAACAATGGATTTCCAGCCCGCATAGCCCGCCTTTTCAAAAATTTTCCACAGTCCGAGGAAGGTTCCTATCAGATATAGTATGGTGAACACCACCATGAACGTGATTGACAAGTCCATTCTGTTACCTAATATTCAATGTTTTAACAATAAAAAACCTCTTCGGGAAACCCCGAAAGAAAGCCGTTGCAAAAGTAGCACAAAAAATGATAACTTCCGCAATTTCTGAAAAAAAAGGCGGATTTGCATCCGCCTTTTTTTATTCCGCCTTAACAAACTTCAATACCTGTACGCCGTTTTTGGAGCGATAACGAACGAAGTAGGTGCCGCTGCTGTAGCGGCGGCCGGCACCGATAAGCGTGCCGCCATCCTCCACCACAATGCGGGCATGGCGGCCCAGACGGAGGTTCGCGTAACGGGAGGCCTCAAAGGTGCAACCCGCGCCCACATGCACCTCCGCGCTGTCACCCATTTCAAAACGGCTTCCACTATCTAAAAGCACACTGCTTTTGCTTTCCAGAATCAGCAGGCTCTGCGGTTCCATGCGGAACACCGAGCCGGGCAGGCAGTGCAGACGGCTCACCGGCGCAAACTCGCCGCTCACGCTGTCGCGGAAGGGCTGCTCCGACGTGCGGTTCTGTGTTAATATGATTCTGTGGCCGTGTGTGAGGTTAGCCTCCTCGCGCAGCATCACACGCCCCGTCCATATTACATCGTTGGTGATGTCGTAGTCGTCCCAGCGGACACGCACCAGAAAATCCCCGTCCGGAAGCGGCTCCATGGTGATGCCCAGGCCGCTCAGCCAGGTGTGGCGCACGTTGCGCGGGTTGTCATGATTGTAGGCATAGTCCGAATGACCGCCTCCCATAAGATAGTTGTAATACACCTTTGCATTGCAGGTGCTTGGATTGGTCCCCATGTTTATATGGGAAAAACTGGAGAAGGCGTCCGCATTGTCCCCGAGGAATGCAAGGTCAACGGTGTCGCGGCCGGTCACTTTGCGCAACGGCGAGAATTCATGCCGGAGCAGCAGTGTGTCTGCATCCGCATCCGGATGGAACTGACGTTCCAGGTCCGAATAGCCGTTGAATGGATTCCCCGCACCTTCCACAAGATAATGAAAGTGCATATTGTCATCAAAGCATGAGAAAAGATAGGGATTTGCGGAATCAACAACCAGCGTGTAATCATGGAAGCCTTCCGCAGGTACCTGCCGCAGATTGTCCCGCTCGTCCGGATAGCGGACATTATATCGGAAAACGGCCTTATGGTTACCGGACAAGGTGTCAGTGAGTATGTCGCGACCAATCTGGTAATAGGCATAGACACCGGCCGTTCCAGCAGGACGGCCGCTACCCGGAACATTGCTGTGCTGAAGAAAGTCCAGTTTGTTGTTTTGTCCGATTTTGTGGTTCTCCAACCAGATGTACTGGTTTGAACAGACACTGCTGTCGGTGTATGGCAGCCGGATGCGCACCGCATCCCCCCATGTGACGAAATCACGCAGCCGGAATGTCCGGTTACCGTCCGCACGGGAGATGTCTGAGACCAGATATGAACCGTTCGTGCTGTCATGGGCGGTGATATAGTCCGGTGCGTCAGGATGTTTCCAGTGCATCCGCCACCGTTCGTAGCCGTTACAGCACACAAGGCTGGAACCGATGCATCCCATCAGCCCGTAGCCACCCTGGACGGTAAGGAAAGGCATCCTTTCCGCCGTTCCACGGTGGTTTCCGCCTGAAGTATGGAAGCCGTTCCCGCCGAAAAGCTTGTGGGAGATTTCATGGCAGATAACACTTGTCGGATTCTTGCCGATGTCCGTGTTCCCCACATACTGGACAGTTCCAAAACCGCAAAAAGGGAATATTGTGTCACACATGGTAAGGGAGTCCCCAGAAAAGCTGAAGCTGTTCCCCTGCCCTGGATCCATGGCCCCGAACTCCTCCGTAAGGTTCCGGAAGAAAAATTGGATAAAAGGGGCGCAGCCGTCCAGCATCATCGAAGAGCTTTTCTGACCCTTTGAAAAGCCATATTGCCATCCCATGTCATGCCCGTACAGGGTTTTCAGACCTCCGCAACTGTCCATGAATCGGATGGCGGCGGAGATGATTTCCGAAAAGGAGGTGATGTCCGTGTAATAGTAATAGCCATGATGATCCCGGCCGTCCTCAATCCGGCTCTCACTGATGTTAACCACAACAAAATCACCGGTCAGCTGCAGGGAGTCGAACGAGGATTCGGCGAACACACGCGGAATGCAGCCTGTCAGACGTTCAGGATCATATACGGTGTTCATGAATGTGGTGTCCGACAGATAGGATGGTATGGCCTCATTATTGATGCCTTCATGCTGCGCATTGTTCCAAACCCCGTTGTTTTCCGGAAAAGGGTTCCAATCCGGATGCCGGTCGTAGATGACGTTAATGAAAATGTTAAGCGTCCGAACCTTGGCGTCCGGTTCCAATCCGTTTCCGCTCCAGCTGCGTAAGACTGCCTCCGGTTTCTGCGCCTGAAGGACGAGAGGCAGAAACATCAGGATGAAAAGCAGTTTTTTCACGCGAGCATATCCTCCATGGTGAAGAAACCGGTTTTGCCCACAAGGAATTCCGCCGCCGTCACCGCTCCCAACGCGAATGCCTTACGGTTGAACGATTTGTGCGTAATCCGGATTTCATCCATCGGGGAGGTGTAGATGACCGAATGGGTGCCGACCTGGCTGCCCAGCCGCTGCGAGGTGATTGAAAGTTCCGCCCGGTTGTCATTCTCCTTGTTGATCCAGGAATCCTTGTGCGGCAGCGCCGCAATGATGTCCTCGGCCAGCACGATGGCGGTGCCGCTTGGCGCGTCCTTCTTGGAGGTATGGTGGATCTCCTCCATGCTCACGTCATATTCGGCATGTGGCGCCATAAGTTTGGCAAGGTAGCGGTTCAGCCGGAAAAAGAGGTTTACACCCAGGCTGAAATTTGAGGCGTAGAAAAAGCTCTGCCCCTGCTCCCTGCACTGCCGCTCCACCTCCGGCAGCTTGTCGTACCAGCCTGTGGTGCCGACCACCACCGGCTTGTGCGCCTCGAAACAGCGGCGGATGTTTTCCATCACAACCGAAGGCATGGAGAAGTCGATTGCCACGTCCGCAGAGGCGAAGCCTTCGGCCTGCTTTTTCCAGTCCTCCTCACTGTCGATATAGGCGACTACCTTGTGCTTGCGCTCCAGGGCGACAATCTCCACCTGCTCCCCCATTTTACCGTAACCGAGAATAGCGATTTTCATGATATGCTTTTTATAAAAATGTGTTCTAATAACGCGAACATATCACGAAATCGTATGCCTGTATGAACTTTTTTTGGGGGGAGTTCTAAAATAAAGAAAAAGGTGAAAGCAGGGAATTTTAGAAGTCCCCCTATAGTAACGCCGCCATGTATAAGGGCAGATACACAATACCGTCCTTTTCCTTCAGATCAGCGGAGTGAAGCACAAACGCCGTGAAGAGCTGTTCGTTATATTTGCGGCAGAATTTCTCCAGCGAGGCGATTGTGTATTTGGTGGTGGATTTGACCTCTATAGGGCAGATGTTGTGTCGGTTTGTGATGACTGGCTTCCTGACAAGAAAATCAATCTCCATCCGCTCTTCTGCATCAGTTTTTGAATATGACGAGTAGAAGTATAGTTTATGCCCGGATGCACAAAGCATTTGTGCCACAATATTTTCAACCAGCATACCCTTATTGATTTCCAGTTTGTCAAGCAGCAGTTTCTGGTAGAGCTTTTCATTTGTGATGGTGTTTTCATCAAAAGCATGCGAGATAAGCAGCCCCGTATCAGCCATGTAGCATTTGAGGGTGAAGCTGTCCATACGCATTTTCAGTCCTACGGAGGGTTCCGTGGCTGCATAGCAGACATTCACAATCCTGGCATCCGATAGCCAGAAGAATGAGCTCTCATAATCGCGAAAACGGGCTGTGTCGGAAAGGTGGGAAAGGCGGAACCTTTTCTCATGACGCTGCAATTCCGCAGGTATCTGGTCGAATATCCCTTTCACCTTGCTTTCGTAACCGACTGCATATTTTTCTATATCAGCGCGATAAAGGGACAGAATCTCCCTCTTTGCAATATCGGCATCCTCAAAGCTCCTGTTTTCAAAAAATGCCAGAACAGCCTGGGGCATTCCGCCGACAATCATATATTGGCGGAACAGGTCCATCACTTTGCGATGGAGCGGGCCTAACGGGATGCGTTTTTCAAAGCACTCCATGACAAACGGCATGGTCATATCATCGCCTGCAGCCCATAGGAACTCTTCAAAATCCATCGGAAACATGGATATGCGGTGTTCTTCAGATGGAATGACAATATCCTTGACATTGCGGTTAATGCTGACAAGCGAACCGGTTTCAAGATAGTCGTAACGTCCGTCCGCCACAAGGTATTTTATGGCTGCGCGCGCCCTTGGGTAAAGCTGGACTTCGTCAAAAATGATGAGCGAATCCCTTTCATACAGCCTGACACCAAAATAAACCGAAAGATGCATAAAGAACAGGTCATGGTTGGTCAGGTATTCGTCAAAAATAGTCATCAACGGCTTGTCGGCTTTGTTGAAATCCACAAGAATGTACGATTTGTACTCATTGCGTGCAAATTCCTCTGCAATGTAGCTTTTCCCGACACGCCTTGCACCATCAATCATGAGTGCAACCTTCCCCTTGCGGCGTTGCTTCCAGAACAACAATTCATTGTAAATCTTTCGTTTCATAACTATAATTCACCAATCCTAACGATTCTTACACCTGTTTTCGCACGATTCCAAGCGATTCATACATGCTGTTTCGCACGATTCCAAGCGATTTTGCCGCAAAAGTACAACTTTTTTCAATATGAATTCTTATTCGACATAAAAAATCAAACCCGCATTCCGTGTTCAGATTTGTCTGTATTGGTCTATCTCTTGTTTGGACATAACTAACGAATAATTACTCTATTTTAAAACATCCACTATATTCAAAAACATCAGAATCTTAAAACCATCCGCATACCCAATGCCGGAGCCATTACAGACGCATACGGGAGCGGTTCCGCTATGCATGGCCGCACCCCAAGCGTAAGGTTGTCCGACACGTCGTATGTGGAGAAATGGGCGTCCACCATCGCATCCACAATGTTAAGGCCATAGCAGATGAAGAAGAGAAAGACCCCCAACTCCTGGTTGCGCTGGTAATGCTTCTCGTTGAACGCGACATTCTCGGTGCTCATGTTGGCAAGTTCCGGATTCAGCCCCTCCGTGGCGCCGTTCAGCCGCAAACGGTATTCGTCCCTGTAATAGAGGTATTTTTCATGATTGCTGTAAAGCCAGTATCCGGCACCGCCGATGACACCATAGACAATCGGAACCTTCCAATACTTTCCGTTGTATATCTGGCCGCCACCCGGAATAATGGAACATAACGCAGCCGTTTTCGGATATTTCTCCTTTTTTGCGGAGACAAGGCCAACGCTGTCCGAAGTCTGTGCCATTTCTGCGGAAGCCCCCTTCGCCCCCACCTGCTGTGCAAGCCCAACAGGCAGCAGCAGCATGCAACACAATCCCAACAGCAGACAGTTCCTCACAAGTTCCTCACCCCTTTTCCTGTAACAATGCCATAATGCGTTCAAACTCCTCGTCCGAACGGAAACGGATGGTCAGGCTCCCCCTGCCCTTCAGGTTGCGGCTGACCTCAACCTTGGTTTTCAGCTGGGACGACAATCGTTCGCATGCATCCCGGTGAGCCGAAGGCAGCTCCGCCTTCACAGGCCTCGCGGCAGCTCTGACAGCCTCCTGCTGCAAGGCACGCATACGCTCCTCCACCTGCCGCACAGAGAGTCCCTTATCAAGAATTTCGTCCAAAAGCCTCTGCTGTAACGTAACATCATCCACAGGAACCAGTGCGCGGGCATGCCCCATTGTGATCCGCTGGTCGCGGAGCGCCGCCTGAACCGGAAGACCCAACTTCAGCAACCGCAAGTAATTTGTTACCGCAGAACGGCTTTTACCAACCTTGTCGGCCAAATCCTCCTGCGTATAGCCGCATTCCTCCTGCAGCCTCTGCAGTGAAAGGGCGATTTCAATCGGATTCAGATCCTCGCGCTGGATGTTCTCCACCAGCGCCATCTCCATCATCTGCACATCGTCTGCGGTACGCACATAGGCGGTCACCATGGTGAGGCCGGCCATCCGGCAGGCACGCACACGCCGCTCTCCCGAAATCAGCTGGTAGCGGCCACCCCCCATGTCACGGACAGCCACAGGCTGGATCAGCCCCTGTTTTTTGATGGAGGCTGCCAACTCTGCCAAAGCCTCCTCCTCGAAAGTGTTCCTCGGCTGCCAAGGATTGGTTTCAATGGCGTCCAAAGGGATTTTCGATATGCTGCCGGCCTTGATCCTGCTTGGAGAATCCTGCGGGACAATGCTGTTTTCGGCATAATCGCCCAACAGGGCGCTCAACCCGCGCCCCAATCCGGTCCTATTCTCTTTTTTTGCTGTCATCTTTCTTCTCTTTTCCCTTGTGTTCGGAAGAGCCCAGCTGCTTCTGCAGGATTTCCCTGGCCAGATTCAGGTAATTGACCGCCCCCTTGGAGGTTGCCTCATACATCAGTACAGGTTTCTGGAAACTTGGAGCCTCGCTCAAACGCACATTTCTGTATATAACGGTATTGAAGACAAAATTCTTGAAATGGGTCCGCACATCCTCAAGTACCTGGTTGCTCAACCTGAGCCGGTTGTCGTACATGGTCAGCAGAATCCCCTCAATGTTCAGTTCCGGATTCAGGTTATTCTGCACAATCTTGATGGTGTTCAGAAGTTTTCCCAACCCCTCCAGCGCAAAATATTCGCATTGGACAGGAATCAGCACCGTGTCGGCGGCGGTCAGCGCATTTACAGTAATAAGTCCCAATGATGGTGCGCAGTCTATGATGATGAATTCGTATTCGGAACGGACCTCCTCCAGCATGCGGCGCATCATGGTCTCCCTTTCGGCGAAATTGACCAGTTCAAGCTCGGCACCCACCAGATCAATATGGGCAGGGAGCATGTCCAGATTAGGCACACCGGTTTTGCAGATGGCTTCCCGGATGGGTGTTTCCCCGATCATAACCTCATAGATGCTGGAACTCACCTCCTGGGGATTAAGCCCCAAACCGGAGCTGGCATTGGCCTGCGGGTCGGCGTCAATGAGCAGCGTGCGGTGCTCCAACACACTGAAACTGGCCGACAAATTAATGGAAGTGGTTGTCTTACCGACACCTCCCTTCTGATTGGCAATAGCGATTACTTTACCCATTTTCCTGTTTTTTAGAATTTGCAAAGGTAATAAAAAAGTAAATAGGAAACAAGCTGCCGTACCATAAAATATTTCTTCAAAAAGAGACGGATGATATTGCTTTTTTTACTACTTTAGCAATTTGAAATTCATTCTAACACATATGTTATGAGAAATTTAAATAAAATACTATTTGTCAGTTTGTTATCCCTGTTTGTCATAGGGACTGCACATGCACAAATCACAAAGAGCCCCGCTGCGGAGGCTGACAAAGCCTTCAACACCTTCCAATATGTGGAGGCTGCGCAACTGTACAAGAAGGCCTACAGCAAGGTGAGAAGGAATCCGGTGGAGAAACGGCGCATCATGTTCCAGATGGCCGAATGCTACACTCTGACCCACAACCTTAAAATGGCTGAAAAACAGTACCTGAAACTGGAAAAGGTAAACTACCAGAAGGACAACCCTTTGATTTTCCTCCGTCTGGGCGACATCAACCGGCTGCGGAAGGATTTCCCGAAGGCACTGGAATACTATAAAAAGTACAAACAGTACAATCCTGACGATCCGCGCTGCGACGACCGCATCGAATCGGCCACACTTGCACCGGAGTGGATCAACAACCCAACCCGCGACGAAGTGGAGAACATGAAGCGTTTCAACACTCCGCAGAACGAATGGGTGCCGGCATGGGGACTGCCCAAGAAGGAGAACCAGATTGTCTTCACCTCCTCCAGGGAAGGCGGTGCTGGCGGCAAAAAGACCGACGCCTGGACGGGCGAAGGTTTCTCCGACCTTTATGTCTCCAACAAGCCAAAGAGCAAACTGACTGAATTCCCGGGAGAATGGACATCACCGGTCATGCTGGACAACAGCGGCATCATCAACAGTGATGCCAACGAGGGCGAGGCGACATTCAACGGGAAAGGCACCACCATCTATTTCAGCCGCTGCCCGAACGAGAAGAAGACCGTCTCCTACTGCCAGATTTACCAGGCGACAAAAAAGGGGAAATCCTGGGCTGACCCACAACTGATCCCGCTGGGCTCCGATTCGTTCGACTACGTGCATCCGGTCATCTCCAGCGACGAGCTGACCCTCTACTTTGTCTCCGACATGCCGGGCGGACACGGCGGTTACGACATCTGGAAAACCACCCGTCCGAAAAAGAACAAACCGTTCGAGAAGCCGGAAAACCTGGGTCCGGTCATCAACAGCTACGACCATGAGATGTACCCCAGCTTAGAGAACGACTCCACCCTCTATTTTGCCTCAAAGGGGCATGTGAACCTGGGCGGATTCGACATCTTTGTCTCGCACTTCACCAACGGCGAATGGAGCAAGCCGGAGAACATGAAATACCCCATCAACTCCGAGGCTAACGACTATGGCATCATCTTCGACCACTCCGGCGCTCTGGATGCGGTTTCAGGCTTCCAATACCTGCGCAAGGGCTACTTCACCTCCAACCGTGAGGGTGGCCGCGGCGGTGACGACATCTGGACATTCCTGCTGCGCCCGCTCATCTTCACCCTTTCAGGTTTTGTGAAGGACAGCGTGACCCTGCAGTACATCGACGGAGCCACCGTCACAGTCAAGGGTTCTGACGGTGCCGAATACCAGACCACCACCGACATCCGCGGATACTACAGCTTCGACAAGACCAAGATCCTGCCGGAGGTGACCTACGACATCCATGTGAAAAAGAGCGGATACTACGACAACGAGAACTGCCGCGGACGCGAGACCACCGTCGGACTGCTGGAGAACAAGGACTTGAAACATAATTTCATCCTCAACCCCATCCCGAAGGAGCCGGTTTTGCTGCCTGAAATTCTGTACGATTTGGCCCGTTGGGAACTTAAGCCCCAGTATCAGGACTCCCTGATGGGTCTGTACAAAATCATGAAGGAGAACCCCACCTTTGTGATTGAGCTGCGCTCCCACACCGACGTGCGCCCCATCCCGATGACCAACGACACGCTGTCACAACGCCGTGCCGAATCCTGCGTGAACTTCCTGATCGACTCCATGCACATCGATCCGGCCCGTCTGGTGGCAAAGGGATATGCAGAACGTGTGCCGAGAACGTTGGAGCGTGACATTGTCTCCCGCGGATATCTGTTCAAGAAAGGGACCGTGCTCACTCCGGAATACATTAGCAGCCTCTCCCCAAAGAACAAGCAGGAGGCGGCGCATGACCTCAACCGGCGTACCGAGTTCATGATTCTCCGCGACGACTACGTGCCCACCAACGACACTGTCTTCGCCACGGATCCCACCCAGCCGCGTGTAAGCATCATCACGCAGAAATTCATCAAGATTGCGACAGAAAACGAAGGCCAGATTGTACGTGGCGACTGCTATGTGAACAGCAAAACCTTGAAGTTCCGGATCGAACAGGATGCTGAAAAATTCACCATCTCCTATGAGCAGGCCATGAAATTCTTGAAGGACCACATCATCACCATAGCCGACTTTGAGAAGGGCGCAGCAGCAATCGTACCTGAAACCGGATACATCATCGACGGTTCTGTCCTCTACATCGAATCGCTGCAGATCGGTGACGATGTTCTGGAGAATGTGGCCTTCACCGTGGTGAAGGACCAGCAGGATCCTATCGTTATCGGCTCGAAGAGCTTCATTGAGGAATTCGGCTCCTACACCATCAACGTTTCCGAGCAGAAACTGATTTTCGACTAAATAAGGCCGAAGCCACAAATACACGCAGAGACAACGCAGCCTTGCGTTGTCTCTGCGTTTTAAAACGTATACATTATATATAAATATAATATGGAAGAGACACCAGCATTCTACACAAAAAATCCTTTCCTCACCTGCCGGAGGCTGACACGCGAGGTTTCGGTGGGCGGAACCGTCATGGGAGGCGGACAACCGGTTCGCATACAGTCCATGGCAAACATCCCCACCATGGAGACGGAGGCCTGCGTACGGCAAATCATCCGGTTGGCGGAGGCAGGCAGCGAGTACGTGCGTGTGACCGCTCCACGCATGGAAGAGGGCCGGAATCTGGCCGCCATAAAAAAAAGGCTGGAAGAGGAGCACTGTCACGTCCCGATAGTGGCCGATGTGCACTTCACACCGGATGTGGCTGAGGTGGCGGCGGAAATCGTGGAGAAGGTGCGCATTAACCCGGGCAACTACACCGACCGGAAAATCCTGACAGAATACAGCGACAAGGAATACCGCGAAGCCCTGGAAAAGACGGCGGACAAGCTGGTAAGACTTCTGAAGATATGCCAGCGCAACGGCACCGCCCTGCGCATCGGCGTAAACCACGGTTCGCTCTCCCCGCGCATCGTCAGCCGCTACGGGGACACACCTCTCGGCATGGCCATGTCGGCAATGGAATTTCTGGAAATATGTGAGGATTACGGATTCCGTCAGACTGTCGTTTCAATGAAGGCGAGCAATGTGCGCATCATGACCGAATCGGTGCGGCTGCTGGTCGCCATGGCGGACGCAAAAGGCTGGAACGTCCCGATTCACCTGGGTGTCACCGAAGCGGGCAACGGCGCCTACGGCCGGATAAAATCGACAGCCGGAATCCTACCCCTGCTCTATGACGGCATCGGCGACACCATAAGGGTCTCCCTGACCGAAGCGCCGGAAAACGAGATTCCGGTCGCACGTCTGCTCGCCGGTATTGCCGGGCAGAGGTGCAGCGTTTCCCCTGAACAGGGAACAGACACCGGCAAAATCGCATACGACCCATACCGTTTCACACGACGCACAGGAACACAATACGGAACTATTGGTGGCGGAAAAACTGTTGTCATCAGCGGTTGGGAAGGGAGAAATCCGGAAGATTTGTCCGAAGCGGCATTGGCGGAGCACCCGCATGTGACCCCAACCAGCCAAATTCCGGACAACGACCAAGCCATAGTGTTGGAGACAACAGGCGACAACCCGCCTCTGGAGATGCGCCATTTCTTCAACCGGCTGATCACACAGGGATGCAACGCTCCTGTCATTATCAGACAGCAATACACCGATACGGACTGGAACAGCTTCGCAGCAAAGGCCACGGCAGATTACGCCTCAATTTTCATCGAAGGCTGGGGCGACGGAATCTGGATTTGCAATCCGAATTTCCCTCAGGAAAAAATATATAATCTGTCACTTCAGATTCTGCAGGCATGCGGAATCCGCTTCAACCAGGCCGAATACATCGCCTGCCCCTCCTGCGGGCGGACCCAGTACCGGATTGAGGAGGCGCTGGAGGAAATAAAAAAGAGGACCTGCCACCTTCGCAACCGTAAAATC
>JAEEGH010009165.1_pt1 | contig 23176 bp, 19 predicted proteins | sample 9134181 | NCBI WGS metagenome assembly JAEEGH01 (sample SAMN16246544, study PRJNA631951) | gut metagenome | biome: gut microbiome; feature: rumen; material: DP-attached | host: Bos | place: Iran: Karaj | collected 2018-10
TCTCTTTTCCCGAATATCCCAAAATCTTGGCCATGGATATAGATTGGACGTTCCTCTCGATTATGAGCTTCGACAAAAGATATATAAGCACAATAAACATTATCACGGAAAAACCATCCACCATGTACATGAGGTTACCCATTGAGATCATAAGCTGTCTCGACACCCTTGTAAGCGATTCCTCATCTACAGTTGTTCCAATGTATTTTTTCTCAATGTCAGTGATCTCATCGTCTGAAAAATAGCCCGAGAAAAACTCTTCATCAAGCCCCATCACTTCATTGAGATGCTTCTTGCTCATGAAGACTGTGATTCCGCCGTCATAATCGTAAACTCCTGTCACCTTGAAGCCATAATACTTATCCTCATAAGGTTCCTTAAGAGTGATGACATTTCCGGCTTTGAGCCCATATTTATCAGCATAGGCCGAAGATACAAGAACTGTTTTTTCATTGAAATCCGCCTTAACGTATCTGCTATCCTCCGCTATTCCATACAGGGTCACATCTTCTACTCTCGTGCCACCTTCTCCTGTTGTTTTGAGACTGCAGGCCGAGAACTTTTCAGCTGAAGGATTATTTGTGGTTATCTTGCTTTGTAAAAAGACATATGAAAAAGCTGCCGACAGCTCATCCTGTGTATCTATGGCACCTGCAGGTATCTGAAGCAGATATGTGTGCTTTGCCAGCATGCTCTCTGTGACAATTCCCTGAAAATGAACAAGCATTGGAGGCAGCATCATACCAAAGAAAAGAAGCATATTTGAAAACAAAAGCCCCGCAAAAAGAATCAGATAACTGCTCTTATTCTGGATAAGTATCCTGATCCTGAACCTGTCAAAGAACCTGATTTTTTTATTAAGGCGCACTGCAGTCTTCTGCTTTTTCCCGGACAGATCCCTCCTGATGAGCTTCAGGGGACTTAGTGACAGCTTCTTTCTCAAAATGATATACGTGATAATCACCGTGATGATAAGTGGGATTATGGTTGTTTTTAAAAGAGCTTCAAGACTCCAGACAGTCTCATATGTAGGAAGGGAATAGCTACCATAATACATGGCTACGCATGCTTCCTTGAAGAACGTATATCCGCAGATATTGCCGATCACCGCAGCAATAACAGTCACTATGAGTGGCATTGCCATGTAATGGCGGATGAGCTCACTGATGGTATAGCCGGAAGCGCGCAGTGTCCCAATAACATTGGCTTCTTTGTGAATGGTGTTATTTATCGTAACGCCAAACACAAAGGCGACTATTATGATGATTATATAAAGCAGCACCTCCATCATTGCCTTATCGCTTCCAAGATCTTCTCCTGTAAATGTGATGGATTGGTTGAGATATCTTGGGATAAAGTTTTCCAAAGAAACCTTTTTGGCTATGGTCTCCATGAGATCATCCGAAAGTTCTTTTTCCTCCAACTCGCCGGAAGGCTTGTTATCATAGAGCCAGCCGTAGTTATAATGGATTTCGGATTCATCATACTCATCAAACTGCTCCTTTGAGACTGTCGCAACACCAAAGGCGGATGAATCAAACATCATGTCGTTATTGCTGTAAAAGAGTGCACTGTAATCGGACAAGGCAACAAGTGCAACTATGCTATAGCTCTTTTCACCTGTGATCAGCACATCTCCTACGGTCAGATTGTTGTTATCCGCATACATTCTGTCTATGGCTATCTCGTTGGTGCTCTCAGGGAGCCTGCCCTCCATTACGCAGACCTTGTCAATTTCCTTTCTGTCCGGGAAAATTCTGAGCTTTGTGTCGTTATCGAATTCCTTTTCCACGTAGAAATTCTCGTAGATGGAAACTCCCTTTTTCTCGATCCATTCCTTCTGTGCGTCGGTGAGTTTCTCTTCTGCCCTGAAGTTCCCGTCTTCAATATTGTATTTTTCAAAGCTTCCATTATAGGCCTTTATCATACTCTCGCCGGCAACCAGAAAACCTGAAACAAATCCGATCGAAAGCACAAGGAGTATGAATATTACTATGTATTTCCCAACATCCCCTGTAAGCTCTCTAAGGAGCCTTTTGTTTAACGGATTTCTCATACCCTGCTCCTTACCAGTCAAGCTCTGCAGCTGTCTGTTTTACTTCATTCCTGTAGCTCTTTCTTATGACGCCGTCCCTTAGCTTCACGACAAAATCAGCCATGTTTTTGATTGCGTCATTATGAGTTACCATGATCACAGTATTGCCGTATTTCTGGTTTACCTCCTCTATCAGGGCCAGGATTTCTTTTGATGTGTTATAATCAAGCGCTCCGGTGGGCTCATCGCACAAAAGAATGTCCGGATTCTTTACAATGGCTCTGCCAATCGCGCACCTCTGCTGCTGACCGCCGGAAAGCTGGCTTGGCACTTTGTTCTGATGCTCGGTAAGGCCCAGTACTTCTATCAGTTCGTCGATGTTTAGTGGATTTTTGGACAGATATGCCCCGACCTCGATGTTTTCTCTTACAGTGAGATTTGGGATAAGATTGTACATCTGGAAGATGTACCCCAGATGCTCTCTTCTGTAGTTTGTCAGAGCTTTTTCATCCATCTCCGACATGCTCTTTTCCCGGATGATGATCTTTCCTGAATCAGCGGTATCTATTCCGCCGATTATGTTTAAGAGCGTTGATTTGCCGGATCCTGACGGCCCCAAAAGAACAACAAATTCGCCCTTTTCTATTTCAAGGCTTATGTCCTTAAGGACTTCGATACGGCTTCCTCCCTCGCCATATGATTTCTTAATATTCCGTAATTCCAACTGCATATTAAGCTCCCCTCATACCTTTTTCATGGTTTTCTCCAGGCATACAACCGCATGCCTCATGTTAGCTTGCGCTAACACAGTCTCAAAATAAAAACCCGCATGACAACGGGTTTTATTTTTTGTGTTAAATGTTAGCACCAGCTAATTCAATTTGCAAGAGCTTATCTTTTTCTTTCTTTCCAAATTGGTAACCACAATTGCAAGGGAGCCAAGGACAGCGCAATAAAAATCTGGTTTCAAAATCAGATAATTCCAAGCGTTTTTAATATGAACAGCCAGAAGGTAAGAGAAAATGAACAGCCCAGTGTTGTGACCATGATTATACTGCTGCTCAGCGTCCCCTCATGTCCCATGTTCTTTGACATAATATAACAGCTTACTGTTGTTGCTGATCCCAGCATGACAAGTATCGCTACTATCTGCTCTCCCGCAAAGCCAATACTTACCGCAACAGGCATAAATATCATAACCAGCAGGAATAGCTTAATAAAGCTAGCAACAAGTGCCGGTTTCACATTCTGAAGTGCTTTTTCAAATTCAAAAGTTGCCCCCATGGACATAAGTCCAAGAGGAGTTGCAAGTCCACCCAGATTATCTACAACCGTATCCATTACCTTAGGAACCGGGATTCTTAAAAGAGACCACATAAATCCTGCAAGTATACCAAGAATAATAGGATTTGTGATAATGCCTCTCAGAGTTTTTCTTATAAGTGCGCTGCCATCTTCCTTCTTTTCTGAACCATCCCCTTCTTCAGGGGCAGTAAGTGTCAGTATGATAACTGCAAAAATATTATAAAGAGGCACGCTGCCAAGGATCATTAGCGGAGCCATCCCACTACTGCTATCTCCATAAATATTGTGAATGAAAGCAATCCCAAGAAGAGCTGCACTGCTTCTGTAAGACCCTTGTATGAATTCTCCTCTTCTTGAAGGTGTCTTCACAGCTATTCTGGCCAGCACCCAGATCAAAAAGATACTGGAAACAGTTGCAAGTAAGCAGAACAGTACAAATCGTGTATCCCATGTACCAACAAAATCCTGCCCTGCAAGATCTCCAAAAAGCAGAACAGGGAGCGCTACTTTAAAAACAAATTTATTCATGAAAGAAGCAGCTCTTACGTCTATTATCCCAATTCTTCTAAACACATACCCCAGAGTCATTAAAAGAAATATGGGTAGTGTGGCGTTTATACTAAAAACCAGATTTTCCATTGTATGTACTCCCAAATACAAATATTGTACACTAATATTAGAAAAAGTGGACAGAATGTGAAAAACAGTATGAAAAACAATATAAAAAACAAAGTATTTAAAGTTACAGATATGACTGAGGGAAGCATTGTAAAACATATAATAATGTTTTCTCTTCCTTTGATGTTCGGTAACATCTTTCAGATGCTATATAATACCGTTGATTCTATCGTTGTAGGGAATTTTGTCGGAAAAGAAGCTCTTGCTGCGATAGGCTCTACAACCATGATCATTAACATGCTTGTATTCTTCTTTAACGGTTTTTCGATCGGTGCAGGCGTTGTTATTTCAAGACTTTTTGGAGCAAAAGAGACTGACAGACTTCACACGGCGGTTGAAACCACCATAACAGCCACTTTTGTCTTTTGCATTGTCTTCACAATAGTCGGTATTCTCGGTGTAAATCCCATGCTTGTTTTCATGTCCACGCCCGATGATGTATTTGACGCAGCGGCAGTATATCTCAAGATATATTTTCTGGGGATAAGCGGACTTCTAATATACAACATGGGAAGCGGAATACTAAGGGCTGTGGGAAACACAGTGTATCCACTTATTTTCCTGATTTTCACAAGTATTCTCAACATCATTCTTGATGTGATTTTTGTTGTGTTCATGCATTTTGGAATAGAAGGCGCTGCCTATGCAACAATAATTTCACAGTTTATTTCAGCAATTCTTATCCTGGTTTTGCTGACCAAAACAGACAGTATCTACAAGCTTACCTGGAATGACCTTGGCATAGATATGACGATCATCTCACAAATAGTTACAGTAGGACTTCCTGCAGGGATACAGTCTGTCATTACAGCATTTTCAAATGTTTTTGTACAATCATACATCAATCATTTTGGTTCAAGCTGCATGGCCGGATGGAGCAGCTACAACAAGCTTGATTCATTTATAATGCTTCCAATTCAGAGCACTGCAATGGCCGCAACAACTTTTGTCAGTCAGAATTTCGGTGCAAAAAAAGAAAACAGAGCAAATGAAGGCACGGTAAAAGTTGTCTTTCTTTCCATTTCCATAACCTTTGTAGTTGCTCTGTTTTTATTCATATTTGCGCGTCCGGCAATCCGGATGTTCTCATCTGATGAATCAGTTATTGAGTTTGGAAGTCTTTTTATCCATACAAATGTATTCTTCCTATTATTTAACTGCGTAAATCACACTCTCGCAGGAGCACTCAGGGGCCGCGGTGACTCAACAGCTCCCATGATTATCATGATTTCATCTTTTGTTGTAATAAGGCAGATCTATCTGTTTGTGATCACTCACTATGTCGCCAACACCCCAAAACTTGTTGGCTTTGGTTACCCTGTTGGCTGGATGAGCTGCTGCATTCTGGAAGTCTGCTATTTCCTGATCAGATACAGGTTCAATCGATCAAGATGATTATGCTACCTTCTTGGCATCTGCATGAGAATCTCCTGGAATTCTCTTTTTTGGCACAATATATTTCTTTATTCTCGAAATATGATTTAACACTATTGTTACAAGTAGTGAACAACCAAACACACTCAACGTTACTATCGGAACAGATGCAACAGCATTAAAGGATGACGTATTAAAGTTGAAATATAATGATAGTTTTTCTACAAAAAATGGATGTATCAAATACACTCCAAAAGTATAGCCTGAAATGACAGTAATAAATGAATTAAGCCTCTCATTTTTGAATTCATGATATTTAAACAATGTATGCATGCATATAGCTTCAAGCATTACATTAACATTAAAACTTTCATAATAAGTACTACATGGCTGTTGTGCCTTTATAGCCAGATTCAAATCTACCAAAACTGTAAATGCAAATCCAAGAACACCTAAAAAGTAAATGAGCATACGATACTTCTTTTCCAGTTCAGTCTTATCAAGATAATATCCAAGCACAAAATAGAAAGAATATCCCAGCACCATATTCATGCTCATTGTTAAAGTATGTGAATAAGCAAGATTAACAAAATCTGCTAAGAGTTCATTATTTTCAACCAGATAATCTTTAAATAATTGAATACACCATGGAATCATTGATGAAAACATAAATGACAATACCAAAAAATACTTCATAGTAGAATTATCGGCTATAATCTTTTTAAAAAATGGTATGCACATATATAGGCCGATAATCATTAGTATAAACCACATATGATAATGTCCGGATAACATGGCAACAAAATGCGTCTTAATGCCCTCGATAAATCCATCTTCAAAGTATTCAGGCGTCATCAACGAATAGAATATGCTCCATGCCAAATAAGCAATTACCATCCTGAGAATATACTTACTATAAATTTTTTTAATAGGTATCTCCCTGTTTAAAAACAAGGAACCACTTATCATTACGAAAGCGGGCACTGACCAACGCGCTATGCTGTCATAAAAGTTGTACGCTTGCCATTCAAGTCCGTTAACATCGGCACTGTACCACCTTGAAGCCAGCACATGAGCTGAAACTACAGCGAATGTAGCTATTACCCTGAGATAATCGTAATAAACTCTTCTACCCATATCTCCCCCCATTTATTAGTTCTACTTTTTCATACTTTATAAACCCCATAAGCAATGGGAACCCGATATTGGATTCCCATTTTTATTATAACATATTTAACCTATTGTCGCGCCAAAAGAGCGCAAGTTTCACAATGATTTGTCCAAGGAAACTGATCGATTGCAACGGCTCTTGTCATCTGGTAACCTGCGGCCTGAAGGATTTCAAGGTCACGGGCAAGAGAAGTGGGCTTACAGGATACGTAGATCATGTAGCGCACTCCATAGCCGATGATTTTCTGAAGAGCTTTGGGATTAACGCCATCCCTTGGCGGATCCAGGATTATGAGATCCGGCTTGTCCTCAATCTCATCCAGCACTTTAAATACGTCTCCGCAGATGAATTCCACATTATCAAGTCTGTTGAGCTCTGCGTTGGCCCGGGCAGCATTTACAGCCTCTTCAACGATCTCAACACCTATGACCTTGTGGGCAACAGGTGCAAGGAGCTGGGCAATTGTTCCTGTACCGGAATACAGATCGTAGATAACCTCGTCTTCACTGATCTTCTTCTGATCATAGAGACTCTTAATATAGCCCCTTACCGTCTGATAGAGGACCTCCGCACTCAGGCTGTTGGTCTGGAAAAACGAGAACGGCGTGATCTTAAACTTCAGTCCAAGAAGATACTCATAGAAGAAGTCCTGTCCGTAAAGAATCTCAGTTCCCTCGTCAATAACCGCATCCGCAAGGCTGTCATTTTTGGTATGAAGAATTCCTGCGATCCTTCCGGTTAGATTAAGGGACAAAAGCGTGTCCTTGTAGCCGGTAAGGTCATGTTCTTCCTGAGTAGTTGTTATCAGGTCAATCAGGATATCGCCGGTCTTAACAGCCTTCCTCACAAGAAGGTGCCTTAGATACCCGACCTGTTTCATTCTGTGGTAAAAAGAGATTTCCTTTCTCTCATACATTGGAGAAAAGTAATCCAGTGTTGCTGACAGGATTGCCTTGTAATCATCATCCACTATCCTGCAGCCTGTTACTGTTACAATGTCATAAAAACTGCCCCTCTTGTGCATGCCAAGACAAAGGGGGCCTCCAATACTCTCGTCACCAAAGGTGAACTCCATCTTATTTCTGTACGCAAACTTAACCGGGCTGGTCTTGATACCTTCCCAGGTAAATTTGCAATCCTGCCTGTCCATAGCGGGCTTTAAAAGAGTCTTAACCTGCTGCTCTTTAAGTCCCAGTTCCTTGACGTAGGGCATAGTAAGATAACTGCATCCTCCACACTTTCCGAAGTGGATGCAGGGACTGTCATGGGCATCCGTGGGCTCTTCCAAAACTTCAATAAGTCTTCCCTCTGCCCTGTCCTTCCTTACCTTCTGGATCTGAATAGAAACCTTCTGATCGGGAAGGACACCCTTTACGATGACCTTCCCTTCGCTGGTTTCCACTATTCCTTTGTTGGGGAATTCAACGCGCTTTACAATTCCCTCGATAATATCTTTTTTCTTCACAATAAGCGTCAGCCTTCTTTTACGAAGTCATCATCCTCAAAGTCGTCCTCGAAATCATCGAAGTCGTCATCATAGTAATCATCTTCAAACTCAGGTGTCATGTAGCGATACACGAGATATGAAATACAAGCTACTGCTGCGATGGCACCGATTACTGCAAGGACCCAAAGGATCACGGTGAAAGATTTCTTCGCACATGCTGAGTTTTTCTTTTCCAAAAGCTCGTTGATACGTGACAGTTCAATTAAATCCTCAATTTTTGATTTTACTTCCATTTGTAACCCCTCCGTAAAATATTCTTATTACAATTATACCATACTTTTTAAACTTTCTTTAGTTTTGCAAACGCTGCATACATTATCTTCTGTCCGCAGTTATCAAACATAACCGTGACCTTGTAGTCCCTTGGCCCTTCTTCCAAAGATGTGACAACTCCCACGCCGTATTTGACATGTGAAACCTTATCTCCTACAACGTAGTCAGGCCTTGCTGCCTTCATGGGCATTCCCTTGGAAAGCCCTGCCAGCTGACCCTTGGCGTGAGTCGCACCGGCTCCTGCTATATAAGGTTTATCAGGAACTGCCCTTGGTTTGGTCACTTTAGGCTTTGGCTTAGCCTTTAGTTTATATGTGTTTGCCAAAGAGCTTTCCCCTGTATTTCCTTTTTTAAGCCCCTTTGCGATTGAGCTCTTAATTCCTGAAAAAGAAATATCCCCATCGTCAAATTCATCTGTGATGGTCTCGCCACCCTCATACAAAAATGAAGCTGTGGTAAGGGGCTCTTTGGTGTCAAGGAGCTGCCTTGGAATTTCCTCAACAAAGCGGCTAAGGCGATTGTACTGTGTCTCACCTCTTACCATTCTGCGTCTTGCAGCAGTGAGAGTAAGATTTCTCTTAGCCCTTGTTATACCCACATAAGCAAGTCTTCTCTCTTCTTCAATTCCCTCAGGATCGGAGTCTTCGAACTGCAGTGTCATATAACTCGGGAACACATTCTCTTCCATTCCCGCAAGATATACATTTTCAAACTCAAGTCCCTTTGCACTATGGAGTGTCATGAGAAGGACCTTTTCATTGTCATCGCCGATCCTGTCTATATCAGCAACAAGAGCGACCTCTTCCAGAAATCCGGTTAATGTCGGCTGCTCAATCTCCTCGTTTTCTTCATAAGCTGCAATCTTGGATATAAGCTCGTCAACATTGGCTGCCCTGTCATTATCCCCGCTGTCATCATCGTCATCAAGGGTTTTCAGGTAGTCCATGTATCCCACAATATCAATGACATCCTTAATAAGTTCCTCAAGAGAATAGCTCTTCATCTTGGTCCTGAAGGCTCTTATCATAGTGACAAAGTCAGTGAGCTTAGCGGTTCCCCTTGCTATAGTAACTATCTGATCCGCTTCACACAGCGCATCAAAAAAGCTTATCTGCCTCTCATCTGCATATTTCTGGACATTCTCGATTGTGGTAAGTCCTATGCCCCTCTTTGGAACATTTATGATCCTCTTTACGGCAATATCATCAAGTCCGCTGTCAATTGTCTTAAGATAAGCCAAAAGGTCTTTTATCTCGCGCCTTGAATAGAAATTGGTTCCACCCACTATATCGTAAGGAATTCCCTCATAAACAAAACGCTCCTCAAGAAGTCTTGACTGGGCATTGGTCCTGTAAAGAACTGCAGTCTCATCGTAGGATAACTTCCCACTTCTCTTTAGTTTGCCAATTTCCGAAGCAATGAACTCTGCCTCGTCAACTCCCGTATCAAACTGACGAAGATGTACCTTGTCGCCGTCCTTGATATCCGTCCACAGAGCCTTGTCTTTTCGCCCACTGTTGTTGCTTATTACGGCATTGGCAGCATCAAGTATCTGCTGTGTTGAACGATAATTCTGCTCGAGCTTTATAACTGTTGCATCCTTGTAGACCTTTTCAAAATCCAGGATATTCCTGATGTTGGCACCTCTGAATCTGTAGATACTCTGATCATCGTCACCCACCACACACAGATTCCTGTACTTGTCGGCAAGGAGCCTTATAAGTTCAAACTGAGCATTGTTGGTGTCCTGATACTCATCAACCATTATGTACCTGAACCTGTCCTGATAGGACTCAAGCACATCCGGATTGCTCTTAAAGAGCTCTACGGTCTTCATAATAAGGTCATCAAAGTCAAATGCATTGTTCTTCTTAAGTGCTATCTGATACTCGTTATAAGCTTTGGAAACTCTGGACTTGATATAATCATCCCCGGCCGAAAGCGCATATTCCTGAGGGCTTACCAGATTGTCCTTGCACTTGGATATGATCCCCATGATGTTCCTTAGCTTAAGCTGCTGTGTCTCAAGCTGAAATCTCTTGCAAACATCCTTCATCAGCGCCTTGGAATCATCCGCATCATAAATGGTGAAGTTAGTCTCATATCCGATCTTGTCAGAATACCTCCTAAGGATCCTTGCGCAGCTGGAATGAAACGTTGAAACCCATATGCTCTCTGCGCCAAATCCAACTATCTTGTCAACCCTCTCACGCATCTCACCTGCTGCCTTGTTGGTAAAGGTGATTGCCATGATGTTCCAGGGATTGACATTGCATTCATCTATAAGGTAAGCCACCCTGTGGGTCAAAACCCTGGTCTTACCTGAACCGGCACCTGCAAGGATCAGCACAGGTCCGTCGGTCTGCAGCACTGCTTTCTTCTGCTGCGAATTAAGTGTATCGTAAATTCCCATGTATTATTTTTCCTGTTTCTTGTTCTTCTTTTCTTTTTTGGGGTCTGACTTATCGTCTGCCCCTGTCATGTTGTCCAGGATCTTCTCAATAAGGAGCTTCTTGACGTAGACATCATAGCTAAGAAGTGCAATAAATGAAAAAAGACGCATCTTCTTACGCTCTTCCTCATTGATATCCGGATCGTTGAAGGTATCCATGGCCCTTTCGTATCTCTTTGTAATATCCACTTTTACAGGCTCAAGGGATTCCTTCTGAAGCTGGTACAAAGTCTCATAAATCCTTGAAAGATCCAGCTTGTCCTCAGCACCGTAAAACCTGCGCTTCAAGGGTTCGATCAGTGTCTGGATGTCGCTTATGGACAAAATATTCTTCAGATAGTAAATAACTATCAGCAAAATAAGATGATCCTTCGAATACTTCTTCTTTACCGGAGGTGGAAGAAGGTCATTCTTGGCATAGTTATTTATCATGGTCTTTGTCAGGATCTTGTCCTCTCCCGGATGACGGGTAGTCTTTTTAAGCCTCTCATCCATAAAGGATGTAAGCTGATCCATGTAAAGGTCAATGTTTGGTATCTCATCAAGGGTGATAGTATCTATCCTCCCCAGTGATGCCATTATGCTGTTTAACAGATCATCGTTATCGATTGTCATCTCATTATTCCTCTTTTGACTCCTGCGCTTTCCTGCGCATCTCCCTGGCATTTGTTATCACTGCCTCGGTTATCTCATCACCGCCAAGTAGTCTTGCAAGCTCTTTTACCGAAGCTTCCTCATCAAGACCATATATGCTTGTAACTGTCCTTCCGTCAGAGAGTCCCTTTTCTATCATAAAGTGAGTATCCGCCATTGCAGCGATCTGCGGCAGATGGGTAATGCATATAATCTGGTGATCCAAAGACAGTTCGCCAAGCTTTTGTGAAACCTTCCATGCTGTCTTACCGCTGATACCGGCGTCAATCTCATCAAAGATCAGCGTGCTTATATCGTCCTTGTCAGCCACAACGCTCTTTAATGCAAGCATTACTCTGGAAAGCTCACCGCCACTGGCTATCTGATCAAGAGGACGAAGCGCCTCTCCGGGGTTAGTAGATATCATGAATTCAACATTATCGTACCCCTTTGAAGTGATCTTATCTTCATTACTCTCAACTTCTATCTCAAACTTAACATCAAGGAAATTCAGGTCAACAAGTGCAGCCATCAGCTTTTCTGACAAACTTTCTGCACCCTTTCGCCTTATGTCAGATATCTTTTTACACAGCAAAAGAGCTTTAGACCTGGACTTACCTAGTTCCTGCTCCAGCCTTTCCTTGTGTGCGGAAAGGTCACTCAGCTCCTCAAGCCTCTTTTCCTTTTCTTCCTGATACTTAAGTACAGCCTCCAAGCTTCCGCCATACTTGTCTTTTAGGTGGTTTAAAACATTGAGCCTGTCCTCTGTAGTCCTGAACTTCTCATCATCAAATTCCAGGTCCTTAAGGTAATCAGAAATTGCATGGGAAAAGTCCGTAAGCAGGTTCTCGATATCCGAAATCTGCGTAAGAAGATCCTCTACACCCTCATCATAGGAAACCACCGATGAAAGCTCTCTTACTGCTCTTCCCACCAGGTCTGATGCACTCTCACCCCCGTCGCCTGAGCTGACGTTAGCGGAAGCTGTATACACTGCCTCAGAAATCTTCTGGCTGTTGACCATCTTGTGGTAACTGCTCTCCAGCTCCTCATCCTCGCCCAGTACAACACCGGCATCGGAAATCTCAGCAAGCTCATACTCCAAAAGCTCCTGTTCCCTGATTCTGGCGCTCTCATCAATGTCCGTCTCCGAGAGCTTTTTCTCCAGCTCCTTCATGGCCTTATATTCATCTGAAAGCTCATCAAAAAGCCCGGAGAGTTCCTCCTGGCAGTAGCTGTCCAAAATCTCTATATGTTTTTTCTGATGGAGAAGTTCCTGATGGTCGTGCTGACCGTGAATATTGATCAGAATGCTTGAAATATCCCGAAGCTGCCTGGCTGTTACATTCTCCCCTGAAACTTTAGATACGCTCCTTCCGGGCATTATCTTTCTCTGGAGCAAAAGAGTTCCATCCTCCTCAAGTGGGATGTCCATCTGAGTAAGGAGCTCCTTTTGCAGGTCATTTAAATCCCCAAAGACCAGCTCAACCAGAGCGTAATCCTCTCCCGTCCTGATGAGGGAAGCATCAGCCTTTGCGCCAAGTGCCAGATTGACTGACCCTATCACAACTGACTTACCTGCTCCCGTCTCACCAGTAAGTATATTGAGCCCCTTTGAGAACTCAATCTCCTGCTCTTTGATAAGGGCAAGATTCTTAACGTGTAAACTGTATAACATTTTATCCTCTGTCTAAAAAGCCTCTGTATTTTTCCATGAGCTCAATCGCGATCTCATTGCTCCTCATGGCTACGAATATTGTGTCATCCCCCGCAATGCAGCCCACGATCTCAGGCATATCAAGTCCGTCTATTGCAGCGGCAACTGCCATAGCCATACCTGCTACCGTTTTGATAACAAGAAGGTTCCCTGCAACATCCATGCTCACGTATCCTGCTCTGATAACGCTCACGTATTTATCGTGCATCACTTCCGGATCTGCGGTAGTATACACATATTTCTGCTTGCCGTCTGTATCAACCTGCTTGGTCAGCTTCATCTGCCTGATATCCCTGGATACAGTAGCCTGGGTAACATCATATCCGGCTTCCTTAAGAAGAGACGCCAGCTGCTCCTGAGTTTCCACCTCATGGTTATTGATAATCTCGATGATCTTGTCGTGCCTGTTCTTTTTCAAGACAATCTCCTTTCTTAACTTTTATTTCTTTTATTTCTCAAATTTCTTACTTATCACATCCAAAAAGCTCACCTGATTGAGCTTTAATATCTTGGTTGTCTTCTTTGATTTCTTGATCTCTATCTTGTCGCCGGAGTTCATAAGAAGTGTTCCGCTGCCATCAAAGCTTGCAATAGCCTGCTGATTGACGCCGCCTCTTCCGTTCTTTAGCTCCACCACAATTCTCGTTTCCGGGGAAAAGACAAGACTCCTGGAATTAAGTGTATGTGGACATACAGGAGTCACAAGGATCATGTTGGCCTTGGGCTCAATGATGGGTCCTCCTGCCGACATATTGTAACCTGTGGAACCTGTAGGAGTTGAAACTATAAGTCCGTCAGCCTGATAGCTGCAAAGGAACTGATCATTGACATAGATGTTATAGCCAATGGTTGAAATATCCTGATATCTTGTAACGATGATGTCATTTAAGGAGTAATCCTTTTTCCCTTCAAGGCTTCCTCTTAGCATCATCCTGTCTTCTATCTCATATTCCCCACGAAGTATCCTGTCAAGTGCTTCATCTATGGATCCCTGCTCCACCTCTGCCAGATATCCCATTGTGCCAAGGTTTACCCCCACAAGCGGTATATCCTGATAAGCAATGCTCCTTGCTGCCTGAAGCATGGTTCCGTCCCCACCAAGAACTATGCAAAGGTCTGTGTCCTCAGGAATAACACTAAGATGTTTTCTTGTTATAAGAAGCGGATCTTCTTCTGACTTTTCTTTTGCCACAACGCAGGTCTTACCTCTCTGTTCAAGATAGTCCCTGATGTGATTGGTCAGAGCAAAATCCTTATCCTTGATGTTGTTGGTCACAATACAAAACTTTTCCATACGTCTCCTATTTAAGCTCTTTTGAAGCTCTAAGTACCGCGTCCTCTATAAGTCTGTTTGCATCGTCCTCATAGGAAATACCGCTATGGTCTTCCACAACACTCATAAGTGTTTTTTCGCCATCAGCCTCGCTCATAGGCTCGACCTGCGCATTTTTTGACGCATCCTTCTCTATATGGATAAGATATTCGATGTTGCCCTCGGGTCCCTTTATAGGGGAAAAGTCCAGATGCAGCACCTTAAATCCCGCTATCCCGCAAAAATCATATATTTTATGAACAACCTCACTGTGAACCTGCGGATCCCTTACAACGCCCTTCTTGCCCACCTTCTCACGGCCTGCTTCAAACTGAGGTTTGATAAGGCACACCATCTGTGCACCATCCTTAAGAAGGTGCCTTGCCGGAAGCAGGATCTTGGTCAGTGAGATAAAAGACACATCACAGGATGCAAAATCCAGGTCATCCTCAATATCTGACCTTACCATGTACCTGAAGTTGGTCTTCTCCATGCACACAACCCTCGGGTCGCTCCTTAGCTTCCAGTCAAGCTGTCCATGTCCCACATCAACGGAATAGACCTTGATCGCTCCGTTCTGAAGCATACAGTCTGTAAAGCCTCCTGTTGATGCTCCTATATCCATGCATACCTTTCCCTCAAGGGAAAAGTCAAAATTCTTAACTGCTTTCTCCAGCTTAAGACCTCCCCTGCTCACATAGGGAAGTGTATCTCCTTTTACCTCCAGGCTCTTGATCGCAGCCTGGTCAAAGGTGGTCCCGGGCTTATCCTCTCTCTGGCCGTTGACAAACACCTCTCCGGCCATGATAAGCGCCTTTGCTTTTTCTCTGGATGGGGCCAGTCCTCTGTCCACCAGGATTACGTCCAGCCTCTCTTTATCCTTTGCCATATTTAAATTACCTTTGTATCTCTTCTTCTATTCTCTCTGCGATTGACGAAGGATCCATGGAAAGCTCCTTCATAAGCCTGTCCACGCTTCCGTGGGTTACAAACTTATCAGGAATTGCTATTGAAAGCACATTGGCGTCCAGCCTCTGTTCATCAATATATGCTCTTACCTTCTCTCCGTATCCGCCACAGGCAACATTCTCCTCCATGGTAACAAAGAGTCTGTGGTTCCTTGTCGCCACGTGAATGTAATCAGTGTCAATCGGCTTAACAAATCTGGCATTTACAAGAGAGCACTTATATCCCTTTTCTTTCAAAAGAGCTCTGACCTGCTCTCCGATTTTTACCATGCTTCCAACTGCAAGCAGGCATATGTCTTTTTCTTCATAAATAGGCTCGCATTTGCCCATCTCAATCGGTGCCCTGAAATCATTAAGGCCATCATAGGCGTTTCCTCTTGGGTATCTGATGGCAGCCGGTCCGTCGAGATTGACTGCAAATTTTAGCATATCCGAAAGCTCCCATTTGTTCTTTGGAGCCATTACATGCATGTTGGGCATTGATGACATATAAGAAAGATCAAATATTCCCTGATGTGTCTCTCCATCGCTTCCAACAAGTCCTGCTCTGTCTATAGCAAATACCACGGGCAGATTCTGGAGGCATACATCCTCAAGGATCTGGTCATAAGCTCTTTGAAGGAATGACGAATACACAGCAAACACAGGCTTGTACCCGCCAATGGCAAGTCCGGCCGCATAGGTAACTGCGTGCTCCTCAGCAATTCCGGCATCCACAAATCTGTCGGGATACATGTTCCTGAATCTCTTAAGTCCTGTTCCATCTGCCATTGCCGCGGTTATGGCAACTACTTTCTCATCTCTTGCTCCAAGCTTGCACATAACTGTGGAAAAGATATCCTGATAGTTGGCAGTAGTCCTGGGATTTCTTGGAAGCCCGTTCTCTACAATAAACGGTTCTGTACCATGGAACCTTGCAGGGGGCTTCTCAGCAGGTTCGTAGCCTTTGCCCTTCTTGGTTACCACATGGATCATAACAGCCTTTTTAACCTTGCGTGCTTCCTTAATGGCGCGCACAAGTCCCGCCGTATCATGACCGTCAACGGGTCCAAGATAGGTGATTCCAAGGTTCTCAAAAACCATTCCAGGCACAAAGAGCTGCTTAAAACTGTTCTTGGCCCTTCTGATAGAATCTACAACTTTGGTACTGGTACGCAGCTGCGCATATACATCTTCCTTGAGGTTGAGATACCCCTGCGCTGTACGTACGTTATTGAGGTACTTGCCCATTCCTCCAACGCTCTCGGAAATGGACATCTCATTGTCGTTAAGAATAATGATATAGTTGGTCTCAAGCTTGGAAGCGTTATTCATCGCTTCGTAGGCAAGACCTCCTGTAAGAGAGCCGTCACCTATTACGGATACAACGGCGTAGTCCTCTCCCTTAAGGTCTCTTGCTTTTACCATGCCAAGACCTGCAGAAATAGAGGTTGAGCTGTGTCCCGTATCAAAGCAGTCAGCAGCAGATTCGCTCCTCTTTGGGAAACCACTCATTCCACCATACTGGCGCAGGTGATCAAAGCCCTCTTTCCTTCCGGTAAGGAGCTTGTGAGTGTAGGACTGATGTCCAACGTCCCATATAATCTTATCTTTTGGCAGATCCAGTGCCACATGGAGAGCCATGGTAAGCTCAACAGCACCCAGATTAGATGCAAGATGTCCACCTGTAATGGAGATCTTATCTATAAGAAAATCCCTTATTTCCTGAGCAAGCTCAGGGTATTTTGACTGGGGTATTTCCTTGATGTCACCGGTTTTATTTATCTGATCAAGAAGCATGTTCCAATTCCTTTAATTCACAGTTATTTCTTTCTGTAAACAAGATATTCAAATAGCCTTTGAAGAAAACCATCTTCGCCGCCAAGGCCTTTAAGAAGCTCATTAGCTTCATCTGTAAGCTCTTTTACCTTTTTCTTTGCTTCGTCCATTCCATAGAGGCTTACGTAAGTAGTCTTATCGTTTTTTATATCCGATCCGATGGGCTTGCCAAGTTCCTCAGCTGTTCCTTCAATATCAAGAATGTCGTCCTGAATCTGGAAAGCAATTCCGATATTGCTGCCAATCTTCTCAATGTCTCCCACCTGGGATGCAGAAGCACAGCCAAGGATAGCACCGATCATAAGACTGCTCTCTATCAGCGCTCCTGTCTTGTTCTCATCAATATAGGCAAGTACGTCTTTTACCTTATCTGTATCAGTCTCCTGACTGTTCTCAGCCATAATATCGGCGCACTGTCCGCCTACCATTCCATAAATGCCGGCCTTCCCGGAAAGTATCTCAAGAGCTGCCAGATATCTGTTTGCGGTACTGCCATCATAGGGCGTCATCTCTTTTCCTGTGACTGCACCCTTTATTGCTGTCTCAAAGGCAAGGTTCAAAAGTCCGTCACCAGCAAGAGTTGCCATGCCAGGTCCGTAGACCACATGGGTTGTCTTGCGCCCTCTCCTGTACTCATCATTGTCCATGGCAGGAAGGTCATCGTGCACCAGAGAATATGTGTGGATCATCTCCATTGCAGCCATAAATGGCTTAACAGACTGCACATCTGCATCAGCTCCCGCAAAGAGCCTGTAAGCCTCAAGCATCATCACAGGCCTGAGCCTTTTGCCCCCGGCAAGGAGACTGTAATTCATGGCTTCTATAACTGTTTTGGCATAGCCTTCTTCTTTCGGAAGAAATTCCTTTAAAATATCCTCGAAACAGGCTGCCTTTTCCATAAGTTCGTCTTCAAAAGACATATTTCCCATTTATTCAAAATCCTCCAGACTGCCATCCTTAGCTATTGCCTGGACCTTCTGCTCCACGCTCTCAATGGTCTCGTGGCAATACTTTAAAAGTTCCATTCCCTCCTGATACTGCCTGAAGGAATCCTCCAAAGTTATATCGTCCTCCTCGAGGGCCTTGATCTTGCTCTCTATCGCAGAAAAAGCCTCCTCGATGGTCATGTTCTTCTCTTCTTTTTTCTTTGCTGCCATAACGGCTCCTTTATCTGCATTTAAGACAGGAAGTCAACTTCCTTTGTATCTACGACTTTCGTCTTAATCTGTCCATCGCTGACATATAAAAAGAGCTCTTCATCCGGTTCCACGTCTTTTATGCTCTTTACATTTCTTCCGTCCAAGCCCTCAGCATAGGAGTATCCACCTTTAAGCCTGTCCAGGGGCGAAAGGCCTTTAAGCCTCTCAATGTCTATTCCAAGCTGATGTCTGCAGTTCTTTAACCTGTTCTGCATAAGCATGTTCAGGGTATCCTGCAGCTGATCCATTCTAAGAAGCCTGTCTCTTATTCTTCCGGAAGGACTAAGATGCCTTAGAGCCTGTGCATATCTCTTTTCCTCCTCGGAAAGGCTCCGGAGCTTTCTCTCCATTCTCATCATGAGTGTAGCGCTATAGTCATCAAGATCCTGAATGAATCTGTCATATTCAAAAACTGCCAGCTCCGCAGCGGCAGAAGGCGTAGGCGCTCTCCTGTCTGATACAAAGTCCGCAATTGTAGTATCTGTTTCGTGTCCAACTGCTGAAATAATGGGGATGGGGCAGTCAAAAATAGCCTGAGCGACTATTTCCTCATTGAAGGCCCACAAATCTTCTATAGAACCTCCGCCACGCCCGACAATAATGACATCAGCCAAGGAGCGGGACAGAGTTTCAATCCCGTTTACTATGCTCTCGGCGGCCTTCTCGCCTTGTACTATGGCAGGATAAAGAATGATCTGAATATGCGGATTTCTCCTGGTCGCAACGTTAATGATATCGCGAACAGCAGCTCCGGTTGGTGCCGTTACAACACCGAGAGTTCGTATGTACTTAGGAATGGGCTGCTTGTACTCTTCAGCAAACATCCCCTGTTCCTTAAGCTGTCTCTTTAATTCCTCAAATCTTTCATATAGAGCTCCGGCTCCGTCAAGCTCAATACTTCTTGCATAGAGCTGATACTTGCCGTCTCTTTCATATACACTTACCGATCCCGTGACCTTGACCTGCTGACCTTCTTTCATCTGGAAATTAAGGCCCCTTAGTCTGTCCGAGGAAAACATCACACAGGAAAGCGCAGCAGTGCCATCCTTCAGGGTAAAATAGATATGCCCGGAGGAATGGTATTTGCATCCCCCAACCTCTCCCTTAACAGTAAGATTCTTAAGGAGAAAGTCCTGGGTAAACATATTCTTGATATAGGTATTAACCTGTGTGACCGTGTATTCACTGCGCAAATTTAGCTAACACTCCGTTTACGAATGCTGCAGATCCGTCCTGTCCATATTTCTTAGCCAGTTCCACAGCCTCGTTGATTGCAACACCTGTGGGAACAGAATCATCATATCTGATCTCATAGATTGCAAGTCTTATTATTGCAAGATCAACCTTGCCGATTCTGGATGTATTCCAGCCGGTGGTCTCCTTGTTGATTGCCTCATCAATCTCCGGAAGCTTTTCTGCAATCTTCTCGTATTTGTCTCTGATGTAATCAGCGTCCTTGGAGCTTATCTCTTTATCCGAAGTCTGGGTAAAGAGCTCTTCCTGCTCAGACATTTCTTCCATGGAGTTGAATTCAACACGAAAGAGCAGCTCAAAAATCTGCTCTCTTAGTTCTGATCTGTTCATATAATCTTATTCCTTCTTATGCCTCCGGCATTGTGATTCCGGCTATCCTGATGTTTACGTCTGTAACTTCAAGGCCTGTCATGTTCTCAACAGAAGCCTTAACACGGGTCTGTGCCTGCTGACATGTGGCAGGAATATTGAATCCATAAGACATCATCAGCGCAAGATCAACTTTAACCTGACCCTGTTCTACAAAAACCTTAGCACCCTTTGCTATATTTTTCCTTGAAACCTTCTCAAGGACATCACTTGTATAATTGCCGGCCATTGCTGATACGCCGTCAACCTCTAAAGCTGCAAGAGCAGCTATTCTTGCAACTACATCATCTGCAATTTTAACAGAACCCACTTCAGCTTTTCCTTTACTCATTACCCATGCCTTTCTTCTACAAATTCACTTTTTATACACATTATGCATAATTTATTCATATATTATACCATATTTGAAGAATTTTAGAGCCAAAATATTATTGTTCGGGTATCTTCAAAAGTAGTATAGGATATCTGGGATGTATCGCCCTGAAGGTAATCAAAGACCTTTCTTTCGGTGATAAGGCCCTGGAACAGGTCATCATATACCTTGTCGGAAGCGCACTTTATTGTCACATTAGTGCTTCCCTCACTGTATCTTCGGCTAAAAAGATCACCCACAAGTGCCAGTTCCGGAACTGTAAAATACTCATCCTCACGGACATAGTAATTATCAGCCATACTGGTGCAGACCGGCATACTGATAACGTCAGAAATCGTGTGGTTTCTCGTTATCTCTGATGTGGAAACGTTCAAATAATCATAGTTAACCTCAGGAAGCTTGGTCGTATCAGCGCTCTCACCTGAAACGGTCTGATATGAAGCATCTCCCCACGTTACATCCAGATAATAATATGTGTTGTTACAAAGCACCAGATTCCATGCATGTCTTATGCCCTTGGCGGTCTTGGTGTTTACAGTTCCTGTGACCAGAGTGCTCTTTATGCCAAGCTTATTCAAAAGATACTGAGCAGCCTTTGCATATCCATTGCACACACTTCTGCCATTTATAAATACTGAGCAGATATTCTGGTTGTCAGGAGCATCTGTGTCATAATCCGTGTTGGATATCAGATACTCATAAACGTATTTGATAATATAATAGTCATCCTCAGAAGCCGGCGCTGTTGCAAGGCATCTGCCCACAGCTTCATTGATCTGTGCCTGCCTTCTGTTAACCTCGGATACACTATATAAATAGTTTCCGGTAAAAGAAATCTTGGTTATTGTATTTCCAATAGAATAATTGGTGAATTGATATCCATCTACATAAAAGATCTCAGGATGATCAGCCATTACATACTCAAATACAAGTTCAATGGCCTCATCACTTGTGGTGGATACAATGATGTCTTTTGACAGAGTATTCAGGATGGTAAGGATCTCAACGTAGAGAGTCTTGCCTGAATCAGTAAGACGCTCATACGCATAAAGACCTGCCTGCTTATTCTTAAGGGTAGCGATTCCCTCATCGGTAAGACCTATAGCCACCCTTTTAGCTTTCATATCTTCATCTATATCTGTGTCTGTAGCCTTTTTGTAGCCGTTCTTAATCTTGGCATCAGCAGGAGCTGTACTTACAGAGGCGGGGCTTTCTTCTGATGGAAGATTTGGATGCTCGCCAGATGCAGCTTTTGCGCTTTCAAGTACACCAGAGTCAAAAGAGAGCTCGGCAGATGCTGCATTATCAAGGGGAGTTGAACTCTCCTGTACCGGCTCACTTTGCAAAGCCGCAGGAAAATCATTTCCCACGACGACAATGTCATCCACACTGGCCTCTTCAAAAATATTTTCGCTGTACTCAACCGGGTCCTTAATGCCAAGCGCCCTTAAGTAATCGTCAACACTCTCGTACTGGCATCCGGACAGCACCATGCAACCAAGCGCGATTGCCAGTGTCATTGCAGCAGATCTTTTAGTTATACCTCTGGTCTTCTTCAAAAACTCCCCTCCAGCAAATCCAAATCAGTTCTTTTTAAACTCCGACAGAATAAGACCTTTATTTCTCTCCATGGTCATACCCACGCTCCACTCGTTAATAAACAAAAGAAGCGGTCTGTCGTGCATGTCCTTAATCTTCTTCATATCTGATGTTCCAACAAGTGTAGACATATCTATGTCCTCGTTATCCACCCATCTGATGTACTCATACGGAAGGTTCTCAAGGATAATCTCCACATTGTACTCACTCTCAAGTCTAAACTTTAATACATCAAACTGCAAGACACCAACAACGCCCACAATTATCTCTTCAAGTCCGGTATTGTACTCCTGGAAGATCTGAATGGCACCTTCCTGTGCAATCTGAGTGATACCCTTAACGAACTGTTTCCTCTTCATGGTATCAACCTGACGAACTCTTGCAAAATGCTCAGGCGCAAAGGTAGGAATTCCCTCATAGGTCACCTGATCCTTTGGCATGCAGACTGTGTCTCCGATTGAGAAAATACCCGGATCAAAAACACCCATGATATCTCCCGCATATGCCTCAGACAGTATCTTTCTCTCATCTGCCATAAGCTGCTGTGGCTGAGAAAGTCTCATAACCTTGCCGCTCTGAACATGCTTAACTTCCTTGTCAGCATCATATCTACCAGAGCAGATTCTCATGAATGCAACCCTGTCTCTGTGAGCCTTGTTCATGTTGGCCTGGATCTTAAATACAAAGGCAGTAAAGTCATTCTCCATAGGATCTATAACATTACCTTCAGCTGAAGCTCTGCCTGTTGGCGGTGTGGCCATCTTAAGGAAGTGATGTAAAAAGAGCTCTACGCCAAAGTTCTGAAGAGCTGATCCAAAGAATACAGGAGTAAGTTCTCCTGCTCTTACTTTTTCAAGATCATACTCAGCACCGGCTCCGTCAAGAAGTTCGATATCGTCGGTAAGCTTTGAGAAAGCATCCTGTCCAACCTCTTTGTCAATGGCCTCCTGGTCTGTCATGGCGATGATGGTCTCTTTTCCTTCCTTGGTACCCTTCTGGGTCTCGGAGAATGTTACGATGTGATTCTCTCTTCTGTCGTATATTCCCTTAAAATTCTTACCTGAACCGATAGGCCAGTTCATGGGGCATGTAGCTATTCCAAGGTTGTTCTCGATATCATCAAGAAGATCAAAGGTGTC
>JAEEGH010009166.1_pt1 | contig 23175 bp, 17 predicted proteins | sample 9134181 | NCBI WGS metagenome assembly JAEEGH01 (sample SAMN16246544, study PRJNA631951) | gut metagenome | biome: gut microbiome; feature: rumen; material: DP-attached | host: Bos | place: Iran: Karaj | collected 2018-10
CCCGTGCCGCGGCGGAAGAAGGTATTGTGCCCGGCGGCGGTATTGCCCTGCTGAATGTGATCCCGAAGGTTGCAGCTCTGATGGATAATTTCGCCGGAGACGCAAAGACCGGTGTCCAGATTATCCTGCGCGCCCTTGAAGAGCCGATCCGCCAGATTGCGCTGAATGCCGGTATTGACGGAAGTGTGATTGTAGACCATATCAAGAATGCCAAGAAGCCCGGATACGGTTATGATGCGCTGAAAGGCGAATATGTGGATATGGTGGAACGCGGAATCATCGATCCGACCAAGGTTACCCGCAGCGCACTGCAGAACGCGGCATCCATCGCCGCGATGGTACTGACGACCGAATCCCTGGTTGCGGACATTCCGGAACCGGAACCCGCTGCTCCTGCGGCCGGCGGTATGGGCGGTATGTACTGATTCAGGAACTGAACAGGACAGACGGCGAAACGCCGCCTGTCTTTTTTTGCGCTCCAATATGTTCTTTTGCAGTTCAATTGCTTGAGAAAAGGCATGAGCTGTGCTAAACTGCGGAACAAAGAACCCCTGAGGAAAGGAATGAACCGAATTGCCGATCAAGATCCCGAACGAACTGCCAGCGTACCGAACGCTGACAGACGAAAACATATTTGTCATGACGGAGACACGCGCACGTACACAGGACATCCGTCCGCTGCAGATCGCCATTGTGAACCTGATGCCCACGAAGATTGATACGGAGACCCAGCTGCTCAGGCTTCTGGGGAATACCGCGCTGCAGGTGGAAACAGAGCTGATCAAAATGGATTCGCATGTTCCCAAAAATACTGCTCCAGAGCACCTGACTGCTTTTTACAAAAGCTTCAATGAAATCCGGGACCGGAATTTTGACGGGATGATCATTACCGGCGCCCCCGTGGAACACCTGCCGTTTGAAGAAGTGGAATACTGGGAAGAACTATGTGAAATCATGGAGTGGAGCAAGGAACATGTTCATTCCACGTTCCATATCTGCTGGGGAGCGCAGGCTGCGCTATATTACCATTTCGGCATCAAAAAATACCCGCTGGAGAAAAAACTATTCGGTATTTTTCCCCATCGTGCAGAGAGAAAAAACTATATTCTGCTGCGCGGATTTGATGATGTGTTTATGGCCCCGCACAGCCGGCACACAACCGTGCGCAGGGAGGATATTGAAGCATGCGGATCACTGAAAATCCTGGCATCTTCTGAAGAAGCCGGTGTATATGCATGCTGCACTGACAACGGAAGGCAGGTATTCATAACAGGACACAGTGAATATGATCCGCTGACGCTGGAAAAAGAATACCTGCGTGACAAAAACGCGGGACTGCCGATTGATATTCCGAAAAACTATTATCCGAATGATGATGATACAAAGGAACCGATGGTCACATGGCGCAGCCATGCAAACCTGCTGTACGCAAACTGGCTGAACTACATGGTTTACCAGACTACACCCTATGATATCAAGACGATTACCAGGTAAATCAGACAGCGGTAAAACGATATACCCGGCTGGAAAAATCCCCGTTCAGGCGGACAGTGAGGCCGGCATTCATGAGGGCGGTGCCATGACAGATGGTACCGTCCTCTTCGTTCCTGTAGGACAAAGCCGGATTAAGGCCGGCCAGACGAATGCGCAGCGGGGAAGAATTCGGTGAAGAAAGCGACCGGTAGGCAAAAAGGAGAACGCTTTTCTGATCATCCGATACAAAAGACCAGGCTGTATACGTGCCATCAAAGGGGGAAAGCAGGCGCCAGAATGTTCCGGTCCGGGTAAGATCCCGAATTTCCTTTACCCGGCGGACAAGGTCGGCCGCTTCTGAAAGGTCTTCCGCGGACAGTTCGGAAAGATCCAGCTCAAAACCGAAATTCCCGGCCAGTGCAACTTCACCGCGTGTCCGCATGGGTGTTATACGGCCGGTCTGGTGATTCGGCACAGCACTTACATGGGCTCCCATAGCTGAAACCGAATATACAAATGAAGTTCCATACTGGATTTTAAGACGTTCAACCGCGTCTGTATCATCACTGGTCCAGGTCTGCGGCATATAGTAAAGCATTCCGGGATCAAAACGGCCGCCACCACCGGAACAGGATTCAAACAGAATATCGGGAAAAGAGGAAGTGACTGTTTCCAGCACACGATACAGGCCGAGAATATAACGGTGCTGCGTTTCAGAACGCCGGTCTGCCGGAAGCGCTTCAGAAAAGGCTTCGGTCATGTTCCGGTTCATATCCCACTTGACATAATCAATCCGCGCGGAAGAAAGCACAGCCGAAACTGCGGAGATAATGTAATCCTGTACATCAGGGCGTGACAAATCGAGAATCAGCTGATTCCGGGCTTCAGTCCGGTGACGTCCAGGTACATGAAGGCACCAGTCCGGATGCGTCCGGTACAGTATACTGTCCGGTGAAACCATCTCCGGTTCGAACCAAAGTCCAAACTCCAGTCCCATTGCATGCAATTTATCCGAAAGACCATTCAGGCCGGAAGGAAGCTTGTTCCGGTTAACAGTCCAGTCTCCGAGGGAGCAGTTATCAGAATTCCGGACACCGAACCAGCCGTCATCCAGCACAAACAATTCAATGCCGATCTGCTTTGCTTTTTCCGCAATGGCAAGCAGCCGTTCTTCGGTAAAACTGAAGTAGGTTCCTTCCCAGTTGTTGATCAGGACAGGACGGCTGCGGTCACGCCAGGTTCCGCGAACAAGCCGGGTGCGATACAATGCATGAAATTCCTGGGACATCCCGTTCAGACCATGGTCTGAATAGACAAGGACCGCTTCGGGAGAATGAAAGGATTCCCCGGGCCCGAGTTTCCAGGAGAAAACCTCCGGATTCAGACCGATGCTCAGGCGGGGACGTCCTCCGTTATCGGTCCTGCACATTGCCTGGAAACTTCCGCTGTATACCAGGTTCATTGCCCAGACACGACCCGAGAATTCATCCGTATTCCGGTCACAGACGGCAATGAACGGGTTTTCCTCATGGCCGGACGCACCCCGGGCAGAAGAAATACGATGTTCTGCTTCACCGGCAGCCGTCCTGACGACAGCCCGTTCACGTGCCCAGGCGCCTTTGAGATGAATCAGATCGAGACCGCTTTCCCAGAGAAGAACGGAAGCGGATAATACCGATGTCAGTGAAAGAGCCTGAATCCCCGTATTCCGGATATTCAGGCTGCGGGCGATCACACCGGAATGATGGTAAACGGAGTAAAGCGCGTCCACCCGAAGGCCGGTCCAATCATCACAGAGTTCCACAATCAGTGTATCCGCTTCTGCCGGAGATTCCGTATATACAGCGGGAAGCCCGGGAAGAGGCGGCTTGCCGGATTTGAGCCTGAATGAAACCACACGAAGATCCGTCACATCATCCCCGTGTGCATTCCGGACACCGACTGCAGGCGTACCATACCATCCGGTTCCGCAGCATGGAATATCCAGCGGGATCCGGGAAATTTCCTTATCGAAGCTGGCGCCTCCATAGTAGTCAGAAGGACAGTAGGAAAGGGATCCGTCCGCCACACGGGATCCCCAGTGAAGATTCACCAGTCGGCCGTCATCATCAATATGGAGAACATACGACGTATTGCCTCCACTGAGATAAAACGTTTTATGATCTGCAGAAACAGCAATGGACATGCGGATCCCTCCGAAAACAGACTGGGTTGAATTCTGAGAGGATTATAGCGAAAAGCAGGTTTGAAATCAACCGCAGAAACGGATGATTTTCCTTGTCAGGACAACGAGAAAAAGATATAATAAAAGATGGTATTCTATGCCGTGAAAGGAGGACGGAAAGGTGTTCTGTCAGGTGATTGTGGACATCGTTCATGAGAACGTGGCAAAGCCTTTTACCTACCTGATTCCGGACGGCATGGAACTGACAGCCGGGCAGCGGGTGGCAGTTCCGTTCGGGCACATGGAAAAGGAGGGCATAGTGACTGCTCTGACCCGGGATACCGATGTGAACCCTGAAAAACTCAGAAGCGTTATCCGGCCCCTGGAGGATTATGCGGCAATACCGCCTGAGCTGATGGATCTTGCGGCTGATATGGCCCGGAAAAGCCATTGCCCGCTTGCTGAAACGCTTCGCCTGATGATGCCCGCACAAATGCGCGGCGGAAGAGTGCACGTCAAAACCGGGAAGACCGTACGGCTGCGCATCAGTCCAGCCGAGGCTGAAACTGCACTTTCCTCGGGGAGCCGCAGCCTGAAACGGGCTGCAATCCTGAAATTACTGAAGGACGGACAACCCCGTCCGCTCAGCGAAATTACCGCCGCTGTGAAGGACCCGCGCGAAACGCTGAAAAAGCTGGCTTCGGAAGGCCTGGTGGAAATTGCAGAGGAGGAAATACTGCGGATTCCCGGAGGGAATATCCCGGAATCCTCCGACCCCGGATATTCCCTGACAGCAGGACAGCAGGAAGCCCTGGATGAAATTCTGCCGGCACTGAAAAGCGGAAAGGGCATGTTCCTTCTCCACGGGGTGACAGGCAGCGGAAAAACCGAGGTTTTCATGGCCGCAGTCCGCAATGCACTGGCGACTGGGAAGAGCGCAATTATCCTTGTACCGGAAATCGCACTGACGCCTCAGATGGTTTCCTGGTTCCGCGGCAGGTTCGGACCGGTAGCCGCCGTGATTCACTCCCGCCTGAGTCCCGGGGAACGGTTTGATGAATGGCGAAGAATCCGAAGAGGTGATGCAAGGGTTGTGATCGGCGCCCGGAGCGCGGTTTTTTCCCCTGTAAACAATCTCGGAATGATCGTCATTGACGAAGAACACGAAAGCACTTACCTGAATGACCGTCATCCGCGGTATGATACGCGCGAAGTGGCGGCATACCGGTGCACAAGGGAGAACGCAGTTCTGATCCTGGCCAGCGCCACTCCCAGCATTCTGAGCTTTGCGAAAGCCCGGCGGGGAGATTACATGCTCCTTGAAATGCCGAACCGTGTCAATGAACGTCCGCTGCCCGATGTGGAAATTGCTGATATGCGCAGCGAACTTGAAAACGGCAACCGTTCCGTGCTGAGCGGTGTGCTGAAAAAGGCACTGAAGGAATGCTCCTCCCGCGGAGAACAGGCCATTCTGCTGATGAACCGGCGGGGATACAATTCATTTGTATCCTGCAGAAACTGCGGATATGTCGTGAAATGCCCCAATTGCGATATCAGCATGACCTACCATATCGGCAGCCGCGACGGACTCCTGAGATGCCATTACTGCGGGCATACGATGGTTCCTCCTGCTGAATGTCCCAGCTGCGGAAGTCATTATATCCGATATTTCGGCGCGGGAACACAGAAGGTGGAAGAAGAGGTTCAGAAGCTTCTCCCAGGAGTACCGACAGCCCGGATGGACTATGATACCACCTCCGGAAAGGACGGACACGGAAAAATCCTAGAGGAGTTCAGAAGCGGACGCGCAAGGATCCTGATCGGGACCCAGATGATAGCAAAGGGCCTGGATTTTCCGCAGGTGACTCTGGTCGGTGTAATTGCGGCCGATCTTGCGCTGAACCTTCCGGATTACCGGAGCCGTGAACGGGCATTCCAGCTTTTTACCCAGGTGGCGGGGCGTGCCGGGAGAGGCAGTGTTCCGGGCCGGGTGATCATCCAGACTTACAAGCCGGATGACCCGGTGATCGGATTTGCTTCCAGACAGGATTACCGCGCGTTTTTTGAAAGCGAGTTCAGGAGACGCCGCAACAGTCTGTATCCGCCGTTTACGAATCTTGCCAGGCTGCTGATCGAAAGTTCCGATGAAGAGACAGCCGACCGGATGGCGCGGGAAGCAGAAGCAGCTGCAAGAAGAGTGCTGGAAACGCATCCGGACTGGCAGCGAAAGGTGCTCAGCATCGTGAATGAACTTCCAAGCGTACAGCTGCTGCGGGGAAAACACCGCCGGCAGATTCTGATGAAGACGCTGGTATGCAGGGAAACAGAAGCGTTTTTCAGCGAGCTCAGCGATCTGGCAGAGACCATGTCAGACAGCGCGGAAATTTACCTTGAAGTAAATCCGACAACCATGATCTGAAAAAAGGAACCGGACTGAAAAGGGAGAAAGGACAGAAACAGGATATGGCGACCAGAAAGATTGTAACCATCGGGGATGACACACTGCGGAAGACCTGCCGGAAACAGGAAAAGTTTGATATCCGCCTTTCCATTCTGCTGAAGGATATGGCAGATACGATGTACAAGGCGGAAGGCGTCGGGCTGGCCGGCCCGCAGGTCGGCATTCTGCGGAGGATTGCGGTAGTGGATGTCACGGAGGATCACAGCGGACTGCTTGAGCTTATAAACCCTGAAATCATCGAAGCAGACGGATGCCAGACCGGACGCGAGGGGTGTCTCAGTGTACCGGGCAGGCAGGGGGTTGTTACCAGGCCGATGCGTGTAAAAGTCCGCTTCCAGAACCGAAAGGGACAGTGGAACGAATATGAAACCGAAGGATTTGAGGCACGCGCAATCTGCCATGAACTGGATCACCTGGACGGGAAGCTTTATATTGATATGATGGACCGTGAACTGACACAGGAAGAAATCGAAGGGCATATTCCGGAGGATGACATACAGTGAGAATCGTATTTATGGGGACACCGGAGTTCGCGGTTCCATGCCTGGAAGCACTGATTTCCAGGAAAGGCACTGAGGTGGCAGGCGTTTTCACCCAGCCGGACCGGCCCAAGGGACGCGGAAACAAGCTCACGCCAAGTCCGGTAAAAGAAGCAGCAGTGAAAGCCGGCATTCCGGTATTCCAGCCTGAGAGGATCCGGAAAACCGGGATTGAAGACCTGAAAGCCCTGCGGCCTGATCTGTGTGTCACAGCTGCTTTCGGGCAGATCCTGAGCAGGGAGGTGCTCGATATTCCGCCGATGGGCAATATCAATGTTCATGCATCCATTCTTCCCAGACACCGGGGTTCCGCCCCGATCGCGCATGCGATTATGGACGGGGATAAAGCGGCCGGCGTGACAACGATGATGATGGATGAAGGAATTGATACAGGCGATATGCTTCTGAAAGCTGAAACGGATATCCTGCCGACAGAAACATGCGGCGAGCTGACCGAGCGACTGAGCCGGATCGGCGCTGAACTGCTGACCAGGACACTGGATGAGCTGGAAGCCGGAACCCTGAAACGGATCCCGCAGAATGAAGCCGAAATGACTTACGATCCCATGCTGAACAAAGCGATGGGAATTCCGGATTTCTCCCGTGATGCCGCAAAAGTCAGGGGACTGATCAACGGACTGAATCCATGGCCGTGTGTTTCCGTACCACTGGACGGAGAAAGGATCAGGCTGCTGAGGGCAGACACCGCGGATGGATCCGGAACGGCAGGTACAGTACTGAAAGCTGATCCCAGAAGCGGACTGGTGATTGCCTGCGGAAACGGCGCTGTACGGATTCTCGAGATCCAGTCACCTGGCGGAAAACGGATGAGGGCAGAAGATTACCTTCGCGGTCACGGGATTCCTGAAGGAACGAGTTTTACGGAATAACAGATAAGGGAAAAAAGAAATGACTGAAAAGAAACAGCAGTATCGGAAAACCGACAGGCAGAGCAGTGCGCTTTCCAACCGGACAGCGGGCCGTAATTCCCCTGCAAGAAACACAAAAGAAGCATTCCAGGGAAGAACGGCGGGAAATGAACGTCCATCCGCCGGAAAGAAGGCTGTAAACGGCAAAACGGGATATCGCGGAAAGCCAGCCGGAAAACGACCGGAAAACGGAAAACGCATTCCAAATGCCGGCCATTCCCACGAATCCAGCCATATTACATGCAGGAATGGAGCCGGTCCCGGGAAAGCGCCGGTGGAAGGAATGCCCGCCAGGCGACTGGCGCTGCGCGTAATCCGGCAGGTTACGGAACAGGGTGCATATGCTTCACTGAGCCTGAATGCAGCCCTTGAAAACTGCGGCCTGATTGCAGCTGACCGACGGCTTGTTTCCCGACTGGTTTACGATACGCTGGATCACCTGATCTGGATTGACTGGGTACTCGGACAGGTAATGGCACGTGAAGACACCGATATCAAGCTTCGGAATATCCTGCGGCTTGGTGCCTGCCAGATCCTGCTTGAAGATCGGATTCCGGAAAGCGCGGCTACCAACACCTGCGTTCAGCTGTGTACAGAAGCCGGCATGGAAGGCCTGAAGGGTGTATGCAACGGCATTCTTCGGAATCTTGTACGCAAAAAGGATGAGCTGGTTTTTCCTGACCCGTCAAAAGAACCGGACAAGGCCGCATCCATCCGGTACAGTATTCCGGAATGGCTCTGGATCAGACTGAAGAAAAGCTACGGTGAAACGGAAGCAGCAAAAATCGCGAGTTTCCGGATGCCTGAAGAAAGCTGGACTGTAAGGCCCAACCTGACGAAAACCGATGATAAAGGGTTTGAACAGCTGCTTCAGAGAAAGGTATGGGAAAAAGAGAAGACGGATATCCCCCATGCCTGGAAAGTCCGGGGTGCAATGGATATTGCGAGGGATGCGGATTTCACAGAAGGCATGTTCTCGATTATGTCCGGAAGCAGCATGATGGCATGCCTTGCCATGGATGTAAGGCGCGGCAACCAGGTGCTGGACTGCTGTGCCGCACCGGGTGGAAAAACATGTTATCTGGCAGAAATCATGGACGGAACGGGAAGAGTGCAGGCCTGGGACGTTCATGAACACCGTACAGCGCTGATCGAAGCGCAGATGAAACGCCTGGGACTGGAAAATATCCGGCCGATGGTACGGGACGCTTCCCGAAAGCGTGAAGATCTGTACAGGTCCATGGACGCAGTGCTGCTTGACGCTCCCTGCAGCGGGCTGGGTGTGCTGGCGGAAAAACCGGACATCAAACTCCGTGTGACTGAGGAAAGCATTGCTGAACTGACAAAGATCCAGAGCAATCTTCTGGATACAGTCTGCGAGTATGTCAAACCGGGAGGTACCCTTGTATATTCCACATGTTCCGTACTTCCGGAGGAGGATGAAGAACAGATCTCCGGCTTTCTCTCAAGACATCCTGAGTTTGAAGCATGCGATCTTCCGGACACAATCCCGGAACGATTCAGGAAATACCGGAAAAACGGACTGCAGCTGCTGGAACACAGGGACGGCGTGGAAGGGTTTTATATCTGCAGGATGAAAAGAAAGGAATGAAGGAATGACAGAACTGGCCGGAATGACCCGGGATGAAATTGCCGGATGGATGAAGGAACAGGGATATCCCGCTTTCCGCGGAAAACAGGTTTTTGAATGGATTCACCGCGGTGTTGACTTTGACGGGATGTCCAATCTGCCTGCATCCATGCGTGAGGAACTGAAAAAAGTATCTGTCGCGCAGGGCGTCAGCATCCGGATGAATCAAACCAGCCGGCTGGACGGGACTGTCAAGTTCCTGTATGAGCTGCGGGACGGCAACTGTGTGGAAGGTGTGCTGATGCGCTATAAATACGGCGTGAGCCTGTGCATCTCCACCCAGGTCGGATGCAGGATGGGATGCCGTTTCTGCGCATCAACGCTTGAAGGACGGATCCGGGACCTGACAGCCGGTGAAATGCTGGGTGAAGTGCTTGCAGCCAACCGCTTCCTGATTCCCGAAGGAAGGAAAGTCAGCCATATTGTACTGATGGGAAGCGGCGAACCGCTGGACAACTACACGGAAGTTATCCGGTTCCTTCATCTGCTTCGTGAAGAAGGCGGCATTACGATCAGCCTCCGGAATGTGTCTCTTTCCACCTGCGGGATTGTTCCGAAAATGTATGATCTCGCAGAGGAGAACCTTCCGGTGACGCTGTGCGTTTCACTGCATGCCCCGAATGATGAGATCCGGAAAAAAACCATGCCGATTGCTGAAAGATGGACGATCAGTGAAATACTGGATGCCTGCCGCAACTACATCCAGAAAACCGGACGAAGAGTCATTTTTGAATATGCGTTGTCCGAAGGGGTCAATGCAGGTGAAAAGGACGCAGAAGAGCTTGCAGAAATCCTTCGCGGTATGCAGTGCCATGTCAATCTGATTCCCCTGAATGAAGTCAGGGAACGAAATATGAAGGGCGTCAGCGAGGAAACCGTAAAACGCTTCATGCAGGTCCTGGAGAAACGGCATATTTCCGTCACACGCAGACGGGAAATGGGTGATGATATTGAAGGCGCATGCGGACAGCTGCGCAGAAAGATTATTGGAAAGGGCGAGAATCTTCCATGCGAAAGTTCAACCTGAAGGAAAATGCTGCAAAACGCATGATCGGAATGCAGAAAGCAGGCCTGAGCGAGAAGGATGCCTATGCTGACGTACCCGCAGAGCAGGCTGCCGATCCAGGTATCAGCTCCGGAATCCGGATTGTGTGGAGAACGGACATCGGCCGTATCCGGCAGAACAACCAGGATGCTGTGATCATCGGAAGCGGACTGGCTGGTGTTGCAGACGGAATGGGCGGCCACAATGCAGGCGAGGTCGCATCCTGCGGACTTCGGGACGGACTGGTTGCAGAAACAGCCGGATGTGAACCGAATGAAGAAACTTTGACTGAAGCGATCAAAACAGTCAATCATGATCTTTATGCAAGGCAGGAAAATGACAGTACCCTGCGCGGAATGGGCACAACCCTGACTGTTCTCTGGCCTGGAAAAGAGCACATGATCATTGCACAGGTGGGTGACAGCCGGGCATATCTGATACGCGGGGGAACAATGCGGCAGATCACGGAAGACCACTCGATGGTTGCTGATATGGTACGGCGGGGAGTGCTGACAGAAGAGCAGGCAGCCACTCATCCGATGCGCAACTATATCACACGGGCTGTCGGCACGGATGAAGATGTGGATGTGGATATATTCCGTGAGAAAAGGGAAGCCGGAGACCGCTGGCTTGTGTGTTCTGACGGCTTATACGGCCTGATGAGCCGGACCCAGCTGGAAGAGCTGTCTTCAATCGAAAACCCGGATGAGGCAGCGGATATCCTGATGCAGACTGCGCTGGATAACGGCGGGCGGGATAATATTTCCATGGTTCTGCTGATGGATGATACCGGCGCACAGACACCGGAAGAAAAAGAATCCTGTGACGGAAGAAGCACACAGGAGGTAACGGATCATGAATGAGCAAAAAATCCTTGCGAACCGTTACCGACTGACAGAGCAGATCGGTATGGGCGGCATGGCGATCGTATACCGCGCTGTGGACCTTCGGACAGGGCATAATGTTGCCGTTAAGGTACTCAGACCTGAATTCAATGAAGACAGGGAATTTATCGGACGGTTCCAGCGTGAAGCCGAAGCAGCCAGCAAGATGACACACCACAATATTGTCAATCTTCTGGACGTCGGCATGGATGGGGATAACCGCTACCTGGTTATGGAATATGTCGAAGGGAAAACCCTGAAGGAAGTCATACAGGAACGCGGCAAACTGAGTGCTCCACTGGCATGCCAGATTACAATCCGGATCCTGAGTGCGCTGGAACATGCTCACCGGAACGGGATTGTACACCGGGATATCAAACCACAGAATATCCTGGTCCATGCAGACGGGCATATCAAGGTGGCCGACTTCGGAATTGCCCGGATTGCAGACAGTACAACCCTTACCAAAGGCGACAATGTGATGGGCTCCGTGCATTATTTCTCGCCGGAGCAGGCTCGCGGCGGCGGCGCCACTGCGGCAAGCGACATTTATTCCACCGGCGTTGTGCTGTATGAAATGCTGACAGGCCGTGTTCCGTTTGACGGAGACAATCCGGTAGCCGTGGCGATGCAGCATCTGCATAATGCACCGACCCCGATTCAGAATATCGCTCCGGATGTTCCGCCGGCTGTTATCCGTGTATGTATGCGCGCCATGGAAAAAAACCCGGCAGCACGTTACCAGACAGCCCGTGAAATGGCATCCGATCTCCGGATTGCCCTGGAAGAACGCGGCGAGCGTATGAATGTGCCGGAACCTGAGACAGAGGTCAAGCAGCCGAAACCGCAGGTGGCTCCAGGTGAAAGAACGGGTTCCGGTACAGGATCGAGACACAGGGTACAGGAAGGACAGAGCAGCGGAAAGCTACGCTTTTTCCTGATCGCACTGGGGACAATTGCCGTCGCCGGACTGATGATTTTCGGTACGGTGACAATCTTCCGGCAGGTATTCAACAACAGGACTGTTCCGGACCTGACCGGAATGGAACTGACAGAAGCGCAGGTTGAACTGACGCGGAACAACCTGAAATACTCTGTGAGCTATGTAACAAACGATACGTATCCGAAAGGAATCGTTTACATGCAGAATCCGTCTCCGGATTCCCCGGCCCATGTGGATGACTGTGTGATCCTGATGGTTTCAGACGGTCCTTCCGCATTCCTGATGCCGAATGTAATCAATATGTCCGCAGCAGATGCAACTGTTTTGCTGGAGAGCCGCGGTATGCGTGTAACACGTGACCGGGAAGCAAGCGGTGATGTTGCGCTGGATTATGTGATGCGTCAATCTCCGGCTGCAGATGAGATGGTTACGGTTGATACTCCCGTTACCCTGACAATCAGCGGCGGTGTAACTGTCATTCCGAATCTGGTGGGACAGACGCTCCAGGAGGCAGAAATCAGCCTTCTGAACCAGAACCTGACGCTGCACCCGGCACTGAAATATGTGGATACCGGTATTTCTGAACTTCACGGAACAGTGGCAGCACAGATGCCGGATGCAGATACGAGGGTCGCCCAGAATACCGCAGTAACGCTTACAATTTATCAGTACAGGGAAAATTCCAAGACCATTTCCTTCACAGCTCCCGAAAGTGAGCAGCAGCAGGTAATCCGATTTGCCGTACAGGCACTGGGGTCGACTGTGGAAATCGATTCCCGGACCAGGACGCTGGGGACTGATGATGACCGGTTAATCCAGTACACACTGGTGATTCCGGATGACCGTACATACAGTGTATTTGTCTACATCAATGATATCCTGAATTCGCAGCAGGTGATCAATCAGACAGAAGGAGCCGGTACAACCTGAGATATGAATGACAATCACGAAGAAATGAACCGGGGTACGCTGGTTCGCGGTATCGGGAGCTTCTATACCGTACGTGACACGGACGGAAATGAGTTCACCCTGAGATGCAAGAAGAAATTCAGGCACAGGGGAATGAGCCCGATGACCGGTGATAAAGTTCTTTTTACGAAAGGCGAAGGCGAAGCCCATGGCTGGATTGAAGAAATCCTGCCGCGGAAGACCGTCTGCCTGAGACCGCCTGTTGCGAATGTCGAACTGCTTGTTCTGGTTATATCCCCGGTTCCGGAACCGGATATGCTTCTGGCTGACCGGCAGATTTCCCGCGCTTTTGCCCAGGAAATGGATGTGATGATCGCAGTGAATAAATGCGACCTGAATAACAGCCTCGCATCAGAGATCCGGGAACAGTACGCAGCAGCCGGTATTCCGGTATACGCAGTGAGCGCACGGAAGAAAACAGGTCTGGATGAACTGAAAAAAGCAATGAAAAGGAAACTGTGCTGCCTGACCGGACAAAGCGGGGCCGGTAAAAGTACTTTACTGAATGCTCTGCTGGACCTGGAACTAGAAACAGGAGATATATCCAGGAAGATCGCCAGGGGAAAGAACACCACACGCCAGTCTGAAATGATCGAAAAAGATGGTATCCGGGTGATGGATACCGCCGGATTCAACCTGCTGGAACCTGAAAAGCAGCTGGAACCGGAAAAACTGAAGGAAAGATACCCTGAATTCCGCCTGTATGAAGGGAAATGCCGGTTCCGGGAATGTCTTCATGACCGGGAGCCGGGATGCGCTGTGACAGAAGCCGTAAACCAGGGGGAACTGAACCATGAGCGTGTGGAACGTTACAGACAACTGCTTGAAGAAACCAGGGAAGTATGGAGGAACAGATATGATTAAGGTTGCACCGAGTATTCTTGCTGCGGATCCAATTAACCTGGAGCGGGATGTCCGGCGGGCCGTGGAAGCCGGATGCGACTGGCTGCATATCGACGTGATGGATGCCCATTTCGTACCAAACCTGGCATATAATCCGGATATTGTGCGACGGCTGAAGGAAACCTTTGATATTCACCTGGATGTCCACCTGATGATGGACCGGCCGGAAACCCTTACTGAGTCATTTATCAGTGCCGGAGCCGACACCCTGACCATACATGCCGAAGCAGATACAGATGCGGGTGCACTTCTGGACAGGATCCGGAAAGCGGGAATCCTCGCCGGGCTGTCAATCAAGCCCGGGACACCGGCAGAAGCTGTAAAGCCTTATTTTGACCAGGCGGACCTGATTCTGGCAATGACCGTAGAACCCGGGTTCGGCGGCCAAAAGCTTGACCGGAGTGTTCCGGGAAAGATTCGGGAAATACGCGATGCAGGGTTCAGCGGCCTGATCGAGGCAGACGGCGGAATAAATGAAACAAACCTTCAGGAGCTGATCGACAGCGGCCTGGATGTTGCAGTTATGGGTACCGCGCTGTTTCATACAGCAGATATGGCGGATATGATCCGGCGGATTCATCGGATGAAGATGAAAGCCAACAGAACGGAGACCTGAAGGATATGAACCAGGATACAATTGCCGCAATCGCGACTCCACCGGGTACAGGCGGTATCGGCATTATCCGGATGAGCGGGAAAGAGGCGGAAAAAATCCTGAACAGGATATTCCGGCCTTATGGCGGGACAATGCCGCTTGAAAACCGTAAACTGACTTACGGGCATATTGTTGACGGGAATACCATACTGGATGAATGCATGGCAGTGATCATGCGCGCTCCGGGGAGTTATACCCGGGAGGATGTTGCAGAACTGCAGACACACGGCGGCATCCGTGTTATGAATGTGGTCCTGGAAACCTGCCTGAAATACGGAGCCCGTCTGGCAGATCCCGGGGAATTCACAAAACGTGCTTTTCTGAACGGAAGAATCGACCTGAGTCGGGCTGAAGCTGTCATGGAAATGATCTCCGCCCGCGGTGAACAGGAATACCGGGATGCTGTCCGGCAAATGGAAGGCGGAACAGCGGATTTTATCCGAACGGCCTCAGACGAATTGTACGGACTTCAGGCAGGACTGGCTGCATGTATTGATTATCCGGAAGAGATTTCCGATGAGGAAGGAACCAAAGCACTGATCCCCGGGCTTGAAAAACTGATCAGCAGCCTGGAGGAAGCAATGGATGAGCGATCCGCACGCCTGATTCATGACGGCATCCAGGTGACCCTGTACGGGACACCCAATGCGGGTAAAAGCAGCCTGCTGAATGCCCTTCTCGGCCAGGATAAAGCGATTGTTACCGATATTCCCGGTACCACACGCGATACGGTGGAAGGGGAGATCATGATCGACGGAATCCGTGTGCATTTTACCGATACCGCAGGACTTCGGGAAACAGAGGATCCGATTGAAAAGATCGGAGTGGAACGATCCGAACAGGCAGTCAGGAATGCCGATATGACGCTGCTTGTTCTGGATGGCTCACGAAAACTGACGGATGAGGAAAAAGAGCGGATCCGGAATATAACAGACAGATGTACTGTACTGATCAACAAATCCGACATTGAGCAGGTTACGGAAGAGAAGGATATAAGGGCGGTCAATCCGGAAGCGGTGTGCCTGACTGTATCCGCACTTGATTCAGCAACCCTGAAGCCGCTGAAGGAAAGACTGAAGGAACAGACACGCATATCTGACCGGATGGCGATTTCCCAGCCGCGTCACATCGATGCGGTACGGCGGGCTGTATTATCATTAAAATCCGCACTTGCAACAATCGGAAGCCTGACGCCTGATATGGCATCAACTGATCTGCAGGCGGCCCAGGCAGCGCTGGCGGAAGTAACCGGCGACCAGGCGGATGAAAAACTGCTGGACCGGATTTTTTCCACTTTCTGTGTGGGGAAATGAGAGGAAACAAGCAAATGACAGAAGTTCAACATGTTATACGCGGACGCGGAAGCCTGAACAAGATCATTGAGCTTGCCGGAAAACTGGGAATTAAAAGACCGATGATTATCGGCGGAAACACACTGACTTTCAGACTGATGAGAAGGGTGCCGGCTCTACTTACCGCACCTGTATTCAGCGGATATCATCCGAATCCGGATCTGAATGATGCGCAGGCCGGTGCTGAAATGTACCGGAAAAATGCCTGTGACGGAATCATTTCCATTGGCGGCGGATCAGCCATCGACACAGGAAAGGCTGTTCAAACCCTCCTGTTTTCCGAAGACATGCAGCAAATCATAAAAGGCCGATATCCTGAGGAAATGAAACTTCCTCATATCGCTGTACCAGGTACAGCGGGAAGCGGTGCGGAAGCAACGCAGAACGCAGTTGTGTATGTCAACGGGACGAAAGCAGGCCTCAGCCATCCGGATCTGCGGCCGGCAGGCGTGCTGCTGGATGCAGAACTTCTGGACAGCCTGCCTGAATATCATAAAAAAAGCTGCGCAATGGATGCACTGGCCCAGGGAATTGAAAGCTACTGGTGCACAGCAGCAAATGATGACAGCCGGGTACATGCTTACCTTGCCATTCTTGGCGTACTAGACAACCTGAAATCATATCTGGCCGGTGATCCCCATGCGGCAGATGAAATGCTGGATGCCAGCTTCCAAAGCGGAAAAGCGATCCAGATTACCAGAACGACCGCCGCCCACGCAATGAGCTATCAGATGACAAAGAAATTCGGGATTGCCCATGGACATGCAGTTATGCTGACTCTCCCGGTTTTGTGGGAAATGCTGGCAGAAGATGAAAATACAGCCCCGGTACTGCAGGAACTGAGCCGCCTGATGAGACTGGGTGATCCGCTGATGGTTCCCCGCCTGCTGCGCGGTATCATGATTGACCTGAATCTTGCCCTTCCTTCATTTCCGGATGATGAGACACTGGAAATACTGACCGAATCGGTTAACCCGGAACGACTTGCCAATCATCCGGTAAAACTCAGCAGGGCTGATATACGGAACGCATATGTGCGTTCACTTCTTCCGCCGGAAGATGCAGAGCGACAGGCCTGCCTGGATATCTGGAAATACTATAATGCAAAATAAGAAGAAAGGCGGGATCTCCATGCATGACAAAGGAAAAGAAAACTGCGGAACGGGCCCGGCCGGATATGATACGGTTTCAGGCAACGGAAAAAACATGCATGAGGGCCATCGTGAAGCCCTGCGGAACCGGTTTATGCGGGAAGGCGGATTTGATCATTTTGAAGATCACCAGATCCTGGAACTGCTTCTGTTCTACGCAAATGCCAGGCAGGATACCAATCCGATTGCCCATGAACTGATTGACACATTCGGATCGCTGAAAGGTGTACTTGAAGCACGACCGGAAATGCTGTCCACCGTGAAGGGGATCGGTCCGCAGGCGGCTACACTGATTTCCATGGTGGTACCGCTTACGCGGGTTTGGAACCGATGTGCCATGACAAAACCCGACCGGATCGGAAACAGCCGGGAAGCCGAAAAATACTGCCTGTCGCTTGTGGCAGGAAACCGTACTGAGAGATTTTACGTCATTGCGCTGAATGCCCAGTGCAATGTGCTTGGAAGACGGCGCATATCCGAAGGATCATTGAGTGAAGTGTCCGCATATCCCCGGCTTGTGATGGAAACAGCGCTGAATTACAATGCGCACAGTGTACTGCTCTGCCATAATCATCCGGGCGGGACATGCGCACCGTCGCAGGAGGATATTGCATCCACACTGCAGCTTCAGAGGCTGCTGAACGGTGTCGGAATCCTGGTACTGGATCATATTATTGTTGCAGGAAGCGTCACATACAGCATGATTGAACATGGAGATATCGATTACCGCATTAAAAACAGGATATAGGAGTTTCGAATGGGGAAGAATCAGAACAGAAAACATCACGGAGTACTGCGCGTTCTGACCGCGCTGGTGCTGGCGGGCATTCTGGCCTACGGAGGAATCGTGGCAATGATATGCGTGGAAGAAGGTAAAGTACCGAAAACGCTTGCATCCGATTCGGATTATGATGCGATCATTGTTCTCGGTGCCCAGGTGAAACCGAACAGGACATTAAGCGTCCAGCTGACTTGGCGGATGGATGCAGCGGTTGAGGCATACCAAAGGAAAAACGTTCCGATTGTTGTATGCGGCGCCAAGGGACCGGACGAGCCATGTACGGAAGCTGAAGCGATGCGGGAATACCTTCTGCAGAAAGGTATTCCGGATAATATTATTCTTTCGGATCCGAAATCCTTCAATACCAATGAAAACCTGGAAAACGCACAGGAACTTCTGAAGGGATTTCCGGATATCAGACGTGTGCTGATTGTAACAAGTGATTATCATGTTCCGCGTTCACTGGCCATTGCCAGGGATATCGGGTTTGAGGCTGAAGGGTTCGGTGCAAAGTGCCTCCCGGAACGCTGGGTCAAAAACCATGCACGGGAAGCCCTGGCATGGTGCAAATACTGGGCGAAGAAATACCTGCGCCTGCCGCTGTGAGGATCATAAATGAGGGAAAAGATCAGAAAGCTGCTCGAGATAAACGGGATTCCTTTTTTACCGGAACTGCCTGAACGGCTTGATATCTACCTGCGCCTGCTCAGGGAATGGAATACCAGAATGGACCTGATTGCAGATGCACCGGAGGATGAAATCCTGGACCGGCACTTTATGGACAGCCTGACAGTTCTGAAAACCGGACTTGTGCCGGAAGACGCGCAGTGGATTGATGTCGGAACAGGAGCCGGATTTCCCGGCCTTCCGCTGGCATTGGCGAGGCAGAATATCCGGATGACACTGATGGATGCGCAGCAGAAAAGACTCAATTTCCTGCAGGCAGTCATTGAAGAAACCGGGATTTCCAATGCCCGGATCGTGCATATGAGAGCTGAGGAAGGCGCAAGGAATCAAGAGTTCCGTGAGAAATTCGATATTGCCTCCGCCCGCGCTGTCGCACCGCTGAACACACTGACTGAGTACCTGCTTCCTTTTGTCAGAATCGGCGGGGCTGCTTTATGCTGGAAAGGACCGGCATTGAAGGAAGAGCTGGAAGCCGGAAGAAGAGCCGCCCATCTCCTGGGCGGAAAGCTGGAAATGCCGGCCGAATGCCGGATTGCAGGCAGGAACTGGGAACATATGATCCTTCCGATCCGAAAGACAGAAAAAACAGCGGCCGCTTATCCCCGGAAACCGGGGATGCCGAAGGCACGGCCGCTCGGAGTTTAGTGGTCTGTGGCGAGTGGTCAGTGGCGAGGGAAGGAAGCGTCAGCACAGTGTGCTGTTCTGCGAAGCAGAAAGCGACCTGAGGTCGTTGGCGCGAAAGGAAGCGCAAAGCACGCTCCAAAGGCTGTGCGCGGCCATTGAGCGAACGGAGAGTGAAGGAAGCGTCAGCACAAGATATAGTACGAAAAAAGTTTTTTCCGGTACAACATATTGACTTCCGCCCGTGAATCGTGATATATTACTCGGGCACGCGGACAGGCAAAGCCGCCTGCTCCGGTATGTTTCAAAAACGCATAATGGAAACAGGAGAGCGGAAGAGTATGTATCAGGTTGTGAAACGTGACGGCAAAGTCACAGAATTTGAAATCAGCAAAATTTCAAAGGCCATTACCAAGGCGTTCGAAGCGCTGGGAAAACAGTATCATCCCAGCGTAATCGACATGCTGGCCCTCCGGGTGACGGCGGAATACGAGCCGCTCATCCGGGACGGGAAGATCACCGTGGAAAGCATTCAGGACTGCGTCGAAAAGGTGCTGTCCGAAGCCGGCTATGCCGACGTGGCGAAAGCCTATATCCTGTACCGCAAACAACGGGAGAAAGTCCGCAACGTCAATTCCGCCCTGCTGAACTATAAGGACCTGGTCGATAACTACCTGCGCATCAACGACTGGCGCGTCAAGGAGAACTCCACCGTAACCTATTCGGTGGGGGGTCTCATCCTGTCCAATTCCGGCGCCATCACGGCCAACTACTGGCTGAGCGAAATCTACGACAACGAGATCGCCGAGGCGCACCGCAGCGCCGCGATCCATATCCACGACCTGAGCATGCTGACCGGCTACTGCGCCGGCTGGAGCCTGAAGCAGCTGATCCAGGAAGGCCTCGGCGGCGTTCCCGGCAAGATCACCAGCTCTCCGGCCAGCCATCTGTCCACCCTGTGCAACCAGATGGTCAACTTCCTGGGCATCATGCAGAACGAGTGGGCAGGCGCCCAGGCGTTCTCCAGCTTTGACACCTACCTGGCTCCCTTCGTCCGGGTGGATAACCTGAGCCAGAAGGAAGTCAAGCAGTGCATCCAGAGCTTCATCTACGGCGTGAACACGCCCAGCCGCTGGGGCACCCAGGCGCCCTTCTCCAACATCACGCTGGACTGGACCTGCCCGAAGGACCTGGAAAACCTGCCGGCGATCATCGGCGGCAAGGAGATGGACTTCACCTACGGTGAGTGCCAGAAGGAAATGGACATGGTCAACAAGGCGTTCATCGAGATCATGATCGAGGGCGACGCCAACGGCCGCGGCTTCCAGTACCCCATCCCCACCTATTCGATCACCCGCGACTTCGATTGGTCCGAGACCGAGAACAACAAGCTCCTGTTCGAGATGAGCGCCAAGTACGGCACCCCCTATTTCTCGAACTACATCAACTCCGATATGGAGCCCTCGGACGTTCGCTCCATGTGCTGCAGGCTGCGTCTCGACCTTCGTGAGCTTCGCAAGAAGTCCGGCGGATTCTTCGGCTCCGGCGAATCGACCGGCTCCGTCGGCGTCGTTACGATCAACATGCCCCGCATCGCCTACCAGGCGGCGGACGAGGCGGATTTCTACAAGAGGCTCGATAAGCTTATGGACATCTCCGCCCGCAGCTTAAAGACCAAGCGCACCGTCATTACCAAGCTCCTCGAGGCGGGTCTCTACCCCTACACCAAGAGGTATCTGGGCACCTTCGCGAACCACTTCTCCACCATCGGTCTGATCGGCATGAACGAGGTGGGTCTCAACGCGAGCTGGCTGAGGAAGGACCTCACCCATCCCGAGACGCAGAAGTTCACCAAGGAAGTCCTGAACCACATGCGCGAGCGCCTCTCCGATTATCAGGAGCTCTACGGCGATCTTTACAACCTCGAGGCGACCCCCGCGGAATCGACCACTTACCGCTTCGCCAAGCACGATAAGGAGCAGTTCCCCGACATCATCACCGCGAACGAGAACGGCACTCCCTACTACACCAACTCCTCGCACCTGCCCGTCGGCTATACGGAGGATATCTTCTCCGCTCTCGACATCCAGGACGAGCTGCAGACCCTCTACACCTCCGGCACGGTGTTCCACGCCTTCCTCGGCGAGAAGCTGCCCGACTGGAAAGCCTGCGCGGATCTTGTAAGGAAGATCGCGGAGAACTACCGCCTGCCCTACTACACGATGAGCCCCACCTACTCCGTCTGCGCGGATCACGGCTACATCAAGGGCGAGCATTTCACCTGCCCCGAGTGCGGCAGGAAGACCGAGGTCTACAGCCGCATCACCGGCTATTACCGCCCCGTTCAGAACTGGAACGACGGCAAGACCCAGGAGTTCAAGGACCGTCAGACCTACGTGATAGAGAATTCCGTCCTCACTCACGAGGGTCCGAAGCAGACGGACGACGCCTGCGGCTGCGCCGCCCCCGTCCCCGAGGAGAACGGCGACAGGCTGATGCTCTTCGTATCCGAGACCTGCCCCAACTGCGCCATGGCGGAGTCCGTGCTCAATAAGGCGGGCGTAAAGTACGAAAGGCTCATGGCGGGCGAGAACCTCGATCTCGTTAACGAGTACGGCGTCAATCAGGCGCCCACCCTCGTTTCCGTAAAGGACGGCAGGGCCGAGGTCATCAAGAGCGTTTCCTCCATAATCGGCTGGCTGAGGAAATAAAAAATCAGCGTCTGAAAGGCGATGAACGATAAAGCCGCCCGTGCGGATCATCCGTGCGGGCGGCGTTTTTTTGCTCCGGGATACCGTATTGCGGGTTCATTTCCGATTGACAAACGGCATGAATCATGGTATATTTGTGGGTGGATATTTGTCCGTTAACGGCATAAAAGGAGATTGTTTTATGAAAAAGATCCTAAGCTTCCTCTGCGCAGCCTCGCTCATCGCGGCGGTTTTCTGTCTTCTGCCCACGAGCGTCTTTGCAAGCGAGATGACCGGCTCCTGCGGCGATAACGTCACCTACGTTTACGATACCGAAACCAAGGTGCTGACGCTCTCCGGCACGGGCTCCACCAAGGATTACGCGGGCTACGGCGCCAACAAGTACCTGTTCGGCTCGAACTCCACCATGAAGCTCGCCACCTCCGTCGTCGTCGGCGAGGGCATCACCCGCCTCGGCGATTACGTGCTGTACGGGCTCAGCAAGGTCACGAGCGTTTCCCTGCCCTCCACGCTTACCGAGATCGGTCCGCGCGCTTTAGGCGGCATGAATCTGATGACCGGGATAGAGCTTAACGAGGGGCTTGAGTCCATCGGCGAATACGCGTTCCAGAGCTGGCGTTCTCTCAGCTCGCTTTCCTTCCCCTCCACGCTCACCTATATCGGGAACTCCGCGTTCTCGGGCTGCTCGAACGTTCCGACTCTGGTCGTTCCCGGCAACGTGAAGACCGTTTCGACGTACGCCTTCAACGGCTGGACCGCGCTTACATCCCTCACCATAGAGAACGGCGTCGAGACCATCGGCTCCCAGGCGTTCGGCGGCACGCAGCTCACCGCGGTCGATATCCCCGCGAGCGTTACGAGCCTTACCTTCAACTCCTTTGACGGCAACAATCAGCTTGCCGCCTACAACGTCGACCCCGCCAACCCCAATTACTGCGACGTGAACGGCGTGCTCTATTCCAAGGATATGAAGACGCTCTTAAGGTGCCCGGACGCTTACACCGGCGCTTATGAGATCGCCGAGGGCTGCGAGACCGTCTCCCCCTCCTCCTTCCAGAACTGCTCCGGCGTTACCGCGATCACCATTCCCGAGGGAGTGACCTACATCGGCGCGAACGCCTTCCAGGGCACGTCGATTACCACGCTCACGCTGCCCGGTACCGTCGCTTACCTCGAGGCGGGCGCATTCTACGGCTGCGATACCGTTGAGAACGTCATCGTGAACGGCACAATGACGGAGCTTCCGCAGAGCGCCT
>JAEEGH010009170.1_pt1 | contig 23158 bp, 23 predicted proteins | sample 9134181 | NCBI WGS metagenome assembly JAEEGH01 (sample SAMN16246544, study PRJNA631951) | gut metagenome | biome: gut microbiome; feature: rumen; material: DP-attached | host: Bos | place: Iran: Karaj | collected 2018-10
CAGCCACGCGTACCTTCTTTCCGATACTGTCTACCAGGTGAAACTTTACTTCCGGAAACATAATGGCAAGTGGGATGCCAGGGAAACCACCACCAGTCCCTAAATCCATCACTTCTGTATTGGGCGTAAAGGTGATGATTTTGGCGATGCCAAGAGAATGCAGCACGTGATGCTCGTATAAGTTCTGAATGTCTTTACGTGAAATGACATTGATTTTGGCATTCCAGTCGGTATAGAGCGCATCCAGGGCATCAAACTGTGTTTGCTGCACATCAGTCAGATTGGGGAAATATTTGGCGATTAAGGCATTCATAGCTGTTTCTTGACGATTAGGTTATCCGTGTTCAGCAACGGTCTCAAGGTTTCGTATGGTATGATTACGCTGATGGCACCATAGGCATAAGGGGCGATCTCATAGACATTGTACAGAAACTCAATGCTATCTGCATGTATAACAAAGTTCTCCGTAGGTTTTATCTCATCTATAGGACCAAACCCTTGATCTTCCAGTTCTTCCAAACTCTCTACCTCAACGTCCTTCATCAGTTGTTCACAAATCAAGTTGGTCAGAGGCTCTTCATACCCCTTCTTGAACAGGTCGTTCAGTGTAATGACACGTAAGTTATGCAAGTCGATATTGGTGTAGTAGGTGCCATGCATGCCATGAACGCCTCCTGTATAGGCATACATATTCACTCGATAAACAAGTAGGGTGTTCTTTTGATAACGCTCTACGGCACTCTGGATGCTCTCTTCGTAGCTATACCAGGAGGTAATGACATCGCTATCGGTGGTTTTCTCATCCTCAAGGTACGAACTCTCCAAATCATTGCGATAAGTTTTCGCATAGTCATCTGCATACTTGGCAGGTGCTTCTTCTGCTGGTACCTGACGGTATTTCTCTCCGAAGGTCTTCTCCACGAAGATGCGGTTGAGGGAGTCCCTCATCCGTTCATCCCTCACATCTGTGATGTAGGTAAAACGAATCTCCTCATGAGCAGCGGGTTTCTGCTCATCCTGAAATAAATGCGTAGTTTGATCTATGTTAATCTCAGTAGTTTCTATACCACTGACATCAGAAGAATGAGGGCTGCATGAGGCATTCAGAAGACATGCCAGCATCAGGGCTATTGTATGGAAAAATAGTTTCTGAAAACGCATAAATATTATTTTCGTATGCAAAATAATTCTACCTTTACAAAGATAAGACTTCTAAATGAAGAAATGATGCGTTTTAGTAAAAATATTTGTATTTTTGTAGAGATTTATACAAGTAGCTTATGCCACTATTAATTGAAGAAGATTGGGGATTGGTGCCTTATGCTGATGCATGGAAGCGACAGACAGTGCTTTTCGAGGCATTGGTAGAGGCAAAAAAGCAGGGTAAGTCCACAGATGGACGGATTATCACCTGCCAACACCCTCATGTATATACCATCGGGAGAAGTGGTAAGGAGCAGAATATGCTGATGAATGAGCAACAACTTCAGCGTATTGGAGCTACCTATTACCATATAGACCGTGGAGGAGATGTGACTTACCATGGTCCTGGACAGTTGGTCTGCTATCCTATTTTGGACTTGGAGAACTACGGATTGGGTCTGAAGGGGTATGTTCACTTGCTGGAAGAGGCTGTGATCTCTGTGTGTGCTTCTTACGGCATTCCTGCAGGTAGGGTGGAGAAGGCTACAGGCGTGTGGTTGGACGGTGACGGACCAAAGGCACGGAAAATTTGTGCGATTGGTGTAAGAAGTAGTCACTATTGTACGATGCATGGTTTGGCACTCAATGTGAATACTGATTTAAGATATTTCAGTTATATCAATCCGTGTGGCTTTGTGGACAAAGGGGTGACTTCCCTGCAAAAGGAACTTGGCAGAGAGGTGTCCTTTGAAGAAGTGAGAGAGAGATTGTTGTATGAACTTAAAAAATACCTTCCTAATGAAAATTAATAGTTCGGAATTTGTAATCAGTAATACGGATGTGAATAAGTGTCCACAGGACGGATTGCCTGAGTATGCTTTTATAGGACGTTCTAATGTGGGGAAGTCCAGTCTCATCAATATGCTTACAGGCCATAAGGGATTGGCCATGACTTCATCCACACCTGGAAAGACGTTGCTGATCAATCATTTTATCATTGACAAGAAATGGTATTTGGTGGATTTGCCTGGTTATGGGTATGCAAGGCGTAATCAGAAAACACAGGGGAAAATCTCAGATATCATACGCAACTATATATTAGGGCGTGAACAGCTGACAAGTTTATTCGTGTTGATAGACAGTCGCTTGTCTCCACAAAAGATAGATATGGAGTTTATTACCTGGTTGGGAGAGAACGGGGTTCCATTTGGCATCATCTTTACGAAAGTAGATAAATTGAGTAAGGCTAAGGTGAATGAAAATGTGGAAACGGTTCTCAACGTGCTGCGGGAGAGTTGGGAAGAACTGCCTCCTTATTTCCTATCATCTTCAGAAAAGGGTACAGGAAAAGAGGAGATATTGAATTACATTGATCAGGTTAACAAGAGCTTACAATAAAAACAAAGGCCGCGCCATCTCGGCGAAGCCTCTGTTAAACCTATAATAACCATGAAAAAACTTTATCTCTATTTTTCCTTATCTCTTAGCTCTAAACTCTAAACCCTAAACTCTAAACTATTTAAGCAGTCCCAAAGTCTTGAAGCACTTCGAAAGCTTCTCAACAGCGATATCTACCTGCTCTTTGGTATGAGTAGCCATCAACGCGAAACGAACCAATGTATCTTGTGGTGCGCATGCTGGTGGAATCACAGGGTTAATAAAGATACCCTCGTCGAACGCCATCTTAGTCACCACAAAGGTCTTTTCTTCATCGCGTACATACAATGGGATGATAGGAGATTCTGTAGCTCCAATCTCAAAACCAGCATCACGGAATTTCTTCAATGAATAGTTGGTTATTTCCCAAAGATTCTTGATGCGTTCAGGAGAGTTTTTGATAATATGCAGAGCTTCCAGTGTAGCAGCTGTGGCAGCAGGTGTCATGCTGGCCTGGAAGATGTATGAGCGTGAATGATGGCGCAAGAAGTTAATGATCTTCTTGTCAGCAGCAATGAAACCACCCAGGGATGCCAATGACTTGCTGAAAGTACCCATAATGAGATCTACCTCATCTGTCAAACCGAAGTGGTCGCAAACACCACGGCCGTCTTTGCCAAATACTCCAAGACCATGTGCCTCATCCACATAGATGGCAGCATTGTATTTCTTCTTGAGCTTCACAATTTCAGGCAGGTTGCAAAGGTCGCCCTCCATAGAGAACACACCGTCCACTACGATCAGCTTGATGGCATTAGGATCACACTTCTGAAGCTCCTTCTCCAGGGACTCCATGTCATTGTGTTTATACTTCAACTGTGTAGCGAATGAAAGGCGGCGACCATCAACGATAGAAGCATGGTCTCTGTCATCGCAGATGACATAGTCGCCTCTACCCAACATGGCAGGAATCACACCTTCGTTTACAGTGAAGCCTGTAGAGAAGCACAGGGCATCTTCCTTTCCAACGAAAGCGGCAAGTTCCTTTTCCAATTGCACATGGATATCCAGTGTGCCGTTTAAGAAACGAGAGCCAGCGCACCCCGTACCATATATTTTAGTAGCTTCTATAGCTGCATTGATGATTCGCTGATCGTAAGTAAGGCCCATGTAGGCGTTAGATCCAAACATCAGGATCTTTTTGCCTTCGATCATGACCTCTGTGTCTTGGTGACTATTGATAACACGGAAATATGGATAAACCCCTTTGGCGATGTATTGTTGGGGCAAATCGTATTTACCTAGTTTGTCAGAAAGTAAACTCATTGAAAATGATTTAAAATTTTACTTAATCTTTGTTTCTCCGACCTGTTCACGTCCAAACAGGCTGCAAAGATACGAAATGTTTTCACAAATCTTAAATATTTGCGCAATTATTTTTCATGAAAGCCCAACTTTTTCACTCGGCGACCTTGGCTGTAGTGTATTCAGATAGTTGGTCTCTCTGTTCTTCCTGATACTTACGCTCAAGATGACGCTTATGAGAAAGAATGATTTGATGGCGGTAAACGGCACATGCTGTGAAGAAGTAGGCGCCAGTCTGAAGCCAGAGTGCTCTGTATTCAAAATGGACATCGTTTAGCAATGCTCCTAAGTTATTCATCTTTACATAGGCATTAACTCCAAATGTAGAGGGAAAAAGGTAGGAGATGCCTTTCCATGCTCCGTGTATGGCACTCCCAGGCCATGAGATGCCACTAAGGAAGAGTAGGGGCAGGGAAGTAAAGACAATGAGCAGAATGACATTCTCACGATAACGTACCATGGCTGATAGGGTCATGCCGAAGAAAATACATGCCAAAAGATAAGGTATCATGATGGCAACTAAATCTTTCAGATGCAATAATTGAGGGAAATGAAACAGCAGGGGTATCACCATCGTAATGTATGATCCAATGACAGCATAAATCATGAAATAGCAAATGGATTTTCCGAAAACAATACGGAAAATGCCATTGTAATGTCTGCTGATAGGAATTAAGGCTTCATGTTTGTTCTCTTCGCGTGCCGTTCCTGCAGACAGGCCAATGCCCAGTATCAATGTTTGCTGGAGAATCAAAGCCAAGACGGCAGGTAGTAGGAAACTGCCATATCCTCCTGCAGGATTGAACATAGGTATGTCTTCATACTGAAGAGGAGCTGTACTGATTTCATCTTCACGGGTAGTATAATTACCTAGTTTCATTAGTTGTAAATCGGCACCCAGATCGAGCGAGATATTTGTGGTAGTAATCAAAATTTGTTTGTAGTATAGAATGCCACTCATGTCTGTGTAGATGCTGACATGCGTTTGTTCCATTCGATTCAGTTGGTCAGAGAATTCGCTTGGAATATAGATGATACCACGGGCACCTTGTTGGCGCATCACTTCCTTCGCTTCTTCCATGTCTGCAGCGTATGCTACGATCTTGACGCCTTGAGTACCGTCACAGCGACGCAGGAAATCACGGCTTAATGAACTGTGAGACTGATCGACTGCCACTACAGGAGCATCTTGTACCACTTCGTTATTGTAAGCCCATGAATAGAGCAATGGATAGAGTAGGGGTACGAGAATAAAGAAAATCAGTACACCCTCGTCCTTGAAGACCTGCTTCATCTCATACGACCAGATGTAAAGCATGTCGTGGAATCCTTCCTTGATGCGGCCAATTAAACTTTCTCTATCTATCATGGTCGTTACTATTATGGGATATAGACAAACTTCAGCATGGCCTTCTTGATATTAGGCAATACGAAAAATGGCAACACGAGGAATATCATCAGCACTACATAGTATATCCATGCATAAGAAGTAGGATAGCCATTGAAGAGTGTCATCTGATAAATCATGAAGAAACTTCTCAGAGGGAAGAGCCAAGAGAGCGCCTGAATCTGAGGATCCATCGCATCCAGAGGAAAAGCGAATCCAGAGATGGTGAAACTCAGCATGGCCCATAGGGCGCAGATACTCATCGACATGCGCAGTGAAGGCATCAATCCGAAGGCAAAGACACCAAAGGCTTGAGAGACGGCAACCAGTAGTATGCCGTATGGAATCAACTGCCAGAAGCTGCAGGCATGAGGGAATTGGAGTATCTCAAAAGTATATACCAGATAGATTAATACTATAATAAGGTGTACAACGAACTGTGGTAATAATTTGCCCAACATGGCAACGTGGATGTTATTGTCGGCCATCGCCATCCATTCTTTGGATTTACCGAATTTCAGTTCTGTACCAATGGAATAGGCAGTAATCAGGAAGATGAAGAGCATCAAGCAACCAGGAATGATAGTGGTGCTCAAATAGAAATTATAGTTCAAGTACGGATTTATGGTAGGATGAGTATCCACCACTATAGGCTGTAAGAAAGCCATAATCTGGTCTTCTGTGTAACCTTGTGCTTGCATCTTTGCCAGTCCTACACCTGCAGCAGCACGAGTAGCTACCACACGCATATCCTTGTACATTAAAGAACCTGCCAAAAGGAAAGAGTTGTTATAATAGAATGATATCTTTGGCTGACGGGATGCCAACAGCTCTTCAGTCGTTCCCTTGGGGAAATAGAAGAAAGCATAAATCTCCCCTCTTTGCATGGCTTGTCGGGCTTCATTCACTGTAGGATAGTGTGCCACGACTTCTGAGCTTTGGTAAGAATCCAGCATGCGGACAAGCCTTCGCGTAGTGGAAGTATTGTCCATGTCCACTATGCCTGCAGGCATATTGGTTGGCAATCCTTGTCCTAGGAAGTTGGTGAAGAAGAATATCAAGAACAGAGGAAAGATCACCGTACAGAAGATGTAGATGTGATTTTTCCCATGAATTCTAAATTCACGCAGCGTTATCCTTGCTATTTTGCTCAGAACACTCATTGTCACTCTTTTACTATCAATGACATACCTGCTTTCAATCCATCGAATGAAGCAGTTGGGCGTGCGCGAACCTCAAAGGTCTTAAGGTCATACTGTCCATTGGCCTTAGTCGCTTTCCAGACGGCATAGCTGCCCTCGTCTTTCATATAGTAAACTTTCATTTCAATCTCTTGGTCGAATGCAGGTACATAAGCTTTGAAGGTGTCGCCCACTTTGATACCTTTCAGTAAGTCTTCGCGCACGTTGAAGGTGCCCCACATATCTTCTGTAATGGCAATCGTCATGATAGGAGAGCCTGTACCAACCAATTCTCCCAACTTTGGATAAATCTCGCTGACTTCTCCGTCCATCTGGGCTAGTTGTACCGTTTCGTCAATATAGGAATTGACTTCGCTTACTACACCTCTGGCTTGGTTAAGTTGGGCTTGTGCAGCACGTTTCTCTTCTTGACGGGCACCATTTACAGCCATCTCATACTGACTCTTGGCAGCTTCTTCCTGAGCTTGGAGTGCTTTGTATTGAGCCAAGGCTTCGTCTGCTTTTTGGGCGCTGACTACACCTTCGTCGAAGAGACGCTTTACACGGTTATAACTTTTTTCTGCAATCTCAAGGCCTGCTTTGGCTTGTTGCCAAAGTTGGTAAGCGCCTTGTATCTGCTCCTGACGGGCACCATTGCGCGCTTGGTCATTGAGGGCAGATGCAGCACTTTCCACAGCTTCGGCTTGTTGCTGCTTGGCAAGAATGTCTGGAGCTTCCAGAATAGCGAGTGTATCACCCTTATGTACTCTATCTCCTTCTTTTACCCTGATTTCAAGGATACGGCCAGGGACCTTGCTTGAAACCCTATACTCTGTAACTTCCACCTGTCCCTGAATAATCTCAGGAGCACGACCAAGTGCCAGGAATCCGATACCTGCTACTGTAGCAGCCACTGCTATCAAGCCGAAAACGGCAAGCAGAATATTGGTGTGTTGCGATTTTGCTGACATAATAATAATTATGAACTATAAATTATAAATTATGAATTATTTTAATGTTCAATGTTCAATGCTCAATGCTCAATGTTTAACGTTCCCAAAACTTTCTGAAGATTCACTTCGCTGAGTTTGGCATTGATTTCTGCATCGATCTTCTGACTTTGTGCCTGCATCCATGCCGTCTGTGCAGCCAGTACGTCACTGGTAGGAATCACTCCTTCCTTGAAACCAATGTTGGCACTGCGAAGATTCTCTTCAGCATGACTGATGTTTTTCCGTGCCATCTCCAATCGTTTGGCTGCTTCGCTTACTTGGAAACTGCTTTGGCTAACTTGCAGACGAATCTTCTCTTTCGCATCTTCCAACTGATAGCGAGCCATCTGTGTGTTGGTGCGTGCAGAGCGAACTTTGTAAAGTCCTTCAAGCCAGTTCCACACAGGGACTTTCAAGACTACGCCCACATTCCACACCCCATTAAGCTTCTTCTGGAATCCGTTGAATACACTGGGATTTGTAGCCGTATAACCTCCCATCAAAGCGAGGGTAGGAAGAAAGTCGGCACGTGTGACACGGATGTTCTGTCTGTTCATTTCGATGGCTTCTTCCAACATCTTCAGTTCTGGACGGTTTTGAAGGGCTGTGTTTTCATCGGCAACAGCGCTCGTCGTCATGCTGATAATTTCTTCACGGTCTTCGTCTGCCAGAATCAGCGTTCCATCGAGCGGAAGTCCGCATTGCTGACATAATGCCATCTTAGCCAATGTAAGTCCATCTTCAACCTGCAAAAGCGCCATCTCTGCCTCATTCACTTTCACACTGACACTTAATCCGTCTGCACGGGTAGCCACTCCTTCTTCAATCATTTTCTGCACATCGTCATCCAGTTTCTTAACTAAATCATAGAAGGCTTGAGCCAATCGTTGCTTATGTTTCAGTGAAACAACCAGCCAGTATGCTTGGTCGGTATTGTAGATGGTATTTTGCTCTTCTGCTTCAGTGGCACTGGATGCCAAACGTTCTGCAGCATCAGTGATCTTGTTATAAGCCACGACTTTCCCTCCCATGAAGATGGGTTGTGTCACCATGATGGAACCTCCCCACATGTGACGGGTATCGGTACGGAAGGCATCTGCCAGACTTTGTCCCACGCCATTCAAAGCTTGTTGGAATGCAGGACCAGCTTGTGCGGCAATCTGGTTGAGAGCCTGCGCTTGCTGCATAGAGATAAGTCCTGTTTGAACCATGGTAGTAACGGCACTTGGAAGGCTCTCCATCAGTGATTGGCCTGCAATGGTTCCAAGGTTGCCTAAGGCGTCTTTCTGTGCAGTGCTCAGCAACGATAATTCTTTATTTGTATAGAGATATCCGCCAATTGCTTCAACTTTAGGAAGGTAGTTGGTACGTGCCGACTGTCGATTATATTTCGCCACATCCTGTTTTAGTCGGCTGATGGCAAGTTCTTTATTGTTTCTTAATGCCAATGCCCGAGCACTGTCCAGACTTAGAACCTGCGCTTGCGCCGTTGCGAGAAATAATATCAATAGTATAAAACTTGTGAATCGTTTCATAATCTCATGATTCATTTATGTTGTTATCCTTTGGAAACTAAATGCCTGTTTTACGTTTCCAATTCAAGTGCAAAATTAGAACTTTCTTTTTTAATAGACAACTTAACCTGTCAGATTAACACAAGTTATACTATTCCCAAAAACAAATCCCCCGCCAGAAGCGAGGGAATTAATTAGAGTATCGAAACAATTCAGAATTGGAACAATGCTGCAAACAGTAGTCGGTGGTTGGTCACATCATAGGTATCCTTTACGCGAGCTTTGGCATCAGGGGTGCCATACCAGGCAGTGGTGTAGTTGTATTCCAAACCGAACTTCCATCCTGGGAGATTGTATGTAATTTCTGCACTTGCTGTGGCAAGCTGATCCACATTCGTTCCATTGCCCACAAGTTCTGATACATTCTTCGTGGCACCAAGGTTCTTCAGATACCCGAAGAATACACCTCCACGCCATTTGCTACCATACATGATGTTCAGCCAACTGTGTGAAATACGAAGAGGAGCATATTCTTTTTTTCCTGTACGTGGATCTGTGCTGGATACTCCATAACCTCCCAAAGTATTTAGCTGATTCATGTTTTGGTTTAGGAAAGACTTGGCACTGATAGTTAGCAAATCTTTTTTGTAACGTCCATGTGCCTCCAATGTAATGCCATTCACGCGTTCATCCACTTTGTAACCTTCATCACTCTTGAGACGAGGTACCATCGACATGAAATGGATAGCTACACCAAGGGTAGAGTTGGCATCGTGAACGTCGAGGCTGGCAAACAATTCTGGAATCTTGCTGTTACGCAGGTATTCACGACTGCGTGTGTTGCCTGGTCCCATGGAAGCCACCATCGACTGCCAAATGGCTGCAGCGCGAAACTTGAACGCCTGGTCTTGGTATTGGTAGTGAATCTGAGGTACACGTCCCAGTGGCTGGTAGGGAGCACCTACGTTCAGATTCATCAGTTCCGTAGATACCGTGTTGTTCAACGGATGCCACGTTTGTCCCACTATGAAAGACGAACCTTCGTTGGTTAGTTGGAAATAAGCATGACGCATACGTACAATACCCAGCGTGGTACTGTTGCCACGAAAGTCAAATTCTATTTTGGCAGCAGTTTTCCACTTTCCCAAAGCTGGTCCTGTCACATCCACGCCCAAGCGGGTATGCATGTTGTACATGTTAAGGTTGCTCACAGCATTGATATCCTCACCGTTAGGATCAAGACTCTTTGCTTTAGGATAGGAGAGTAGGGCGCCATCTACACTCTCGTTGTTCTGACGACTGTTGAAATAGAAGTCATTACGTACCTGTCCATAAAACTTATAGCCAAAGTTTTCTTTCTGCGCCATAAGCGGCAATGCAGATATCGCTGTCAATAAAATGAGTACATATTTTTTACACATAAATACTTATATTTTAATGTTCAATGCTCAATGTTCAATGCTCAATTAAAAAGAGTACATCACCATCGCATAAGGACGATGATTCACGATGCTATGCGTATCTCTCACTTTTCCATGAGCATCATTGGTGCCATAGAAGGCATTGGTGATGCTGTATTCTATGCCAAAACGCCAATTAGGGATGTTATAATTCAATAGGAGCGAAAGGGTGAACATCTGATCGATGTTGGTGCCCGTTCCTATCAGATCCGTCACTTTCTTACTGGCTCCAAAGTTCTTGATGTAGCCACCATAGAAACCTCCACGCCACTTGCTTCCATAGATGATGTTCAGCCAACTCTGAGAATAACGAAGCGATGCGTATTTCTGTTCACCAGTGATGGGATTCTTCTCTGTCACCCCATAACCTCCCAAGGTGTTGGATTGTGTGAAGTTTTGATTGAGCATGGTTTTTCCTGCAATAGTCAAAAGGCCTTTGCGATAGCGACCATAGAGCATAAGGTTGAAGCTGTTTATCCGTTCATTCACTTTGTAACCTTCGTCCGATTGCAAACGGGGTCGAACAGATTGAAACTGAACCACTGTCCCTAAAAGTGAGCCAGACTGATTGTCGTGGATTTCTCCTCTGAAGACTATCTCGGGGATACCGCTGTTACGCAGGTATTGACTACTCTTTCCTTCTGGTCCCTTCCAGGCATTCGAAGCCTGCCAGAGCAAGGCTGCGCTAAACAAAGATTTAGGTCCGCTCCATTGGTATTTGACTTGAGGTACACGTCCTGTGGGCTGGTAGGGCGCTCCTACATTCAGGCTTACCGTTTCTGTATAAAGTGAATGACCGAAATCGTGTCCCAACAATCCCATGGAGAACCAATTATTTCCCCATCTAAAGCGCATGACGGCATTACGAAGTCGGAGCATGGCACCTCCACCATTCAGCGAACCACGGAAATCCACAACCACCGTGCCACTGGTCGCCACTTTTCCAAAAGTAGGACCCGTGACCTCCATCCCCAAGTGAGTATGCATGTTGAATAGGTTGGCTGTGCTGTTGCGATTCACATCACGTCCAGTTGCATCGTATTGATAATCTTTGGGAAACAGCATCATAAAGCCTTCAGATGACTCCTGAGCTTGTCGGTTCTGATAGTAGAAGTCGTTACGCACACTACCATAAAAACTGAACTTACTCTTGGCTTCTTGCGCATTAACAGGCATAAGCCATAAGAGGAGAACTATAAGCAGGTGGTACTTCTTCATAATGATGATTAAGGTTACAATTCTGTCACGAAGATATGGTTTTTGCGCTAATATTCGAAATTTTTCACCAAAAACTTTGATGCTTTTCCGAACATTGTTTAACTTTACACCAAAATAATAACTTTAAATCTTACTATTACTATGTTAATGATCATTCAGCTGCTGATAGTATTATTGGCACTTTACGTTGGCTCCCGTTATGGAAGCTTGGCGCTTGGAGCCATTTCAGGCATTGGCTTAGCCATCCTCGTTTTTGGTTTCCAGTTAAAACCAGGAACCCCTCCTACCGATGTGATTTACATTATTATTGCAGCAGTGACCTGTGCAGGCGTTATGCAGGCTTCTGGCGGTATGGATTGGTTGATTCAGATTGCAGAGCGTATGCTGCGTAAGCATCCAGATCGCATTACTTTCTATGCACCTCTCTGTACTTTCTTCCTCACTGTCTTAGTTGGTACTGGTCATGTGGTTTATACTTTGATGCCAATTATCTGTGATATCGCTTTGAAGAAAGGCATTCGTCCTGAACGTCCTTGCGGTGTGGCATCTATTGCTTCGCAGGTAGGTATTACCTGTTCACCTATTGCAGCTGCTGTGGTGGCATTTACGACTATCTCTGCTGCCAATGGCTTTGAGGTAAGTATTCCTCAAGTGCTGATGCTCACCATTCCTTCTTGCGTCATCGGTTTGTTGACTGCAGCTGCCTGCTCCTATAAGCGTGGCCTCGACCTCGATAAGGATATGGATTTCCAAAAGCGTTTGCAGAATCCTGAGACTTATCAGTATATGTATGGCAATTCTGCCACTACACTTGACAAGCTGATTACAAAGGAAAGCAAGCGTGCGGTTTATATCTTCCTTGGTGCGCTGTGTGTTATCGTATTCTTTGCTATCTTCCAGAATCTGCTTCCTCACTATCCAAAGGCAGATGGTACGACTGAAGCCTTGAAGATGAATCTGGTGATTCAGATCGTGATGATCAGTGCGGCTGCCTTGATGATTATCTTCTGCAAGGCCTCACCAAAGAAAGCTGTGGCAGGTGCCGTATGGCAAAGTGGTATGGTGGCAGTGGTTGCTATCTATGGCATTGCCTGGATGGCTGATACGTATTTTGCCAATTATATGTCAGAAATGCAGAGTGCTTTGGGTGGCATCGTGGAACAGTATAAATGGTCCATCGCTTTGGTATTCTTTGCTGTGTCTGTGCTGATCAACTCTCAAGGTGCTGTAGTGGTGGCTATGTTGCCTTTGGCTTACTCTTTAGGTATTCCTGGATGGGTGTTGTTGGGCGTACTTCCTAGTGTCTATGGCTACTTCTTCATTCCTAACTATCCATCAGATATTGCTACTGTGAACTTCGACCGTTCTGGTACCACGATCATTGGTAAGTATCTGCTTAACCATAGTTTCATGATGCCAGGTTTGGTGTGTGTGATTACCTCAACCATCGTTTGCTACTTATTGTCTATGATATTCTATGCATAAGGGATTTTTTGTAGGCGAACAGGTGAGGCTTCGCGCCTTGGAACCGCAGGATGTGGACATACTATATGAGATGGAAAACGATCCTGCTTCCTGGGATGTGAGCAATTTCACCGTTCCTTATTCCCGACATGTATTGAGTGAGTATATCGCACAGTCGCAAAGTGACATTTTCGCAGATCGTCAGTTGAGGCTGATGATCGTCAGACTTACAGACGGTGAGGTCGTGGGAACCATCGACCTCACCGATTTTTCTATTTCCCATCGTCGCGGAGAGATGGGCATCGCCATTCGTGAGCCGTATAGAGGGAATGGATATGCCCATGAAGCCATTACGCTTTTCGTGGATTATGCTTTTCGCTTCCTTCGTCTTAAGCAACTCAATGCCCATGTCGCAGTGGACAATGCCGAAAGCCTTGCCCTTTTCCAGCATTGTGGTTTTGAGCAGTGCGGAATTCTGAAAGCGTGGTGGCGCGTAGAAGGGGAGTATAAAGATGTGGTGATTTTACAACGATTGAATTGAGATGGTCTTAGCATTGTTCGATTTCGACGGCGTGGTGGTAGATAGCGAAACGCAATACGCTATCTTTTGGGGACAGATAGGAGAGGAGTACTTTGGCAATCCCGACTTTGCTATGCAGATTAAGGGCCAGACCTTAGATCATATCCTTGGGAGTAATTTCCCTGCTTCTGAAGTGCCTTCCATCGTGCAGCGCCTTAATGATTTCGAACTGACCATGCACTACGACTATATCCCTGGCTTCCTGCCTTTCTTTGAGGATTTGAAAGCCCATGACGTGAAGACTGCAGTGGTGACTTCCAGCAACCAACAGAAAATGGATGCCGCTTATCGATATCAGCCAGCTTTGCGCACTATGTTCGATAGAATCCTCACTGCCGAAATGTTTACCCGTTCCAAACCAGATCCCGATTGCTATTTGCTTGGAATGGATCTTTTTGGTGCGACGAAAGAAGAAACCTATGTCTTTGAAGATTCCTTGAACGGACTTCGTGCTGCACAGGCTTCTGGAGCGCATGTAGTGGGACTTTCCACCACTTTCCCTGCTTCTGAAGTGGCTCCTTTTGCAAACGTTCTCATACCTGACTTCTGCGAGTTTTCCTATGAAAAGATGCTGCAAGTGAAATAAAATCCGTACCTTTGCAGCCGTTTTTATAGGAAATAGTTTATGAAACATTCGGTAAATAAGCTGATGACGCTTGACTTTTGGCGCATCTGTACGGTTTCAGGGCTCTTGCATTTAGCTCTGTTCCTGCTTATGCCTGTAGTTCCGTTTGCCTCCTTATACCTTATATATATTTTAGGTATGCTGGTAGTCAGTCCTTTCCATGCATGGCTGGCCGATGCCTACAGACGCAAATATGTGCTGATGCTGCCCTTATTGTTCTTGACAGGTTTGCCTTTCGGATTTCTTTATGCCTCTGAGTATTGGCAATGGCTGTTGCTGATGTTTGTTGCAGGTATGTGTTATGGTTTGGCATTAAGTGTAGGAAATACCATTTCTATTGATATCGTAGAGTCAGAACGACGTAGTAAGGCCAATGTGGCATACACCTATGCCACTTTCGTTGGAGCTTTCTTGGGATTATGCGTGGTTCATCCACTCCTTCGATATGCAGGATTGGAAGTGGTTTATTATGTCTCATCTGCCTTTATGTTGATGGCATTATTGATCACTTCAAGAATCTATGTCGCTTTTCGCGCTCCTATGGGATTCGCCTATTGCAGCATTGATCGTTTCTTCCTGCCTCGCACCTGGCCATTGGCTCTGAATATGCTGTTGGCAGGATTAGTACCAGGACTCCTCTTCCCTTTGATTACAACATCTCAAGCTTACCTCCCAATAGCAGCCATGCTGCTTATCCTCATGCCTTTGAAGCCTGTGGTTTCTGCTTTTATCAAACTTTCTGAGCATTGCCAGCGTGCTACAGCTGTGCATTCTTGCTTTTTCTTCACTATTATTGGCATTCTTTTGGGAGCTTTTGTTTCTTCTTTGTTTATGGATGTCAATAATTCCAAGCCAATGGCACTTTTGGCATTAGCAGCTGCCGTTTTTTGTGTGCCATTTTCCTTGAAGTATTATCATCAATATAAAGTAAGGAAATAATAAAATTTTGAAAATTTGGCTATTTATATATAAATAAAAATGTAAAATGATAATTTTTTTTACAATAAGTTTCATTTTATATCGAAAAAATACTTATTTTTGCAACTGGAAATTAATTATCAGTTTTTCTGAGAAACTTCGCAATAGTTATTGTAGCTAAAGCTGATGAACTTAAACCTTGCGTTGATATGCATATAAAGATGTGGGCTTCTGTTTCATCTTATCTGGCTACATGGTTTTGCGAAGGCCTCTCAGAGTGGATAGGATAATCAGTTACAGTCCACATCTTCCCTTTTCCTTGATATTATATATGTATTTTTTTTTCATTAAGTATTTGAGAATTTAAAATAATAGGTTATATTTGCATCGTCTTTAATCTTTTTATGTACGATTTTATACATTTTTATCATACAATAAGAGGATTTGAGACAATAAAGAAAGGAGTTTACTTTTCGCTTAGGTCTTCTCTGTGTGGCCTTCGCAAAGTTTACATGTAGCCGAGACGAAGCAATGGTAGATGTCCTAGAGTATATGTGGGGTTAGACTTCACATATACTTTTGGAGCATTTACGTTGCTTTTTTGCTATAACAAACTTTGCGAAGGCCATTTTTATGGTTGTAAAGGTTCTTTCTTCTTAATTAACTGATAAAAGGCGCGTTATTAACATCTTCTAATGAAAGAAGTCTTTACAAAACCTGTGGCCATCCAAACCACTCCTAAGATAAAGTTTTTTACTCACACGGTGGGCATAGATGTTCATAGCTCTGAACATTTATGCTCACTGCTGTGAGCATTTATGCTCATAGTTAGGAATAAAGAAACTGCTATTTTTCTTTCATATTTTTTTGCATTTCAGAAAAAAAAATGTATATTTTTGCAGCGTAATTCTGTCCATGCGGTTTTTTCCCTGTGACTGAATTGCGTTTTTTTTGTATAGTGAAAAGGCGTTTATTTACGCTGAGTCTCACCTCTGTGGCCTTCGCAAGCTTAAACATGTAGCCGAGACTGAGTGAATGTAGATGCCCGTGGTTAAAGTATAAGAATGCTTTCTTTGAGGTATTTTGCTTTTTCCATGTTGGTTATCTATGTATTTTCAGAATCCAATATGTCTGCTTAATAAATCTGTGGGCTTCACACATGCGTGAGATGATTCGTTAATAAGATGATTCCCACGCTTTTTTTATTACATTTCAGCTTATTTAGGGAATCGGTAGGCGCGCATTAGTAACGTCTTGTCATGAAGCAAGTCTTCAGCAGACCAGTATCGCATATTGTACCTCTAGCAGAGGGTATAGATGCACGCACTTTGGCGGAGCTTCCAGATCAGGAGCTCGCAAGGGCGTGGCATGCCTGCCGTCAGGCGGAAGACAGCCGTGTCTTCCAGGTGAATCCAGACATTATCCCTCGTGAGATAGGGGATGAGTGGATGCTGATTCCCACAGGTACCTTTGCACAGCATTTCAATGGCATGATTTCGCAGAATGAGTTCAGCCACTTTGTGTGGCATCAGTTTGCAGAGCCTCGTGCCATCGCTGAGGTTATGCAAGCCGTTCATGCAGAGTATGAGGATGCCATGCACGTCATGGAGGTGGAGGTTCATCGCCTCATAGAGGACTATGCCAATATGGGTTTACTATTAGAAAAGAAATAAATTAAAATAATAACAACTAAAAAAACATTGATTATGGAAACAATGAAGAAACAATGGGGAAAACCATTAACTGATGTTCAGGAGTTTGTGCCACAGGAGTTTATAGCAGCATGTGATCCGGATGATAGATACGTCAAATATACGTTTTGGTGTGACGCTGGTGGCGGAACTACATGGAACGTTTATTATGACACTAACAAAAACAAACAGTATGATGAAGGCGACCAATATTATACAAATTTCTATGCATGCCAGGAGAAACATGATGTTACAGTTCATATTGGTGTAGATGAATTTGACGTAGATACTTATTTCCCCATGGGTATTATCAGACGTCAAAATTGGTGGAATGGTCAATGGCAAGAAATACCTGTTAGAATTTGGAAGGGTGAAAACAATGATAATTGCCATTGTACTACCCACCTCGATATTACTAACTGGTCAGTTCACAATCCATCATAGTATTTGTTTCATAATACCAAGTTAAACCGAATTCACAATCTGAAAGAAAAATATCGTGGATTTGTAATCCGCAAGGGGTAGCATTATCGTTCCTCAAACCATCGTGATTACATATCCAGATGAACTGACGAATAATGATACGCAAATAACCCTACACCCCTACATCTTTTGCCTATAACAAACAGGTAATCAGTGCATTAAGAGGGTGTAGGGAAAGCTTGAACCCTACACGCACCCTACACTCACCCTACACGATTGGTGGTGAAAAAGGTGTAGGGAAGGTGAAGGGTTAGTGTAGGGTTAGAGACAACCCTACACCTATATAAACGGTTGTTTCTCTGGAAGATATAACAAAAAGGTGTAGAGACGTAGAGTAAAATGAGTATCGTCCATTTCTCGGAACAGCCATCATTATGCTCACAATGCCCAAAGCACTGAGCAAAATGCCCACCGTTATGGGCATAAATGTTCACTGTGAGAGCTAAATAATTGAAAAGAAATAAAACAACATCACTAACGATGTTATTATAATGCGTTCGCAAGCGGCAGCTGTGAAGCCCCCGCTTGCTTTTAAAGATGATTACAGGTGACTATAGAGTTCCCTCTAGACATCTAACAATATAATTTTGACTGATATTTAGAATTTGCGAGATTCTATGTCAAGAGGAGGCATCTTTTGGAGTATTTCTCTAACTGATGCCTTCATTTATATCATTTCTTCAATAATATCCATGGCGATGGCTCTAACTATTGTGATTTGCTTTCCATTCGCTAATCGTTACTATCGAAATTACCCTTCACACTTCACAAAGGCCACTTATGTTGCACTGAATCAGTGGTTTAGGAGTGTGAAGAGTCATTGCAGACACTTCACCACACTTCACGCAGCGAGCAATCCTGTGAAGTGTGGTGAAGAGTGATACATAACACTTCACAGCAGTTATCGCATGAAGGGTATGTGTTTATTGACGCTCTGTGAAGTGTGAATTGTAAAATAGAGACACTGGGATGCAAATAGATAGCCGTAAGCTATCTACCTCGTTGCCGTAAGCAACGAGGTAGTTACCCGTAAGCAATCACTATGTTCACACAGAGAGCATTTATGCCAACAGTTGATATAATTGACCTATGAGTTTGCGAGATTCTATGTCAAAGGAGGCATCTTTTGGAGTATTTCTCCAACTGATGCCTTTATTAATTTCTTTCCATTAATATAGTACCATGCTGTGGCTTTTACAGCTGCTTTGATATCATTTCCATTCGCCTATCGTTACTATCGAAAGCATAAAGTGAGAGACTAGAACGATAAAATATTTCAAATTTTTCTAAAAAATATTTTTCAATATATAAAAAATACCTTATCTTTGTAACGAAGTTTGTACATATAGCTCTATTATATAGATAATGTATAAAACTGAAATAGACAGAAAGGCGTTTACTTGACCTTTTGTTCTTGACGTTCTAGGATCTCGCAAATTCAATCAAAGTTCAAGGCAAGGTTATGAATGCCCGGAAGGGATAGGTATGTGTATCTGTAGATTACAGATAGATATCTATCTTTATAGATATGGGTTTTTCATACTTTCTGAGAAAGTCTTGTTTTTGTAAGTTCGTAGGACGTAGGAGCAGTGTTTCAGGCACGATTCCTGCGCTTTTCTTTTTTATTACATTTCAGCTTATTTGGGGAATCGGTAGGCGCGCATTAGTAATGTCTTGTCATGAAGCAAGTCTTCAGCAAGATGAAGATCATTTTTAAAGGTCTAACTTTTTGAGCCGTATGATACTTTTGCAATTTAAATTGAAATATTAACAAAAAATAATTATACTTATGAAAAAGATTTATGAAAAACCTTGCATGCAGGTAGAAGCGTTTGTGGCAAACCACTATTGTGCAGATTGCAGTGACGATGACCATTCATACGTTACTTATCTTTTCGATTGTGGTAATGGTTTGCGTGATACCAGGTATTATATCCGTAATAAAAACAATACTGATTATGCGACAATAGACGGTAAGTATTATGGACCAGGGTGGTGGACGTATTATTATGAGCCTTGTTATGAGCACCACGAAGTCACCGTGCCAAAAGGTCATGACGTCATAGCAGAAAACGATGATATTCTTGATGGTTATGGTTTGGATCCAATAGGTGGGGATGTAGATTTTATTCCAGTTGTCCTTTGGACGGATAATCATACAAATATGCATGCCACAGTGGTACTTGACCCACATGAATGGCAAATGGTAAAATCTTAAATATTTTATAACGATATAATGGATCTGCTCGCTGATGCAAATCCGATAGAAAAACGGTTGGTGGAAAAAGCCAACCGTTTGCGTATCCCTATTACCACCGCCTTTGAGCTTACCCCTGTCTGCAACCTGAACTGCCGTATGTGCTATGTGCGACTAGGGAAAAGACAGGCTGATGCCTTGGGTGGCATTAGGGATATGGCCTTTTGGCTGGACTTAGCAGAACAGTTTATGAAAGAGGGAAACCTCTTCATCCTCCTCACTGGAGGCGAACCCCTCCTCTACCCCCAATTCAAGGAACTATACACCCGGCTGCACGAGATGGGTATTGTGCTGTCTGTCAATACCAACGCCCTGCTGCTGGATGAAGAGACGGCAGACCTGTTCGTGAAATACCCGCCCAGGTTTGTCCGCCTGACCTTATACGGTGCCAGCAATGAGACGTATGAACGGCTTTGCCATGTCAAGGAGGGGTACACCCAATGCATGCACGGAATAGACCTGCTGCAGGAACGGGGCATCAACACGCGAATCAACCTGACTATGACCACGGAGAACCAGAGAGATTATCTCCAGATGCTGAATCTGGCCCATGAAAGAGGTATCCATGTGATGGCAGCCAACTATATTTCCGTATTCAGTACCCCGGAAAAGGGAAGTGAGGAGATACTCCAGGTAAGGAACACCCCGCTGCAGGCTGCTTTGAATGAAGTCAGGATGAAAGCCAGGAAAGACGGGAAGGACTTTGCCCGGTATGTGGAGGAGAAATTCCAATACCTTACCCACCCCTTCTATCCGCAGATAGAAGGCTGCGACCTGTTCTGCCGGGCTGGCAAGAGTTCCTGCTGGGTAAACTGGAAGGGGGAACTGAAAGCTTGCGTGGATTTGCCGGAACCTTCCTACGATTTAAAGACAATGCCCGTAAAAGAGGCTTGGGAGCTGCTCAGGGAAGCGGTGACTCACCTGCCCATCCACACGGAATGTAAGAATTGCAAGTTGAAGCCGTTCTGTGACGTGTGCTATGCCAATGCCACCAATGAGAAGAAGCATTGCGGCTCCCTAGACTATCTCTGCCAGATGGCCCACGCCAAGGCAGACATCCTGTACGAGCTGCATGAGAGGAAATTTAAATCCCCCCAGTCACCCTAAAGTCACTCTAATCATTTCCTAGGCCTAAATACAGAGCCGAAGGAGAGCTGCAATGCCCAGCTCACTACTTCCACCTTGGCATACTTGCCAAAACGCCACATCTTGTTGAAGATACGGCGTGCCGTGTGCATCCTTCCCTTCCATTCTCCTTCGGGCCGGCTGCCCCACCTTTCGTCCATGACACCAAAGTTGCCTGTAGTCCAGATTTCCTCCATCAGGGCATCAGGATTCTCATGGGTCTCCATAGGTAGGTCCTCTGCCGGTAGATCCAAGTATTTCACCAGTAAAGCATACAGTAGCTTGGACCAGCGGTACACATCACAGTGCTTCATGATGCGGACCAGTTCCTCGGTATCGGTTTGGTTCTTCAGGGTGTGCAAAGAAATGGCAGCATCGCAGAGCTGACGCAGGCCTATTCCCTCATTCAATAGGTGTTTTAGAATATGGGTAGACTGTAGAAGGTGATTCATCGCTGCAGGCGGAATCTGGAAGCTTACCTTGTCGCGTGTCACTGTTTGTCCCTTTTTGAACGCATCAGTCTCCAGCCTGCGCAGGTACTTGTGAGTGAAGAAATTGTGCTGCTCCACTATGCGACTGTGAATCTCAATGAAAATCCCCTGGAATCCAAAGTTGGAATCATTATCCATTCCTCGGCTCACCTTCATACCCTTAGACTCCGCAAAGTCGGCAGCCTTTTCAGCCGCCTCCATACTTCCAAAATAAAGGTCGATGTCCCCGCACTGTCGGTAGAAGGGCTGACGGTAGAACGAACCGACTCCCTGTCCTTTCAGCACCATGACAGGTAGGCCACCGTCGGCAAAGAACTTCTGCAGGTTGTAGATGGCGGCATCAGCCAGCATATTAGTACGCTCGGTCTGGCTCACACTCTTCCGCCAAAAAGTCATGAGAACGGGTGGGGGCAGAAGCTCCTTAGGAAGGATGGAGAGCCCGTCGAAGGCTGTACCTATCACCGCCTGCATACCTGCCATGATATAGACACTGATCCATTCCTGGATTGTAAGTGGAAAAACGTCTTTTGGCAAGTTGGCCTTGCCCCATAGTGCTCCTTTGAGCAGGAAGAGCATGGCCTGTTTTACCTTCTCTGCAGAGCCGAAATCCCCCTCCAACATGCGCGATCTACGCCAGTTCACAGTAAGCAAAATGGACTCAGCATCGGCTTGTTCAGCCTGCACTTCGTACCGACTCTGGAGCAACTTGGAGATATCCTGAACGTCAAATTCCTTCCCCTTCAGTTGCTCGAAAAGCCACGCCAAAGACTCGCTCATCATGCCTAGTCTCACACGTTTGCCATCCTCTTCCTTTCTTACCAGAAAAGGTTTTCCGTCCTGCTCTTGGATTTCAAAATTGCCTTTCAGCTTCATAGTTTCCTAATTTGGTGACAAAATTATGAAAAATAACTTAAATAATTAGGGCATATGCTGAAAAGTGACTAACTTTCCATCTAATTTAATTTAAATATTAATTATGTGGGGTAAATAACGAAGAATAATGTATTTATGAAAGGTTTATCATCCAATTGGAGGGTAAGGACTTGCTTAAACTCAAAAATGTTTGTAACTTTGTAATTGTGATTAAACTATTCTAGCAGATGAGAACGAGTGAATTATATATTTTCAGAGATATCGCAGGCGATAGTCTGTTGGTTCCTGTAGGTGAGGCAACCCAGCGGTTGAACGGCATGATACATTTAGACGATACGGCTGCGTTTATATGGAACCACATCAACACGGCCAAGAACCTAGATGAGATTGTGGAGAAAATCCAAGAAGAGTATGAGGTGGATGCTGAAACTGCCCATCAGGATGTCTATGGATTTGCTTTGGAACTCTATAAGCTCGAGATGATTCTGGATGTTCCTGAATTCAAGGACGTAGAAATTATACCAGTTCCTAAAAAATAATGGAAGAAGCTTATCTTACCATCGGACCCGTGAGCTTCAGGTTGAAGGCTGACCTTCCCATTTGCTTTCATGAGACCTGTGCAAACTTCTCCCATTTGGATAAAAGTCTGCTGCAACCTTATGTTTTGGACTGCACCATCAGGATGGCCTCCAAGTCTACGAAGTTGGAGGGTAGGTTGGTCAGGCAGACGGCTAGCCGTGCCATCTTCGACCATGATGGTCTGGAACAGCGCGTGAACTTTTTCAACGGACTACCATATGGTATCTACAAAGAACTGGATGAGCAGCACGTGGAAGTGGAGATTCATGACGATGGGCAGAAGGAGATTGTCGTTAGCTCCTCCTTCTTGGAATTGTTTGCCCTGGAAAGGCATTTGCTTAGGCAGAACGCCTTGGTGCTGCATTCTTCTTTCATAGAATACGAGGGAAAATCCATCTTATTCACTGCACCAAGTGGTACCGGCAAGTCTACTCA